>Ga0233427_10000299_pt1 | contig 64573 bp, 112 predicted proteins | sample SI_118_April2016_5_FD_179885 | JGI IMG/M metagenome (GOLD analysis project Ga0233427, IMG submission 179885) | Seawater microbial communities from Saanich Inlet, British Columbia, Canada - SI_118_April2016_100_MG | ecosystem: Environmental > Aquatic > Marine > Inlet | place: Canada: British...
TCTAGTCAAACCAAAACCAATTTTTTTATTTTTTTAGATACACATATATATCCTTGCCACACGGTTGTTTGTAATGACGAAGCAAATAATAGCACTAGTAGCCCTATTATCATTAGGAGCATTTAGTGCAGTATATGCAGAAACAGCAACAGTTGAAGTGCCTTTCGATAGTCACGGACAAAGTTGTCACTTTGATCAATTTGCAGTAGAATTTCACTGTGTTTGGCAAGGTGTAGGTGAAAAATTTACTTACGAAGACCTTGAAGAATTCAAAGATCTTTTAGATGAAACAATCTATGATGAAGAACTTAGAAAACTTAATGAACATGCATTAGCTGAAATTGCAGCAGAAAAGGCAAAACTAACACCTAACGAGTTAGTAATCCTAGAGATAGAAAACAAACTCAACAGAGGTATTGCAACTGCAACAGATTCAGTCTACATGAATTTGCTCAAAGAACTTGATACTTGTCAACAAGGAATGGATAAGCAAACAGCACCATTCCAAAATGCAAGAGAGTTCGAGATTTCAGAATTCACAATGTGGAAAGTTAACAATGTCAAATATGACGGAAAACTTGGTGAAATTGTAATGGCAATAGAGGAATGCAGAGCACAACATGCCTTGAAAAAGGTAGTCGGTGAAGGATATTCTAACATGCCAACAGGGGATGATGATGTTCAATTCAGTCTACTTGTAGAATATGAAGGTATTCAAGCATTAAACTTTGATGACCATACTGCAACACACAGAAACATTGATGAATCACTAATTTGTGGTAACAGTCAATTCCCATTAACACACCAAGCACAGTTTGGTTGTGAAGTGTTGTATGATGGTAAAACATTAGAACAAATCAAACTTGAAAACGAGTTAAAATTTGGAACTGATGGAATGATTGGTTCTCATAACAAAGTGTTAGATGATTACTTTGATTTCTTAAAGTCTAGTAACTTTAGATACGCAACTGTTGAAGATAAGTTATATGAACAATCTATTGCAGAACCAATCATAAAAAATATGATTGAGAGTAATAACTTTGTTCAAAACCAACTTAAAAACGAATAGGGATAATCCCTCTTTTTATATTTTTATTTATCTACATTTATATAAGGTATTGACTTTGATTAATCATGAAAGACTGTATAAGTTGTAAAGAAATATCGGAATTACTTGTTAATTCCAGTACAGTTATTTATGCCAAAGAACATGGTAGTAAAATAATGTGTACAAATAATCACATAGTATTTGATGGTATGCAATAATCATCATTTACTTAACTTTATATATTAGTGGTTTTTATATAATTTATGGCAATCACAATCGCACACAATGCCGACCATAAAAGTCTTACAGGAAAGACACTATCCATTCAAAGCGAACTTACATCAAAGTTGAAATCCACCATTGTTGACGTAACATATGGTGCTTCTGACAACTACGCTACTAATGGTAATACTGTCGATCTATCACTTGGTGGTAGAATTAGTACAGTCATTGGAGCAGAAATTCTCCACTGTGACAAAGGACTACTTCTACAATATGCTCCAGCAGCAGCAGGGGCAGCAGCCACAGGAAAAATTAAGGCTTATGGTCATACTCCAACAAGCTCTACAGCAACAGTTGTAGCCCTTGAGGAATTAGATGCTTCAGATACAGCAGTCAATTCTATGACTATTCGTATTAGAGTTATCGGTTTCTAGACTAAGATCTAGTCAATTTTTTTCTCTTTTTACTAATAATGTTTATATATGACCAATATTATCAGTAAACATGACTTATACTAATCATAATGTAAAAGACGTATCTGCTGACGGTGCAGTAAAAGCTGGACATGGTGTAATAGTTTCAGTACATGTTGTAAAAGCAGGTGCAAGTGGAGACAAAATAGTATTCCATAATGGAGATGCTAATTCAGATCCAGCAGAATTTACAGTATATGGTGAAGGAATTCAAAATATACAGGATATTATGAGAAGATTTGAAGACGGTATATTTGCAGAAGTTACAGGTACAACTGCAAGATATTTAGTAGTATTCAAATAGAATCTTTAAATATAAAGTAAACTTTATAACTCTTATGGTAACGACTACAACTTACTGTTCAGTTAATGATATTATTGACTTTTTAAGAGTGCCTATTACTTCAACAACCACTCCAAACAAAGAGATGGTTCGTAAGATTATTGCAAGAAAAGAGGAAGAATTTGACAGAAGGGTAGGTCATACTTGGAAAACTAAGAAGATTACAAGAGAAGTTCACGACTTGCCTTTATTATACACATTTGGATGGGGTACTCCATTGTTCTTACAACATAGAAATATACAGATTTTAGACAGTTCAGCAGGGGATAAGATAGAGATTTGGAAGGGAGAATCAGATTCATGGGAAAATATAGTAGGTCAAGACCAATGGTATCATTGTGAATATGAGAGAGGAACATTACACTTAAGAGGTTATTTGTTCACTATTCTAAGAAAAAACAGAGTTAGAGTCACTTACAGATATGGTGGTGAAAACTTTGCAGGTGATACAGAAATACCATTAGACGTTGCAGATTGTATAATTAAAATGGCTGCAATAGAGATAATGAATACCTCATTCAGAATGGATGAGATTCCAAGTGGTGGAAGTGTATCTCCTAGTGAGTCAAAGAAATACTGGCAAGAAGATATTGAACTCTGCATCTCTAATCGTAGAGAAGTATTTGTTGTTCCATAATGGGCTGGATAAAAGGTTTAATAGCACTACCAAAGATTGCTGCTGCTAAGATTATGAAAAAATTAGGTGTTCCTTATGAATTAACTGAAGATGAACAAACTGGAGAAGTATCACTCAAAGTAAGGGGAAAACCTGATAATGTTGAAAATCTTGAAATCAAGGAAGGTAATACCCCAACAGAAACTGCTTATATTGCAAGAGCTGTAGTAAGACCAGATGAAGCACCATTAATAGAAACACCTGATCCAGTTTTACAATCACCTAAAGGTTCGTTGCCTAAACCTACTAATGCATATGATGATCTTAAAGAGCCTAGGGAAATAGCATATTACCCTGCTGGAAAGAACCCTTATGGTAGAGGAAACGAGGGTGGTAAGCCAAATATAGAAGCCATAAGACAATGGGTTTCAAATACAAAAGTAGCAACATCTTCAAATTTTATACTAAGTGAGGAATTTGGGAAAAAATCTGGAATGATATATGGTAAATCTGGTAAAGAATTAGAAAAGGCAATAGATGAAGTTACATACAAAGTGGCTAGAAAAATATGGTATGTGGGCAGAAAACCAAGATATATGAGTGATGATGATTGGCAAAAAGATACAAAAGATATGCGACCAGCAGAAGGTTCTTTCTCAAAGAATGAAGATTGGGGTGGAAAATTTCCATATGGTGAAACTTATAAGTATGAAAGTGGTAAGTTTCGGTAATGACTATTATTACATATGATGCAGTAGACGACATAATATCACTAATAAAGACCAAATGGTCTAATTTAAGACCACCTACAATCTCAAAAGTATGGGATAAAAGAACTGTAGGATTCATAGATGATAGAAGTGATCAGGTAATATTATCACCAAAAGGTGAAGAAATACAGTATTTTGGTCTAGGTGGTAGTGCTTTTTGGCACAATCAGATAGTAGAAATGGAAATAAGAACGTATCAGGATATTAAACGACATAACTCAGTTGTGAAGGAAATAGTCAAAATTATCAAGGATAACATAACAGGAACTAATTATACTGATTTACGAGTAATCGGTTCATTCAGTAAGAACTTTGCATATCGTAATATGTATAGTTATGTTGTAACAATATCCTATAGAAAATCAGATCCCTCTTAAAAATCTTTATATACTAATACGGAGAGTATAGAATATGGCAATATTTACTGGTGCTAATGCATCTATAATGTACGGTTATGAAAGTACATTCGGAACAACACCTACTGTTACCAATACCTTTGGTCTTAATCAAAAAGTAACTAGTTTGTCATTAAATACAAGTAGATTTCAACTTAATAAATTAGGTCAAGTAGAACCAACTAAATACGCTTACGGTCAACAATCGGGAAGTGTAGGAATTGGATTTGTATTTGACGATTCTCATTCACATAAAATATTTCAATCAATTTATGGCGCAGATGCAAATGGATCAAGTCCATTCATATATCCTACAAACTTAGGTCAAGGAAATGCTCCTACAACTGTATCACCAATCACAACAAAAATTCAAGTAGCAACATCAGGTAGTACTTCACTTGAAAGAATATTAAACGGATGTATTGTACAATCATTAGGTTTGTCAACAAGTATTGGTGAGCCAGTTAATGGTACTGTTGATATGATGTTTGGTAAAGAACAAAATGCTGACGTAGTAGGTGGCGCTGCCACAGCACAAGGTGCAGGAACACTTGATCAAGGTGGTGTTCCTTATACATTTGCTCATGGTCTAGTAAAAGTACATAACGGTTCAGCATTAACAGCAGTTGCAGAAATTCAAGAATTTGACGTAACATTTGCACAAAATGCAGAATTACTTTATGGATTAAATTCACATACAGCAGTTGATACATATAGACGAGTATTAGATGTTAGTGGCAGATTCAGAGCAGCATTTAAAGATAAAAGATTAATTCAATATGTAATTGATCAGTCTCGAGCTGGAACAGAATTACTTACAAGTGCTGTAGGTGTTGAACTAACATTTACAAATGGCAGTAAATCACTTAAAATAGAACTAAACGAATTGTCAGTAGCAGATCATGGAACAACAGGTATTGAGCCAGTAGAACCAATATTTGAAGAAATTAACTGGTCATGCAAATCAGCAAGAGTAACAGCAACAACATAAACCTTTATAAATTACCTGATTAGTACAATTTACATGGCACTAATACCTGTAAAGATAACCTATAATGATAAGGAAGATACAATAGAATTTGAGGATTCTTTGACATTCGGGGAGACAGAAGCATTGATTAGTGGATCTGTTGATTTGGCTGATATAGCAAAGCCTAAGATCGATTTGTCAAAATATAGAATGAATTTACTAGTATTGACAATTAAAAAGGCTCCGTTCAAAACTGGAGATATAACTACAATAAAAATGTTGGATTCCAAAGTAGTGAAAGGTATGTTAAGGGAGATAACTAAGGTACACCCTTTAGCAGTATATATAGAGGATTGGATGGAAACCTTCCAAAGTTACGAGGAGGAGAGCAGTTCAAATACGCAATCTACTACAGTTGTGCAACCCAATTCGGATGGGATAAAGAAACAGTCGACAGGCAAGAAACAGAATATTTAGCCAAATTATTTGCCACTCATCAGGAACAGATGGAAAAGGCAGAAAGAGAGAAAGCCATGCCACCTATGGGCAGAAACATTAGAAAAAACTTATAAGTAAACAAGATACAGTTTATATATAATGTCAGCTCAAGATTCTGGAGGATATAATGATTCAAATATAGAAGTAAAATTTCAACAAGCTATAGCAAATTTAGTAAAAACTTTAGGTGGAGAGGAAAAACTTACCAAAAATCAAATGGTTCAAACAAGAAAAATTATTGTACAGCATGAGAAAAAATACAATAGTGACAAAGACCATTGGAGATGGAAAGATCAGGATAGACAAAAACAACGTAAGTTTGCCATTGAAAAAATAGAGATGCAAGGACAGCAAGTAAGAATGAATAAACAGCTATCTAATGCTATGAAACATAACTTAGATTCATATAATTATGTAAAACAATCTCTTACTGGTGGTGGCAGAAGTTTAAAATCAGGAATATTAGGTGTTTCTGATTCTCTTGCATTGCTTACAAAAAGCAGTAGAGACTTAATAAAAGCAGAGAAAGTATTAAAGGATGCAAAAAAATCAGGTGGAGATGTAAAGGGAGCACAAACTGTAGTAGATGAATTAAAAGATACTATATCAAAACTTGGTGGTAATAATAGAGTAATGAAATCAATAGTTTCAAAATTAGAAGGACTTAGTAAAATTATGGAGAAACATCAAGGTAAAGTAATGATAGGAGCTGGAGTTGCTAGTATTTTAATTGGTATTATTAGTAAGGCATTGAATGTAGCTCCACTATTTCAAGCCATGATGAAGTTAATGCAATTTGCAGTTACAATGATTTTAATGCCAATAGGTACGTTCTTCGGAGCAATTTTAAGACCTTTAGTAATAGGATTTGTAAGAGGTACAGCTAAAAACTTTGGTGCTTGGATGAAAACTGCAATGTCACTTGGTACAAAAATAGGTGAATTTATTATGGAATTCTTAAAAAATCCTGCAGCAGCATTTGGTAATTTGTTTAAAAATTCATTAGGTGGTGATCCTGCATCAATAGCAGGTACAGCAACAACTCTAGCTGGAGCAGGAACAGCAGTAGCAGTTGCAACTAAAATATTACCTAAAGTACTTACTACTGCAGCAAAAGGATCATCAGGAGCAATAACATTTGCATCAGGTGTAGATGATGCTGCTAAACTTGGTAAATCAGGATGGAGTCTATCAAATCTTCTAAAAGGTTCATTAGGAATAGGTAAAATTGGTGCAGTAGGAGCAGGTATGGGTGGTGGTCTTTCAAGTATTTTGACTGGAGGTAAAACAAGTGAAAAAGCAGCAGAAATTGCAACAAAAGGTTTAGCTAAAGTTATACCTAAAGTACTTACTACATCTATACCACTTGGTATAAAATTGGGATTTAAAGCTATACCAGTTCTTGGCTGGGCAACATTGGCTGCTGATGTTGCTGGTTCTGCTATGAAACAATGGGCTCCTGATCAATATGAAGGTATAAGACAAGGTGCATTAGGAGTAGGTTCTTTCCTTGGTGATACTGAAGGAACTCATACTGAAGGTTTCTTAGACATTTTAGGATTTGGTAAACAGTCAACATTTGAAATGTTAGGAGAAGGATTTCAAGAGTTATCAAAAGTGTTTAATGGTGGTTCTACAGAAACAATAGCAGAATCAGCAGAAAGATCTGCTGGTTTTGTAGAAACATTAGAAAAAGCAGCAATAAAAATGGGTACTCAATCTGCTCCAACAATGGATTCACAAATGACTGAAATCATGAATTCTTTTATCAGAATGAAAGAAATGGGAATGACTTCCAAATTAGCAGCAGAAAGAACTGCTGATCTATTTTCACTTGCAGAAGCAACTGTTGAAGCTAAAATTCAACAATGGATTGATCTCATACCACCAAAAAAAGACGGTGGAGAACGTGCAGAGAAAAAATTTGCAAGATCAGCATTAAACCAATGGCAAAGTGGAACTGCTGATAATTTTTTTGGTGGTAGCAATTATGTAAATCCTTGGACAAAAAATAATCAAGGAACAGAATCAGTTCAAACAAAAATGGAAAAAGAAGCAGAAAGAATAATAACAGCATTTAATAAAGCAAATCCACATACCTCATATGCAGATATTTATGGTACAAAAGAAACAACACCAAGTGAACATAAATATCCTACTGGATTTGATCAATCTGGAATGACTAGAGCACAGATGGATCAAAAAAATAATGGATTACCAACAACATCTACAGGTGCAGTTGATTGGAATTCATATCTTAATCCAAATTATGCTGGTGGACAGATAAGTGAACCAATACTTGGTATAGGTAGGTCAGGTAGAACATACTCATTTGGAGAACATGGAGCAGAGACAATCACACCTAACGGTCAAATGGGTGGAGGTGGAGGAATCACAATCAATATTGCTAGAATAGAAAAGAATGCCGACTTTGAACAGTTAAAACCAATGATTCAAAAATGGATATTGGAAGCAAATAGTAGAAGGGGTATGATCTAAAATGGGAACTATAGTACTTAAAAAATTACAACCTTCTCCAACAAGAACACTTACCATAAACAATCTTAGTAGTTTAGATATTTCTGTTGACATGCCAGCTATGGTTTATGCCATACCTGAATCAACTGATGAAGATGCAATAGGAATGAAGGTAGAAGGAAATATGTCAACAGTTAATATATCATGGACATTGGTAGATGAAGATTCTACTGTAGTAAGTGAGTTGACAGGTAATGATGCAGTAGAAACTGCTGATGAGCAGATGGTATTTTTAATAGGTATGGGGAGAATAGGTGGAAATGCCACAGCAGCAGAAATACTTTCTAATCAAAATTCAATGCAATCATCAGGTGTTGAATATGCATATCAACTAGATTTAAAAGATAATTCAGGTACTACATTTTTTACAAAACAGGGTATAATAACCAAGGTAAATGTAAGCAAATCTGGTAGCACTCCAGTAACTTATAATGCAAGTATTATGTTTTCTACAGCAGAAATGATTGCTGAAAGTCAAGAAGCAGATCAAGGATCAGGATAATGGCAGTAGTATCAGTATTTATCAATGATGTTAAAAAATCATTTGTTAAAACAACAATAATTAGAGAAGGTGACAGGGCAATAGACGAAGCTGATATTGTATTACCTCCAAGTGTTGATGCAAATACTAATGACAAAATAGTAATAGTACAGGACATGGTTTCAACGGATAATTTATCTGCAATTTATAATTTTAATGAGTCAATAGTAGATGAAAGTGGTCATTTGAATACTCCTACTGCATCGGCAGATTTGACATATATTGACGGACAATGGCAGGGCAAGGCATTATCATTCAATGGCACTAGTACATATTTTGAAGTTGATGACAAAACTAACCTTAATTTTAGTGGAGAGTTTGAAATATTCATATGGGTAAAATGGTCTTCAACTACTAAACAGTATTTGCTTACAAAAAGAACAACATCAAGTAACGGATTGGGAATAAGTGTAAATCATACAACTGCTGGCGACATAGCATTGGAACTTAACGGTACAACATTAGTGTCATCATCTGCTGGATTTAATGATAATGGAAATCACTTGATAAGAGTGACAAGGGATTCATCAAACTTGGTTACATTATATGTGGACAAGATATCAAAGGGTACTGCCACCATATCTCATGACTTGACAACAACTGGAAAATTAAGAGTTGGCAGAGATGAAGCATCAACATATTTTACAGGATCAATGGATTCAGTTAGGTTATACAAAGGCACTCCATTTTCTACAAGAATGGGAGAAAAAATATACAATGTCAGAAACCCAAGAACTGTAATGAAGTTTGGTGGAAGGGTTACAAAAATAAAAAAAGAGATTATTGTTAAAGAAGTTAAGTGTTTTAGTTTTGGTAAGGAACTAGGTGAAGTAGAAATACGAGGAGATTCATTTGATGATAAGACACCTGAATTCATAATAGACAGTTTGATTACAAACAATACAGGACTAACATTCGTCAGAAAAGGAGCTTTATCAGGTATAACATTGGAAAAATATGTTGCTGTTGGTAAACTTATAGATATTCTTAGGGATTTTACATCATTGACAGGTCATATATTTTATACAAATGGTAACAAAGAATTTGTGTTAGAACCTGAAAAACATACAGATATAGGATTTACATTTACACACGGTGAAAACTGTAAATTGTTTGATACAAGGTTTGATGATACTGAGTTAGTAAATGATTTGATTGTTTTGGGTGAGAATATAAGGTATCATACTATTGAACTTTTTACTGGAAATGGATCTAACAAAGAATTTGCTTTGGAACAAAAACCTGTAAGTACCAGAGTTACAGCAGATATTGGATCTGGTGTGGTAGAAATGGAACCTGAAGTAGATTATGATGTAGATAGTGTCAATAACAAAATAGTTTTTATAAATACTGCACCAATAAATACAAGTACTGTTACTGTTGACTATGAATTTGAAAAACCTTTGTACATAAGAGGTACGAAACAAAGTAGTATTGATGAGCATGGTGTACATGCTAAAAAGTTAATTATGCCTTGGATAAGAACTAGGTTTGACGGTGTTAGGTTTGTTCAAGCATATCTTAACAGATACAAGGATATTAAAATGAATATAAGTGTAGAAGTGCCAACATTATTCAATTCAATAGCAGAAAATGACATTGTGCATATAACAAATACAATTAAAAATATAGACGGTAGTTTTGTAATAAAAGGAATAAGGTGGACTTATCCAAAATCAATCACTACTTTAGATATAGGTGAATATAATTTTGATTTCTTAGAAATTGATCAGCAGATAACTCAGAAAGTACACGATTTGGAAGATGCCATGACTACAAACAAGGATATAAGGGAATATGAATCACCAGAAGAAATTCTTGTAATAGGAGATATAGTTATACAAGTTGTTCATGAAGACTTTACAGAAACCTTAAATATTCCACATTCAACAGTTATAATAGATAAAAATGACAACAATTATGGATCTGGAACATATGGATCAAGAGGGGGAAGATTCAGTCAAACTACAGGAAGTGTATATGTAAGTGGCTGATATATTAGTTCCTCTTAATGGTCATGTGAGAGTAAGAGCATGGGAAAAACAACCAGATGGTACTGAAAAAGAAGTTTATGATAAAACCATTAAAAATCTTATTGTTGATGCAGGGAAACATTCAATATTAAAATATATAGGCAATATTTCAGGTGGTGGATATGCTAATCAAGTAGGAGTAGGAGACTCTACAACTGCTGCAGCATCAGGTCAAACTGACTTACAGGCTTCATCTAACAAATACTGGAAATCAATACAGTCTACAGATAGAATACTACTTGGTGAGACAATATATTTATCTGTAGATTTTGGTTATACAGAAGGCAATTATACATGGAATGAGTTAGGTCTAAGAGATAATAATAATGTCATGTATGCTAGACAGATTGATGCTTCTCCATTTGTTAAGACATCATCAAAAAGAGCAATCGTTGAATGGCAGTTGAGTCTTTAGATGGCAAAAATACTTATTCCTCGTAGTGATAGTGTAAGTGTAAAAATTATTGAACCTAGTGATTTTGAGTCATTTTTTAGTGACGATGTATTAAATGATTATATAAAAAGTGGTTTTACACTTTCATCAGGTACAGGTTTGTCAGTAAATATATCATCAGGCATAGCTAGAGTAAAAGGATTATTTGTTAATAATTCTACATCATCAAGCAAAGGAAGTTTGACAGCAAGTAATACAAATTATATATATGTAACACTATCAAGAGATTCTAATAGTGAAGCAGAATCTTGGGATTTTACATCAAACACGACTGGAACAACACCTACAGATTCATTACTTATAGGAACTGCTACAACAAACGGAAGTAGTGTAACTGCAACAGCAGCACCCACACAATCTCAATACTCATTAGTAAATCCTTGGATATTTGGAAATGGACAAGATGGTGATGTCACTTTGTCAACAAACACTTCACAAAGTGAAGATAAATATTATAATAATCTCACAATCAATTCAGGAGTAAGTGTTACTCCAAGTGGAAATAAACATGTAACAATATTTTGTAAAGGAACACTTACAATAAATGGAACAATAGACTGTAATGGAGTAGGTGGAACTGGTGGCAGTTCTAGTTCTGGTGGGGCTGGTGGGCTTCGTGGGTATTTTTATAACTGTGGAACACCACAATCAACATATGGTGGTGAAAACTCTGGTGGTAATGTTGGTTTAGTTAATTCAGTTGGTATGACTAATAGTGGTGGTGATAGTGGAGATGGTGGAACTGGTGGTACAGCAGGACAATTTACAGAAAACGGAGGTTTTAATTGGACTGCTACTCCACGAAGAACAGGTGGAGGTAGTGATCCAAACACTACAACAAACGGAACAGAAAATAGGGATATATATAATATTATGCAAATTGTAAATTATACTGAAATTTATGGTGGAGGTGGTGCTGGTAGTTCTGGTGGTGGTGGAGGAGGTGGTGGCACATCTGGTAGGACATCTGGTAGTTGTGGATCTTTGGCTTCTGGAGCTGGTGGAGCTGGTGCAAGTGGAGGAAGTGGTGGAACAGGTGGAGGAATGATTTTAATTTTTGCCAATAATCTTGTTTTAAATAATACATCAGTACTAACATGTAATGGTACTAATGGTGGTAATGGTAGTAATGGTACTAATGGTAGTAATGCCACAGCAGATTTTAGTATTGGTGGTGGTGGAGGAGGTGGTGGAGGTGCTGGTTCTGGTGCAGGTGGAGGAGCAGGTGGATTTATAGGATTATATTATCATAGTATATCAAAACATGCAAGTGCTACTATTACTGTAAATGGTGGTACTGGGGGCACAGGTGGTACTGGGGGCACAGGTGGTACTAGTAGTGACGGAATATATACAGGATCTCCAGCAAGTGGAACAGATGGTGGAGCTGGTGGAGCTGGACAGAGTGGTGATAGTGGTGTTATAATAGAACATGTCATCTAAACAATAATATTTAAATACTAACATGACTACATATTTAGTATAATGTTACACTTTACAAAGTCTAATAAACCTGTAGGAAATCAAATAAACCCTGATCTTAACATCTGTATTGTAAAAGAATCACAATCTGGTGAAAAAACATGGTATCATGCTAAAAATATAGTCACAAATGACGGAGATCTATTCTATGCTCAACAAGCAGTAGGCGAATCTCCAACAAGTGATTTTGACGGTTCAAGTGGTAGAATGGAACTTAGAACAGGTTCTGCAACCCCTGCCAAAGCCGATACTTATAATGAAGTAGCAACTCCAGTTACATCTTCAAGAAAAGCAATAGATGCAAATTATCCTAAAACAAATGACGGTGACTCTGACAATACAGGTGCAGGAACTGACATTGTTACATGGAGAACAAGTTGGACAACTTCTGACTTTAATGCATCAGCAATTATTGGTGGATGTATTCATGTTGGAGCAGCAAGTCCAGTAAGTGGAACAAAATTATTAACACATTTTTCAATAACTAGCTTTGACAAAACATCAAGCGATACACTAAAGATTTTCGTAAATCATACATTTAACGGAGTTTAAACACCTTGACTATCTCAATGGGTGGTCTTTTCAAATTATTAGAAAAACTTAATCATACCCCACAAGAAGGTTTAAATGATAAGGTTCAAACTAAAGAAGATGTGGTGGTAAAACTTGGCTAGAAAAGCACTGTATAAACACGCAACACAGGTAGATACTTCATCTTATCCAGATGATGGAACAAGTCCTGTAGGTTCTAATGAATGGAATGAATCACCTGATCCACAGGGAATGTTGGGTTTTACACCAGCAAGTGCAACAGTCACAATAGCAAGTGGGGTTGCAACAGTCACAGATACAATTACAGTTGTAGCAGCAGAATCAAGTACAAGTGATACTTTAGATAAACTAGCAATAACAAATACAAGTCAATATGACTTAATTTATTTATTCGCAGATACAGGTGATACAATCACATTAACAAACACATCAAGTCCTTCAGCAGATGGTCAAATCAAGACAGTAAGTGATGCAAACGAAACATTATCTTCAACCGTTCCAACAATTTTAATTAGAAAAGGAAACTATTGGTATGGATATGGTGGTGGTGTAGTCAATGCAGTAAGTGATATTGGAGATGTAACTATATCAAGTATAGCAAGTGGAGAAATTTTAAAATGGAACGGATCAGCATGGATTAATCAAACTCTAGCAGAATCAGGTATTGCAGCAGCAAGTCACACTCAAGCAGCAAGTACAATTACTGATTTTGATACAGAGGTTGCAAACAATTCAGCAGTAACAGCAAATACAGCAAAGGTTACAAATTCTACTCACTCAGGTGAAGTAACAGGTAGTGGTGCATTAACCATAGCAGATAACGTAGTTGATGAAGCAAACTTAAAAGTTTCTAATGCTCCAACTAACGGTTATATGCTAACTGCACAGTCAGGAGATACAGGTGGATTAACTTGGGCTAGTGCTGGTGGTGGTGCAACTATAGTTCATCAATTTTCAAACACTACTACTACAAATTATACAGGTACAGCTTCATCATTTGGAACTGTTGGATCTGGTGATCGTGACATTTATATTAAAAAAATAGATGCTAATAATGAAGGTGTCTTTACTAAAATTTGGAAAAACGGATCTGCTGTCGAAGTACAAATCGCTTGAGGTGTCAAGTTGGCGATAACATATCACGCAGGTAGAAGGATTCAGGGAACAAGTACAGATTTCGGAACCGCAGGAGCAGGTATACCAGCAGTATCAGGTGGATGGAAGGAACTAGGAAGAACTACATTGGGAAGTGCCAATGCAAATATTTCAGTTTCATCATTAGCAGATAAGAGATATTTAATGGTTTTAAATGATTTAAGGTCTAGTTCTGCTATTAATGGAATAAATAGAGTTGGAAATTCTTCATTAGATACAGGTAGTAATTATGCAGAAAGACAAAGTAACAACGGTGGAGCAGATTCATCATTAACTTCTCAAGCACAAGCACCACAATATGGAACATTGACAGGTAACTCTGGATTTGGAGTGGATTATATTGCAAATTTAGCAACGAAAGAAAAATTAGGAATATCTTATGTAATAAACCAAAATACCGCAGGTGCAGGTAACGCACCAAATAGAGTTGAACATGCTTGGAAATGGACTAACACATCAAATGTAATTGATATTCTAGAAAAACGAACATCTGTTAATACGTATAATGCAAACTCAGAGGTTGTCGTACTAGGATGGGATCCAGATGATACCCATACTACAAACTTTTGGGAAGAATTGGCTAGTGCTGATTGGTCTAGTGGTTATCAGATAAATTCAGGAACATTTACTGCAAAGAAATATTTATGGATTCAAGGGTGGTACAAAAATGCAGCTAACACAAGTTATGCAAGATTCAGAGTAGGCAATAATACAATAGATAATGCAAATAATTACGCAAATCGTTACTCATTAAATGGTGCAGGGGATTCTACAGGAGTAAGTACAGATCATATTAAAATGAATGTTACAAATACTAATGCTTCTAGTGGATTAGGATTTTTCAATATGTTTATTATTAACAATGCTTCAAATGAAAAATTAGTAATTGGACACCATACATTAACAGCATCAGGTGTATCAAATGCTCCTGCAAGAAATGAGTTTGTTGCAAAGTGGAATGAAACATCTAATCAGATTAATGTTGTCGAGTTACATCGTTATGGTGGAAATAACTTTACAGCAGGTGGTATCAAAGTGTGGGGTAGTAACTAATGGCATGGGGTAAGAACGGAACACCTGATACTTTAACAGGAACAGGAGATATATTACAGATTACAGATTTAACTGCTAACAAATTCAATGTATTCTTACAACACTCTCCGTATGATTCAAGTTGGATAAATCCACAAATCACTTTCAATAATAACACCAATTCTGTATATGCAGGGAGAGTCTCATATAACGGTGGAACAGATGGAACATACACAAGTAGAGCAAATCAGATATTAGATGGTTCAGGAACAGCAGATGATAAATTTATGGTTAATTATACTGCATCTGTTTCAGGAGAGGAAAAACTTAGTATTATTCATTATATGAATAGAGGAACCGCAGGAGCAGGAAATACTCCGAATAGAACACAAAATGTTTGGAAGTTTGTACCTAGCCCTGATGCTGACATTACAAGAATTGATAGTTCAGTTGTCGGATATGCAGGAAGTTATGATACAGGTTCTAATCTATCAGCAATAGGTTCTGAATTAACACCTGCTGCTGCAATACCATTCCCAACTGATGTCCAAGTAGGAAGCAGATATGAGGAAACCGATACACGAAAGATGTATCATAGAGATGATATAACAGGTACAGATGTATCATTAACAGGACTAAAAGCATATTATAATTTTGATCAAACATCAGGAAATTTGATAAATCAGGCAGGATTAGTTGGAAGTACTGATAGTTTAGATTCAAATGCAGATGGAACAAACAGTAATGTATCACAAACTAATACAGGTAAATTAGGAAATTCATATCTATACAATGCCACTAGCAGTTATACACAACTAGGTTCATCATTATCACAATTTAATTTTATACATCAAGCAAATGCCAAACTTACATTAAACTGTTGGTTTAAAATGACAAATATAAGTTCATCCAATCATCTTTTTTCAACATACGCAGTTTCTGGATATAGAACAGGAACAGATATAGTTGTAAATTCCCGTGAAATATATTTTGTAACTCAGTCATCATCAACAGGTACAGTAGTATCATTTCAAACATCAGGTAGTATAATTCCTAATAATACAGATTGGCATATGGTAACTATACGAGTAGATGATACATTATCATCAAATCAAGTAAAAATTAAGATTGATGATGGTGTAGAACAATCTGGTAATACAGGAACTGGTGCACCGTCAACTGGAAACGCCCAACATGAAGGACATATAGGTTCAAGTGGAGCAGAAAATGCATGGTTTGATGGTAGAATTGATGAGATGTCAATATTTAACAGAATATTAACAGATGCAGAAGTTACAACGTTATATAATTCTGGAGCAGGTAAACGTATTGCTGACGATCCTTGGAAGGAGATAGGATCATGACCATAGAATACAAAGACAGTAAACGAATTGTTGCATTGTCAAGTGATTTAGCAGAAGTTACTTATCGTGGAGAAACTCCACAAACAGATGGTTCATACACTTTTATTAAATTTTTACAAGATGGAACTTTCACACCAACTTCATCATTTAATATAGAATACCTCATAGTAGCAGGTGGTGGTGCAGGTCAAACAACAGGAACAGGTGCAGGTAACGCAGTTAGTGGTGCAGGTGGAGCTGGTGGATATTTGGCAGGAACAGGTCATGGAGTAACTGCTCAAAATTATAATATAACAGTTGGTAGTGGTGGTGCTACTGACACATCAGGAGAAAATTCAACAGGGTTTGGTTTAACTGCCATTGGTGGTGGAAAAGGTGGAAGAAGTCCTTTCTATGGTGCAGATGGTGGTTCAGGTGGGGGTGGATATTATACAGGTAGTGGTGGAAGTGGAACATTAGGTCAAGGTAATGACGGTGGAGCTGGAAATGGAACAAGCCCTTACGAATGTGGTGGTGGTGGAGGTTCTGGAGGAGCTGGTGCTCAAGGAGATAATAATACAGGTGGAGCTGGTGGTGCAGGTACATCTAATTCAATTACAGGTAGTGCTCTTTATTACGCAGGTGGTGGTGGTGGAGGAGTTCAAGGTGCAAGTGGAGGTGGTTCAGGTGGTTCTAGTATAGGTGGAAATGGTGGTGCTGGTGTATCTGGAACTGCTGGAACTGCTTATACAGGTAGTGGTGGTGGAGGTTCAGGTGGAAATACAAATGCAGGTGGAGCTGGTGGTAGTGGTATAGTTATTGTTAGATTTTTGACAAGTGGTAATACTTATGATACAGGAGCAGGTGGCAAACCAACTGATGTCCAAGACAATTCCTTGTTAGTAGAAAAAGATACTGCAAGAAGATATTGGTTTGATGGAACTACTTGGACTATGAATCCAACAAAAGAAGATAATTTTAATTCATGGGTTACTTCCAATTCTGCTAAATTTGTCTATAATTCAACAAATAATAATATTGATATATTAAATTCAAATGCTTATGATAATATTTATTACGATCTTGGAAGTGTAAGTGACACAAAATGGTTGTGTAGATTTAAAGTTACTTTAACAACAGCAGGTTCACAATCTTTAGGTTTATGTTATTTTTATGTTGGAAGTACAACAGGAGACGCAAATGAATCACAAGATGGTTTAGGTTTTTATTTCTATGATAATGCCAATAATACAACAGCAGTAGCAGATAATGGAAATAGACCTGATCAAACAACAGTTACTTCCAATTTAGGCATAAGTCCATCAACAACAACATATTATGCAGAAATGAAACGAACATCAGAAACAGAATTTGTTGTCAAATTATTTGACAATGATTCATATACATCTGGACAGTTGGGTAGTACAGGAACATTGACAATAAGTTCAAGTTACACAGGACTACAATATTTTAAAATTATGGGATATACTACATCAGGTGGATTAGTAGGAACACTTGATGATTTTAAATTTTACAATGGAGTGACTTCAATAAATTGAGCCAAGAATACTATGACCATCTAAACGCAGGGGAAAAATACACCTGTGACAAATGCCAAGTGGCAACACTAGGAGCTCACGAATATGACCAATATATCATAATGCAATATCATTACTGTGAGCCATGTTGGAACTATGTCTATCTAAAGAAAGGCACTTGCACTTGTGGCAATACAATGACTAACAGAAGTGAAACGCCAACAATCTTAATAAAGTGTAGTTGTGGAAAAGAGGTTGAGTTAAAATGACAATAGAATGGTTAGCAGGAAATAGACTTAGAGGAACGACAGCAGAAAGACCTAATCTTGGGTTACCAAGTGGTAGTGTAGGTGGCTGGGTAGAACTGGGAAGAACTACTTTAGGAAGTGCAGGAGATTCAGTAGCAGTATCAAGTTTACCAGATAAACGATATTACATGACTTTAGTAAATGACCTAGCAACTGGAAGTATTGGTCATGGAATGAGATTAAATTCTGACTCTGGATCAAATTATTCTTATCGTCAAAATATTAATGGAGCAGGGGATTCAACAGCGACATCAGGTGCGTTAATGTGGAACTCTGCAAATGCCTCATTAGTCGATTCAAGATTCGATGTAGGATATTTTGCTAATTTATCGTCAAAAGAAAAACTAACAACTCATCATGTATGCGAGAACGCAACAGCAGGAGCAGGAACAGCACCAACTAGAGTTGAAGAAGTTGGTAAATGGGCTAACACTTCTAATGCCATTAGTAAATTTGATTTAGTAAATCTTTTAGCAGGTGACTATGCCATTGGTTCAGAGGTAGTCGTACTTGGATGGGATCCAGCAGATACTCATTCTACTAATTTCTGGGAGGAATTATATTCAGAAACAGCTTCGGGAACTACTGATTTTGATACAGGTACAATTTCAGCAAAGAAATATCTATGGGGTCAATGTTATCTTGTAGAATCATCGGGAGATCATTTTAACATTAGATTTAATTCAGATTCTGGAACAAATTATGCTGGGAGAAGATCTACAAACGGTGGTTCAGATGTAACAGATACAAGTAAAGCACAGATAGCAATTAACACCAATTCAAGTAATAAGTTTTTAAATTTCTTTATAGTTAATAATGCATCAAATGAGAAATTAATGATTTATAATTTAGTCGAAGCAGGTACAACAGGAGCAGGAAATGATCCAAAAAGACGAGAAGGAGTTGCCAAATGGACAAATACAAGTAATCAAATCACTAGTATGGTATTAGCTGTTGATGCAGTTGGAGGATTAGCTCAAGCAGGATCAGAATTTAGATTGTGGGGTTCTGACTAATGGCATGGGCTAAGAACGGAACACCTGTAACATTAGGTTCAGCAGGAGATGTTATGACAATATCTGATATGACAGCAAATAAGTTTAATTTCATAATGTTTCATAAAATTGCCACAGGTGACGCTGATCCTGATCAAACATTTAACAATAATACAAATTCAGTTTATGCATATAGATATTCGCAAGACGGTGGAACAGATGGAACAGGTGTGTCACAAACAAACACATCTCCAAGAGTTACAGCAAATGATGATGAATTTTTTATATCTTATTTATGTTCTATAAGTGGAAAAGAAAAATTACAAATTGGTTTTAATTGTTCTCAAGGAGCCGCAGGAGCATCAACAGCTGCAAGAAGAATGGAATATGTTACTAAATTTGTTCCTAGTCCTGACGCTGATATTACTAGAATTGATATGACAAATGATTTAACAGGTAGTTATGATACATCATCAAACCTCTCAGTATTAGGTAGTGACGGTACAGAAGAATTAAACGTTCAAGACGGTGCAATCTATTATGATACTGACTTGAACAAAGAATATATCTTACACAACAATGTTTGGAGTGAATTATAATGAAAATATATATAAATAATAAGGATAAGGTAGTATAATGGCAGTTAAACACACAAAAGTAGCCACAGTAGCAGATGATGGCACTAGTGAGGTAGGCACAAACGAATGGAATGATGATCATACTATAGATAATAACACAGTTACAGATGCCATGATATCTAGTCATACTACTACAAAAATTACAGTTCCAACTACACAATTAAGTGGAACAGTTACAAATGCTCAACTTACAGGAAGTATTGCCAATACTAAACTTGCAACAGATCCATTGGCAAGAGCAAATCATACAGGAACACAGGCACAATCCACAATTACCGATTTAACAACTGACTTATCTTCAAAAGCACCTATAGCAAGTCCAACATTTACAGGTACAGTAGCAATTCCAAATTATGCTGATGTTGAAACTACACTTGATGGTATAGCAACTAAATCTCCATTAGCAAGTCCAACATTTACAGGAACAGTTACTACAGCAGCAGTAGATGTAGCAGGGAATAATATTGATAATATTCAAAATTTAATTCATGATATTTCAACTACTACTACAGCATTAGACTTTAGTGGTGATCAATTACAAACAATTTCAATTAGTGCTGCTACTACATTTACAACATCAAATAGAGCAACAGGAAAAAGCAAAACAATCAAAATCACAACAGATGGATCAACTAGAGCATTTACATTCCCTGCATGGAAATTTGTAGGAACAAAGCCAACTGAACAAGCTGCAAGTAAAATAGGAATTTTGACTGTCACTTGTTTCGGAACAGCAGATACAGATATCGTAGCAGCATATGCAGTAGAGGAGTAATAAATGTCTCATAGAGACTCACCAATTAAAAAGAATAATGAATTAAAAAAACCAATGGATCTTATGAATATAGGATTTGTTGGAGCTGCTGGTGGTGGTGGATTTGAAGCTGGTGATGGATCAGATGGTGCTTTAACTGTTTCAAGTGAAACTACAATAACAGGAAATAAACAATATACCGACCTTACAATTAATGCAGGTCAAGTTTTACAAATAGGTTCAGATGGGGGTGAAAATACATCAATCATTTGTGTTAGTGGTACACTTACAGTAAATGGAACGATTAATGGCAAAGCTAAAGGTAGAGGAACACCTGCTGGTGGATCTGGTGGATCTGGTGGAGCAGGTGGTGCTGGTGCAGATGGTCTATTTGGAGCTGCTGGTAATGGAGCTTACGGATCTGCTGGTAGTGGTGGTGGAGCTGGAAGTGCTGGTCAAAATCAATCTAATATTAATAATTTAGCTTCTGCTGTATCACCTAATTTAGATGTTACAGGGTGGGCAACTGACTCAAGATGGGGTAATGTTACTAATCCAACAACATTAACACAAGAATGGACTAGGTATCAAAATTATGGTGCTTCTGCTAGTGGTGGTCAAGGTGGCACAGGTGGTCGAGGTGGAAGTGCCGCAAATAATAAAGTAGGTGGTACAGGTGGTACAGGTGGAGCAGGTGGTACAGGTGGTGCTGGTGGAGCTTCGATTTGGATATTGGCAACTAATATTGTATTTGGTAATTCAGGATTAATTACATCAGAAGGTGGAGATGGAAGTGCTGGAAGTGCTGGAGGTGCTGGACAAGCAGGAAATTGTCCATATTTCCACTCATACCATCAGGGTGCAACAGGTTCATCTGGTGGATCAGGAAGTCAAGGGTATGGTGGCAATGGTGGATTTATTGCATTAAGATATGAATCAATGACAAATTACACAAGTCCAAGAGTTTCGGTGGCAGGTGGATTAGGTTCAAGTACAGGAAGAACAGGATATTTTGTTAATTCATCTGCATAATATGAATAAAATGTCGAAGTATATTTAAATAATATTAAATTTAATACATATAAATGGCAAAAATAGCAGCAGTATTTCAGGACAATGTGTTCCAAGATAATGCATTTCAAGATAATGAGTGGGGTCTATCACCATTTCAAAAATCAGTATTTCAAGGCAGGGCTGTAAGAAAAGCATTTCAGGCTGACCTGTTTCAACTAACAGTATTTCAAGAAGACTTTGACTATTCACAATATTATTTGTTTCAAGGAACTGTATTTCAATTAAGTGGATTATTCCAAGAGAAAAAAGATCATGGATTTACGTTTGATGTACCAGATATAATTAACTTGGTAAAGATATTAAACGAAACACTTCAGTCATCTGAGACATTATTAAGAAGAAAAGATACTGTATTAACAATCAATGAAAGTGAATCCATTGCAGAGTTTGATGGATTAATAAGAGCAATACTATTGGCAATCAATGAAGTTTTACAGTCATCTGAGACAGAGAATCATAATATGACTATGTTTAGAACTGTTACAGAGTCACTTGCATTAAACGAATCAAGTAATAGAATTAAAGACATGGCTAGAATGATCAATGAATCTGAAAGTCTTGGTGAAGGAATAAACAGAATAAAGAATATACTAAGAATGATTACAGAGACAGAAAGTTTGGCAGAAGCAAAAACCATATTCAGAGGTTTGTCAATAAGCATAAACGAAACAGAACAATCATCTGAGACCTTCAACAGGTTAATGAATATTGTTAAGTTATTTAATGAGACATTACAGGAGACAGAATCCAATAACAAGTATAGGGATATGACCAGAAAATTAGACGAGACTGTACAAGAGACAGAAAATGTCGGAAGACTTGGTGTATTATCCAGAGTTATATCTGATACGTTATCACTCAATGAATCACTTCTCAATCCAAAGGTCATGTATAGAACATTGAATGAGACATTATCTGTTGCAGAATTTGATGGTAATGTCAGAAGTATGTTTAGAACAATAAACGAAGTACTACGTTTGAGTGAATCTGTTTCACGCATTAAGGGAGCTATAAGACCTATTAATGAGACTATACAAGCATCTGAAATAATTAATAGATTTAAGAGTATAACTTTGTTATTCTCATCATCAATTAGTTTGTCAGAAACACGTTCATCACCAAGAACAATGTTTAGAATAAACAATGATAGTTTAAGTCTTAGTGAAATTAAAAACAGATTACAAAATCAAAGTAGATATATAAATGAATCATTGTCAATATCAGAAGCAAAGAATAGGTTACAAAATATGGCAAGATATGTCAATGAATCATTGTCAATAGTAGAATTTGATGGTGGAAGATTTGCTAGAGATTTGGTACGATTGATAACTGAATCATTGTCAATATCAGAAGGATTATCAAAGACACTTATCTTAGTCAAATATATTACTGAATCTGTATCAGTAGTAGAATTTGAAGGTAAATATAGAAACCTTCTAAGAATAATCAACGAATCATTGCGTATAAGTGAGATTGCACAGAAAATTAGATGGGCAGTAGTCAGAGTGGTAAGAACACATTCTGTTTCAAGCACTACTAATAACGCCAAACTAAGTTTGAATGAAACAGATGTCGGTGTAGCAGATACTGAAGGTACTACAAAAGGAGATAGCCGATAACTATTTAAATAATAAAGGTTAGATTTATAACATGTCCATGAACTTAAAAGGTAGAAATATTGAATATCTTGTAAAAGTTGGTGCTCGATCACAAATGGTAATAAATATTACTGATTCTGTAGGAACTGCCAAAAGTTTGACAGATACCGACACATATTCAACAGCAAAATGGAAGGTATGGCAGCCAGATGGAACACTTATTATTAATGGTACAGCAACATATTCTAACAGATCAACAGGTGAAGTATCGTATATATTACAAGCAAGTGATACAGTTATAGCAAATGCAGGTATCTGGGAAGGAGAAGTTGAATTATATAATGCAAGTGGTATTATGACAGAGCAATCAGAAACTTTTAATTTTACTATTGAGGAGAGTTACTAATGGGGTCTATAAAGATTTTAGTAGGTGGAAAATGTCAGTATTGTGGACATCCTCAACAAACACATGAGGAAAATACTGGATGCACATATCCAATTCCTGAGACTGGAGAAGCAGAATCTGGTGACGGTGTTTGTGGTTGTGACAGAATAGGTTCATACTAAACATATAAATATACCCTTCTATTATAAATCATATGTTAAAAATTGATGATGTGAATGAGGAAATTTATTTTCAATTTAGACGAGCCCAAATGGAAGCTATGGCAACCGAAAGATTGGGTGTAATACATGTCAGTGATATTATCAAACCATGTATGCGTAATGTAATTTATGGTAAGGTTTTACCTAGAACTGGAATGAATACTGAAAGTACAAAATCATTATACTTTGGTCAGGTAGTTCATAGCAACTCACAGTTGGCAAAAGATGAACACCATGAGATGTTTCTTGCATATGACTATGTAAGAGATGAAGCATTGACCTACGAGGAATCTAAAAAAATACCATTAGATGATCCTAGACAGCTAGATATTATATATGGCAGTATAGACGACTTGATGAAAGTCGGTGATAAATGGGTGATTTGTGACAAAAAGACGACAGGAAGCATTGATTATTTTTCAAAGGCAACAAGCAAGGCAAGTGATTCTCACAAGGATCAGATCAACAGATACCGTGTACTGTTAAAAAAATGCTATGACATTGATGCTGACTTTGGTTGTGTAATATACATTTCAAATAGAATTGAAAAAGATAAGAGAGACAAGCCAGTTACAATATCCTTCAAGTTAAAACCAGTAGAAGAAACTCTAATTGATATGATTGAAAGGTCAAATAATATCAAAGACTCTCTGACTAACAAAACATTACCAGAAAGAACCAAGTGTTTCCTTTGCGATGGCATGTGTGACTATGCTAGTATGTGTTTTGAAGATAATAGAGCCAGTTTTGAAAATTAAAAAAACTTTATAAACAAGTTAAAAAAACTGTTATATAATGGATAAAAATGACGATATTTTCAAGATAAAGCCTGTTGGTAATACCGATATAGTCGTGGAAGACAAGAGAAAAACCATATCTCCGTTCAATAGTGCCAAGCATTTCAAGGAAGCAAACATACCAGCCTTATGTGATCAATGTGTCTACAAGTCAGTTGAAGAAGGTGGAAATGGAAAATGTCCTAAATATGAGAAAGGAGCAGTTTGTGGTATTCGCAAAGATTTCATTAGTTTCATAAATGAGTTAGATACTAGAAATCCAGAAGACCTTAAAGGAATGATAGACATGGTTGCAAAACTTACATTTGAAAATGTACTTATGACTTTGACTCAAGCCAAGTTTGACGGTAACGTACCAGATAGAAACAGTAAGAGTGAAATCAATACGTTGCTAAATATTGTAAAGTCCATGAATGATCTTAATAGTAAAATTACAATTACTGAGAAAAAAGAGTTTTCAAAAGAGGGTGACATTGAAAGCATATTCCGACAGATAAAGGCACAGAAAAAAGATGGCTAGACCGACCAAGGAGGAAACTCAGGAAAGAATAAACTTTATGCAGTCTATAGCAGATTGTGCAAAATCCCCTAGCAAATTCAGTGACATATTTTTAGGTCACAAGTTATTTGACTATAATGTAAAGTATGTTGACTGTCAGGACAGATTCATAGTGTATAGAAGTGGAAGACAGGTGGGTAAAACCATGTCAACTGCTGCCAAGGCAGTACACTTTGCGTTCTTTGCACCGTTAATGCTAAAGACAGTAAAGCATGAATGTACGATAGTTATTGCAGCCCCTACACAAAATCAGGCAACCATCATGTTTGACAGAATCAGAAGTTTGGTTATCAACAGTTCATTTCTCAAAGGCTACATAGTAAGAAACACACAGTCAGAACTCTGGGTAAGGTTCCTAGACAACAACGGAATGACCAAGATTATTACAAGGGCAACAGGTGAAACTGGTGTCGGACTGAGAGGTTATTCTCCACACGTTATTATCGCTGACGAATGTTCTTTTATTAAGACAGATATACTCAGAGCCTTCCTACCTTCTGGTATGGCTACACAGGCAAAGGTATGGCTTACGTCAACACCTTTCTCCAAATCAGGTTATTTCTATGAAGCGTGTATGAACAGCAAACCTAGAAATCCAGAGGGAATGTGGACAGAGTTCCATGTAAAATCCATGATGAACCCACTTATTGCAGAAGATCCTGTGTTTATTGAGGAAATTAAGAGACTTACCAAAGAGGAATATGTCCAAGAGGTAGAGGGTGAGTTCCTAGATATTGGTGATGCACTTATACCAAACTCATTAATTATGGAAGCACTTTCTGATGGACATCCAAAAGGCAGAGTCAGATACTATATGGGCGTGGATGTGGCAAGAACTGGTCGTGATGAGACTGTATTTACGATAGTAGGAGTAGATGAGGAAGATACCGTATTTGTAGAAGATGTTTATGCCGAATCTCAAAGTAATGTGGTAGATGTGGCAGGTAGAATTGCTGACTTTGTGCAACAGTTCAGATTAGAGACAGTTTACATAGACGAGACAGGTCTAGGTGGTGGACTTGTAGACTTGTGCAGGGAAAGAGATGTTCCTACAAGGGGTGTAATGTTCTCACTACAGGAAAAGGCAGATATGTACAAGAATCTCAGGTTACTGTTTGAAAATCACAAGATAAAGTTAAAGAATATAAACAAAATGGTATATCAACTGTCATATCTTAGAAGGGAATATACTGAAAGTGGTATCATGAAGATCAAGTCATTTGAACATGACGACTATCCTGACAGTCTTGTACTTGCATGTAGGGCAGTTAATACAGGAGAAGGATGGCACGTTATGAGTATGGGTAAGGCTCTAAAAGAGTCTCTGTTCGGGTAACTTTATATAATAATAGGTAGTGGTTTATATATGGAATGGCAAGATTGGTTAGAAAAAGGTAAAGAAAAAAAGAAAAAACCAACAACAATGTTTCCTAGAATTATACGAGAATTTCCTGATGAAAAAGATGAAGATCCAATGATTTACAGTAAAAATGCAGCATGGGAATCATGGTTAGAAAAGAACAATGCCATAGAAACATCTCACAAAGAGGGTGAGAAGAAGGAAGAATGGAATGGTAAATTTGATAATTCTACTACTAGAGATGATGCAGAAAATGACGATGATAAGGCTATTGGTGAGGAAGAATCACTAGAGGAATTGACTGACGGTAAACTGGAAGAAGTAGAGAAATTAAAGGCATGGGAAATATTTTTAGATAAAACAAATAATGCAACACTTAATTACAGGCACTATAAACCAAGACATGATAAAAATGACAAAAAGATTTTAGACAATCATGGTACTAATTATGATGAATCTACATTTCATGGTCAACCCATTGAAGCTAGTGAAGAAAATAGAAATGAAGGAACTGGAAAATTAGATCAGGATAAGAGAAACTGGAACACAACTGAAGGTGAAAGAGGTGGTAGTAAAAAAACACCAACAGGTCAAAATATTTCACATGATGGTAGTGAATATAATGAAAATACAGGAGATTATAGTGCTACTCAATTTGGTACAGATAGAATATTAGCTAGATTTAAAGAAGAAGATCGAGTTGCTAAACTAAAACCAAAAAAACCAAGTAGTCCAAATGCTGTAAATCCAAACCAGCCACAATCAAAAGATGATTATGCACTACATGATACAGAAGATGTAGGTAAAAAAATAACAGCAGGTATGGAATCATTAAAATCATGGGAATTATTCCTAGAAAAAGGTCTTAAATTCCACAATCCTGATACTAAAAGACATAAAAGAGGTATGGATCCAAAAGGTTTACCTATAGGAACACCTGATACTGTAGAAGGAATAGAAGCCGAAGCAAAAGAAGCATTAGAAAAACCTAAAAATGTATTACGATCATGGGAAGGATGGTTAGATAAAATGCAAGGAGCAGGAGATGCTAGATATGGCAATCAACACTTAACAGGAATGGAACAGAAACCAGTAGCAGATGATGAATCTATCGATTTATCGGCAGAAAGTGAAGAAAACAACGAAAAACAAGAGAAAACTGAGGATAAGGAAGACAAAGATAATAAACCTTATAAAGCATTAAGTCAGGAGTAATGATATGGAAGACTTGAACAAAATTACTTCAACTAGAGTCGGAGACAGCATTCATTTCTTTGTAAACGGTGCAGAAGATAGTGGCACAGTAGTCAAAATGGACACAAGTTATGTTACAGTTGTAAAAAGAGATGGCAACTTCCAAGATATTCACATTAACGACACATTTTTCATTAAAGATATACTAGTAAACAAGTCATGGAATGATATGACTATGGAAGAAAGAACCGTAGAATTACACAAAGTCCACGCCTACAGTCCTAGATTCCTAGCAAAAGCATGGAAAGAACTTCCACAATCACTTAAAGATGTAATGAAATCCAACGTAGAACAAGGACACCTTGGTGGTGGTGGCAGAAGTAGCCAAGTAGTTGAAACCAATACTGATTTTGATGCACCTGACGATTATGAAGGACAAACTGAAGATGAAAAGAAAGAACAATTTAAACATGAAGATAAAAAACCTCAAACTACTGACAAATCAACTAGAGCAGCAAGAGGTGGAAATATGAATTCTGGAACAACATTAAGACCTAGTGACATAGAAGATTTAAAAAATTTAGATGGAAGTAACAATACACAAGCAACACCTACATCTGAGACAAAATATTTTGGTGCTAATGGTAAAAGAATAACAAGAGAAGAACATGAAAAAACAAAAACATATGGATCAATGCAAGAACAATTATGGGAACAATGGTTAGATAAAGACGGTGGCATGGGTGGTGGAAGTCCTCCAGCATCAACATCAAGCAACAATTCTGCTCAAACAAATGATTCAGGTGTATATAATCCAGTCTACGGTGAAAAAGGAAGACACGGTGGACAGGGTAAAGACAAGGAAGAAGAAACTGAAAAAGACAAAGAAGAAGATAAAGACGATAAAGATAAACAGCAATGACCGTTGGTAAACCAAATTTTAATTTGAACAGTTTTGGTGTAAAGTACTTATCCAAAGATGAAGTACAAGAATTTTTAGAAAAAGAAACTAAAGTATATAATTATGAACCACCTACTGGACAAGATCAAGCAGCATTAAGAACTGAAAGAGCAAAAAAACCAAAAGGAACATTACAAGCAAGTGAATCAGCAAAAAAGTTAATATCAGAAGTAAAACCAGCAGAAGCAACTCCAAAACCAAAAGTAACTAATAATACTGAATATATTTTCAATGATCCAAGATATGGTGTTCCTGACACAAGAAAGCCACAAACAACAGGTCATGGTGAATCAGGTATTGTACCTCCAAATACTACAGCACTTGACACAAGAACTTCACGAGCTCTAGCAAGTGCTAATACAGGAAATGCTCCTGAAGAATTAACAGAAAGTGATGTTCGACCAAGTAAGCAAGGTAAAAGGACTGTTTCAGTAGGTGTAGGTCAAAAAGGAAAAGAAGTATTTGATAAAAAAGAAGGTGAAGGTGAAAAATATGAAAAACAATATGATTCAAAGGGGAAAAAAATCTCTGCAAAAGCAAGAAAAGAAAAGTTACAAAAAGAGACTGAAGCAAAAGAAAAAAGAGAAAAACAAACAAAATTAAATCAAGCTTTACACAAATTAGAAGAACAAAAACAATATGATAAAAAAATTCCACAAAAAACAGGTAAGGGAGATAAAAGTCAAGATACTGAAGATTATAATCCTCAAGGAGATACTGAATCAACTATTGAAACTGAAAGTGAAGAATCATTCAAAAAACGATCAAGAGAAAATGAAAGAAAAAGACAAGCAGATGCAGCAGAAAAGAAGAAAAAGAAAATAACTGATAAGGAAAGAATGACAAATATAGTAGAAGGATATAGAGCAGAAAGAGGTTTAGGTAAATCAAATGACATTATTACAGAAATGAATATTATGAAATTAGACTTGATGAAAGATGCAACAGATGGTAAAGCACCACCACAAAAGAAACCAAGTAAACCTCTTTCAGGTAAAGCACCAAGTGACTTGGGTAAATCTGCTTCTGAAACAATATTCAAGGCAATATCACTAAAATTAGACTTAACAACCCTTAAATAATACCTATATTAATCTTTTCTTATGGTAAGACGAGACAGCGACCATTATTGCATAGAGTGTAACGCCATACTTCCTTGGAGATATAAGGGCAGGCAACGTATTTATTGTAGTACTGCTTGTAGAAATGATTATACAAAGAGGAAAAAAGAAAATGAAGTATAAATGCCCTAAATGTGATTTTACAGTAGAAGCTGATTATATAAAAACCGACATGTTTAAGAATATTTTTAACCATGAAAGATCTCATACTGATTGATGATAAAAATATATGTTGACGGTGGAACAGTCGGTACTAGAATATGTCTAGTTGACAAACTTAAAGATAAAACTATTGTCAAAATAAGGGGGGTAAATCCAACAAACAATGAGTTAGAATATCTTGCACTCTTGTATGCATTGGAATATATCACAAACAATTACAAAAAAAGAAACATTACAATATACAGCGACTCTATGCTCATAGTAAATCAGATAAACGGTAAGTGGAGAGTCACGACTCCAAAACTAATACCTTTGTGGAACAAATGTATGAAAATGGTAACAGATAAAATAAAAGTAAAATGGATAAGTAGAGACTTTAACGAAGCTGGGTGGGTTCTTGATTCTTTGTTGGGTAAGTAGTATTAGATACTTCACCTACAGGATTACTCTCTTTGAAAAATAACAACATTTTGTTAAACAAAACTGCATCACTTTCGTATAGTTTTCCAGTTCTGGTTGTCTTTACAAACTTTGCAAATTTTCTAAACAGTTCTTTGTCTTCCCAAGAAACACATATTGTAGTATGAGAATTTCCTATTTTACGTCTTGCCATGATTAAATCAGTTATATATTATTATATAAACTTTTAGATTGGATATGTTTCTTTAGCCTTTTTTACAGGTATAAATGGTATGGTTATTGGCAACCAAATCAGTCCCCATCTTATCCAAACCTTGATAGTATCTTTGCTTCCATACCAGTTGTCATGTACTATTACTGTGGCAGCAGCCCCTCTGGTATTTGCCCTTCCTTCAGGTGCATTATATATTCTAGTGATATGAAAAGTTCCAACTGCTTCCTGATAAATGGCATGTAACAGTTCATGTCCAAGTGGCATTATGTTCTGTCTAATAATAAATGGATTCTTAACGTCATTGACAAACATGTAGATTACTCTTACACCTGTAACACCCCATGCTATTCCGTCACTAGTTTCAACGTTTAGATGTTTGTAATATGATTTGAAATCCTCTTGATCTGTAACAGGAATAATATTAAGTTCCCAATTTTCCTCAAAGTTCTTCCATGCATTGTAACCAGAAAGATTGGTTCCATCATTACCGTTTATCATAATAATACGCTGTATAATATCCCTGTATTTTTTCTCGTCAATATTTTTAGTGAAGAAATGTATCATGGTTAATCATGTAATTAACAACATATAAATATTGTTAATTATATATATCGTCATGGGTACTAAGATTACAGGAAAATATGCAGGAAACTGCAAGATCTGTGGTAGTGACTGGAAAGTTGGTGAACAGATATTTTACCAAAAAGATCCAAAAGCCATATGTGTTGACAAGGAATGTTTCGAGGAACAGGGTGGAAAGTTTACCCCTTACAAACAACAGGGAACATTGACAAACAGTACAGGTGGATGGGGAAAGACTCCGATAATAACAAAATTACCTGACGTAGAAGTAAGTGATGAAGTTAAAAAAATTACAGAGTATTGGGATCAGTTCTTTTTAGTCGCACATCATAAGACAAAAGCCATTTACCCACAAGAGGATGTAAACGGTGACAGGTTTGGTCAGATAAGATCAAAGATGATGGATCAATTTATGGGACTTACAAATCTTATAAAAGAATAGATTTATATAATCCCTTTTTTATTATACTACCATGAACGTAAGCGAAGTTCTAGATATTGACGGTTCTGTTGAAAGATCCAAAAAACTAGTTGCTGGTGATAAAATTACCATACAAGGTTTTAAGATTAAGAACGTTGATGAAGTAGGTGCTGAAGTTGCAGAAATTTCAACCACGGAAGGTTTACGACATTCATTCGGTAAAACAGTTATTGGTCAAGCCAAGAGTGATTACTGGAAAGATGTTGTAGCAAAATGTGTTGACAAGGATGCAGCAGATGGCTTGGATGCCTATGTAGTTGAGAGGGAAGCTGAGAAGACAGGCAGAATGATGTTATGTCTATCCATGTTTCCACCAAAAAACTAATAAATAACTCCTAACTTTTTATTTTTATGAATCCAGATGAGCAACATGCTAAAGATTGGGCTAATGTAAAAAAATACAATGAGGAAATGCTAAAGTCTACAGGTGAAAGAAAATACGAAATAAGAATAGATGCATGTGACAGATTATTAGCAACAATTAAATAATAAATTAGATTATTTACTATGTGTCTTATTCCGACAATTCTAATCGTAGTTATAGAGTAAAGCCCTCTACTACTACAAAAGAAAGTAAAAAAGAAATTATATCTGATCGTATAGTTAAAAATAGTGGTAAACCACTTGGGAATAAGACACCGTATATTTCTACTGGATTAGTTAAATGTTGGTCATGTCCTGAAGTTCCTAATGAATGGGAAAGACCATGTGAATATATTTTATACAAAAGTGCAAAGATGAGTGCAATATGCAGGGATAACAAACATAAAATATACCCTATATCATTTCATGACAAGGTAAGATGCATGATATGTGAGGTAAATGATATTAATCCTGAGGACTTGGGTGTACATTATAACCACCCATTGACAGGTCAAACTGACTGGAATCGTGACTACGGTGAGTAAGAAATGTAACCGTTGTGGCAAAGGTGGGCTTGACTGGAATAAAGAATACTTTGAAAAAAAAGGTAAATGGCAGTTAATGGATCATAAGAAAAAAGACGGAGAGTGGTGTGTAAGAAACAATTATGTCAAACAAAAAGAAACCAAAAGAGATATTAGACTTTGTGAACTTTGTTCAGAAACAAGTTTTGGAATGTGTGTTGGTGAACAAGGATTAAAAGAACATAAAGAAAAATATCATCCTAACGGAGAAGTGTTATCAGAGTTGGATTATATAGCAGCACATCAGTCAAAATTTATAACTAAAAAATTTTGGAAACATGATCCTCATTATGAAAAATATCTATAAGTTTAAATAACTGTAAGATTTATAACATACAGTTTGTTTTCAAAGAAAATTGAAATAAATTTAGATAAAAAAGATGATACTATACATTTAGAACCGATAAGCGATATTCATATTGGTCATGCTGGTTTTGATGAAGACTTGTACAAAAAAAGAATAGCAGCAATATGCAGAGACAAAAACAGATATACATTTTTTGGTGGAGATGCACTTGATGCAATTACAACTTATGATAAAAGATTTAATCCTGACATGAGTTTGGAACATGACATAGACAACCAAAGACAAAGGTGGCAGGACATGTCACAAAAATTATTTGACATTCATGACAAACAAAAAAATGAAAAGATATGGGGATTCTTTCACGGTAATCACGATTACAAAATACCTCAAATAAGCAGGGCATATTTACAAAATACAATGTGTACTCCAAACAATCTAACATTCATGGGAAGTCGTGGAGTACTAGGACTTGAGATAAAGTACAATAAAAAAATATTGGCACAATGGTCTATCCTGTTTATTCACGGTTCAGGTGGGGGTAAACCAGAAAGAATGATGGAACAAATGAAACATAATGCTTACTATGACGTATTCCTATGTGGTCACTTGCATCAGAAAAGATATCAACCTGAATTAGTATATGATTTTGACTGGAGTACTGGAAAAACATGGGAAAGGGACATACATTTAGGCAATACAGGCACGTTTTGTAAGACTTTGATAGAAAACACGGATGGTTATATGGACAGAAAGAATGAAGTTATAGGTTCACAAATAGGTACATTGACATTATCATTTAATGCAGAGGAAGGAACTATCAATGGTCATATCTAAACCAATAAGAAGGAATAAGAAAACTTCTAAAAGTGTAGTAGTAATACAACTACCTAGAAGAATATCAACTCATGATAGAATTATAAATGTTTTAAAAGACTATAAAAACGGACTACCTTTAAATGAAATTCATTATAAGAGTCAAATACCAAGTCTAGGAAATCTACACCATACTGTAAAGTTTATGGTAAGAGCAGGGGAAATAAAACAATATACATGTGACAAATGCTGTAGTACAGAGTTATACAAGCTCATATAATTAGACAAGTTTATATTCATTAAATCTGATTGGTCTATATGTTTATCAATATTTGTTGGAAACAAAACGGTGAAGTTAAAAAAGCATTACAACCTATCAATAAAGCTAGTAAACTAATCCAAGAGATGGAGAGCCAAGGAGTTAAAACTTGGTTCGAGCTAGAACAAACAGCATAACCATACAAAACCTTTTTTTATTTTTTTACATCTATTATTTGTTAATAACTTAATTAACTTTTTTGTGCCTAATTTTTTCTACAACAGCGTTATATTTACGCCTAAAATGTTAATTAACTTATTAACTTTTTTTTTCCTGTACTAGCTTTAATCTTAATTAATTAGATAGACATATATATCCTAATTATAATTAATATATTATGAATTTTAAGAAGACAACTACAATATCAATCAGTAGTAAAACAAAGTCAATCTTTGAAGCGTTGGAAGAAACTAGACCAAAAAATATATCCTTTAGTTTGTTCTTAGCTATGGCAGTTGAAGAATACGTTTCAAATCACGGTAAGAAAGTAACCAATGCAAAATATCCTAGAATAATGGATAGAATGGATGTTTGGAATGAATGTATTGAAGACTTGTCAAATGACAATTTGATAAACTTTAATGAACGTGTATCACAACTCAACAACAAAATAAGAAAGGAGCTTAATAAAAGATTATGACAGAATACACAGAATCAGCAAAGATTGATATTTTAAAACAGGCATTGATTGACAACAGATATACTGATGTCATAGACTCAATGCGACCTGACTCAACAATTTCAATCAACCCATCACAAGATGGTTTTATTGATATTTTTATTGACAGTACAAATGACTTTATGGCATTATTATTTGAAGCAATATACAGAGTAAAGGCACAAAAAGATACAAATTTAGAATTAATTAGAGCATCATTTTCCAATGTAAAGATAGACTTGGTAGGTGAATTGCTTGTAAACATGCATGATATCAATACCAAGAATGAGAACTGTACCGTTACATTTGAGTGTCAGATACTTGCAACAGATTCTCCAAAGTCTTACATTAAGGAAGCAACTTTTGAATGTGCTATTTGTAACAGAGAGTATGAAGCAAAATGTGACTTGGATAGAAAGATAGTGCCACCATTATGCAGTAACACACAATGCAAACATGCTAAAACAATGATAAGAACCGACATGATGGTTACTGATGATGTGCAAACCATACTCATGCAAGAGCCTATGGACAAGTCAAGAAACAGTTCTCCTATCATATTCATAGGTAAACTGGTAGGTAATTTGGTCAGAACCTCATATGTAGGACAGAAAAAACAGATTACAGGCTTGTTTAGAAGTGATATTGACCTTAAAAAGAACGAACATGACATATTTATAGACATATTATCTGTGAGAGACTTGAATGATGTTACTCCATTGTTACCAAGTGATGAAGAAAAACAAAAACTAATCAAAGATTCAAAACAAGACGGTTTTATTGACAAAGTTATAGGTTCTTTTGCTCCAATGATATACGGTTACAATGACATAAAACTGTCAATATTATTACAGTTAGCTGGTGGTGTAAAGACCAAGAAAAGAGGTGATATTAACATGTTTTTGATAGGTGATCCAAGTATGGCAAAGTCGGAACTGTTAAAATTTGCTAGTGGTCTAGTACAAAAATCAATATACACAAGTGGCAGAGGTTCATCAGCAGCAGGTCTTACAATAGGAATTGTCAAAATGTCAGATGGAAGAAGTATTGCACAGGCAGGTGTATTACCAATGTGTGACGGTGGACTAGCATGTATAGACGAGTTTGACAAGATGAATATAGACGACAGAAGTGCAATGCATGAAGCTATGGAACAGCAAACAGTATCAATAGCAAAGGCTGGAATTGCAATGACTTTACCAAGTCGTACAAGCGTACTTGCAGCAGCCAATCCAAAGTATGGAATGTATGACAATGACAACTCATTGAAAGATAACATCAACATACCAACACCGTTATTGTCAAGATTTGATTTGATATGGCTTATTCAGGACAAAATACATATGACTTCCGACAGATTAAAGGCAAACCATATCCTTGATTCATTTGACAATGACATGACTGACGATTGCTATATGACAGAAGAACTTATGATTAAATATATTAATTTTGCAAAATCATTTACACCAAAACTAACATCAGATGCAAAGAAAACATTATTGGATATTTATGAAGCAATGAGAAAATCATCTGCAACAAGTGAAATGCCAGTAGGTACTAGACAGTTGGAAGCAACAGTCAGATTGGCAATGGCTTACGCAAAATTACATTTCAGAGATGAGGTAAATAGTGATGATATTTGTAAAATTAAATACCTTATAGAAAAAACATATGAGTCATTTGGAAGCAGTATCAGTAGTGGTGGTGTCCAGTCACAGATATTCCAAGACAATAAATCAACAAAGGAACATGAAGTATTGGCAGTATGGAACACATGTAAGAACCTAGAAGGCAAGGTAAAACTTAGAGACTTTGAGAAAGCATTGATTGAAAACGGTATGAGTAAGGAGAAGGTAGAAGCAGTAATTTCCAAATGGGAAAATAACAATGCCATCAAATTGAATAGTGACGGTACATATACTAGAATTTAGAAACACTAATATTGAAGCAGTTTTCATGATACTATGTGATGGTTATAGATGACGATGATATTGAGTCAGTAGAAACATTGGAAGAAACTCTTACTCCTGAGGAAACAACGGAGATTACATCAGTTGATTTAGAACTCGGTGTAGATCAACTTAAAGGTGTTGGTGCTGTAACCCAAAAGAAATTACAAACATTCGGAGTAACATCACTTATAGATTTATGTATTAGAGGTGCTCAGGAAATTAAAGAAATTACAGGCGTGGCAAAACCAACTTGTGACAGTTGGGTATTTCAAGCACAAAAAATATTAGAAGACAATGACTTGATTAGAAAATCAGATATGAGTACTATTGACTTGTGGGAATATCAGAAAGCATATCCAGTTATATCTACAAAATGTACAGAGGTTGACAATTTAATTGATGGTGGTGTAAGACCAGAAGCAACATACGAGGTATATGGAGAGTTTGGAGCTGGCAAGACACAGTTTTGTAACTCACTTACAGTAGAAACAATACATGACGGTAACAACGTAATATGGATAGACTGTGAAGATACATTCAAGCCAAATAGAATAGCAGAAATACTAAAAGCAAGAGAGTATGCAGAGGATGATGAAGAATGTGCTAAATATCTTAGTCAAATTACCTACCTTTATTGTCCAAATACAGAACAGTTAATGGGAACTATTAACGGACTTAGTAAGATATTAGATGCTAAGAAACCTAAACTTGTAATATTAGACGGTGCAATAGGACAGTTCAGAGAAGAATATCTTGGCAGAGGAACATTAGCAGAAAGACAAATGCAGATAGCAAGACTAATGAGTCATATCAAGAACATATCATTTTACTTTAGATGTGCTGTTGTATTTACCAATCAAGTACAAAGTGATCCAAGCATGATGTTTGGTGATCCAATAAAACCAATAGGTGGTAATGTAGTTGCTCATGCAAGTGGCTACAGGTTATATTTTAAGAAATCAGGTAAGAAAAGATTGGCAAGAATGATAGACTCTCCTGAACACGCTATGGCAGATGCAGAATACATACTAACTGCTAAAGGCATAGATAATGTCGAGTAAGAAAGAAGAATCTGACACATTAAAAAGAAAGATAGCTGCAAAGCCACAATTTGATTTGAAATGCAAGGTATGTCACAAGAAATTCGGGAAACATTTTACATTTCATCATAAAAGATACTTGGCAAGTGACAAGATTTATAGTGATTTTAAGACAACATATGATTACAATCTATATGTATTGCCAATAATAGACAAAGATCCAAACAGGTTTGTACTGTTATGTAAGGGACATCATACACTAGTAGAGAAACTTAAACGATTCAAGTTAGACAAGTTAGAAAGACTGTTCAAAGTGGTAAAGGAGAGTAAACAATGATTAAACATCTTAAAGATAACAATATGACATATATTCAACATTTTACAAGGGCAATGTCTATGAGTCTAGCCTTATTCATTCACGCTTTCATACCAAATGCTTTCCCAACTTATGCTAGTGATAAGATGAAAGAGGATGATGAATAATGGAAATAATAGGTCAGGGAGAGGTGGCTGCATTGGAAATAATCAAGGATATGTTTGGTAACAGTTGCGAATATCTCACTCAGGTCAAATTATCTGATATGGTTACTCCTGAATATCTTGAGACATTCAGCGATAGACAGTTAAAAGAAACAATAGATATTGTGGTAGATACAGGATTTCAGTATCTAGCAATAAGAGTACAGGACAAACATCATGTTAGTGCAAGAATGGCTACCATAGACAATATACAGAAAAAGATGCTAGAATGGAATGGGTGGAAAGTCATAGACATTTGGCATTATGAATGCAAGGAACTTTGGAAGGACAAGGTAAATGAAAAGTCAAGATTAGAGTTAGAAAATGCAATCAAAGAATCAAGCATAGATTAATTTATATATGTGTTATATTAAGAATTTGGGTGTACAGAAATTCATACCAGATTACAGAAGATATTTTAGACAATGTAACAAGGTCAGGTCAAAATGGAATTCAAGTAACAACTCTTGTCAGAAAATCAAATTTATCCTATTCCAGATTAATATCATTTGTTAGTAAACTTTCACAATCAGAGTTAATTAACAAAATAGAAGTTGATGGTAAGAATACTTTTATCATAACTGAAAAAGGTAGAGTTTATTTAGATGAGTATAAGAAATTTTCAACCATTGCAGAAAACTTTGGTTTGGAGTTATGACAGTTTGTGATAAATGTGGTCATGGTATGCTTTTGCACGGTTGTGTGGGTAATAAGGGTTATTGCAGTGAGGGTAATGGAAACTGGTGTGAATGTACTGAAAAAGGAAAGACTTATGAAGAAGAAATTTCTGACTTACAACATGAAAGGATTATGTCATAAATGTCACTCATCAAATGTTGAAGTGAATTATAAAATAATATGTAGAGAATGTTTTAAAAATGATAATTAGAGGTTGTGTAAGATGCAAATGTTCCTTTAGTTATAAAGGACAATTAGGTGTAGGTAGAGGTAAAATGACCAGAAAATATTGTAATGAATGTAAAGTATTACAACATAGAGATGAGTCTAGATTATACCAGAGGAAAAGAAGACATGAAATGTCCTAGATGTAAGAAACAATACAACAGTCCTTGGCAAGAATGTGGTAGTTGTATTACAAAGTATTATCCAGAAACTTAATCCCAAGAGGGGAAGAATGAGATTTACGCACTCATTCACTACCGACTTGGTAGAACGGACTAAACTAGCCTAATTATGATATGTATAAGAAATATATAAAGTTTAGGATTATCTCTTTCAGGTATCTAGAATCCACAACTCAAGACAATTCCTAATGGTTTAAGAGGGCTACCGTGATCTACAACTTGTGCGTGAAACGGGTAATCCCTGACAACCGTATTAGCTATATAAAGCACTAATATAAACTTATTGTTATGCCTATTTTAAACAAGTATATTTTAATAATATAAAAAATATCAAATATTATGGTAACGTCAGATTTCCGTGTATTTGGAGAGGTAGATAGAGGTAACTATTTTCCTGAGACTGATAGAATAATTATATTTCTAAGTTCACATGAAACATTAGATGATTTATTTAGTACAATTATTCATGAACATTTACATTACTGTATAAATCAAACAGGTGAAATAATGGATGATGATCAGGAAGAAAGGATTATTTATATTATGAGCTGGGCTGACGAATACTTGGCATAAAATTGGTTCTATAAACTCTTGACTTGTTTCTAACTAATCCGTGGCAGCATTTACACCTTAACCTACCAAAATTTTTTCTTTCTTTATATAGTTTAGATGAAGGAATAAATCTAGAGCATTTTTGACAGTAGTGATTTTTTTCGTTTATTTTATGTTCAAATATATGGCATATACCATTACACACGAATATCATTTATTGTTATGATATTTATATGTTATCTTTTAATTTTTTAGGTTTTTTTAATTCTTCGTCGATTTTTTGCTGGCAATCGTCGCAAACCTCCAAGTCCTCGAATTCGTGGGTTTTGGTGTCGTTTGCACATATGTTACAAATCATTTTTGATCCACCATTAATTTTTCTAATGCTCTAAGATAATGCATTAATACACCTTTCTTGTGTCTTTCTTCAAGTTCTTTATCAGTTTCAAGATTAATATTTATGAATAAAATAGACTCAAGTTTCTTAACACGTTTGATTACTTTCACTTTATCATACAAATGAACTCATTACCATTCTTTTGAACTGCTTTATAACCTTTTCTGATGCATCATTCATAGTATCAACTTGCATAATATTCTTGGATTTAAACAATCTTCTTACAGGATTATATCTGTATGATGAACGACTAGATACTACTATACAGTTTAGATTGTTAGTTACCTTTCTTGTCTTAAGCATTGACTTTGTACATGTCTTCATATAATTAGGGAATGACATATGATAACCACCAACATAATAGTTGGGCATACCGTCAGTTATCATAATCATCATCTTCTTGCTGCCTTTCATCTTCTTTAGCATTTGAGCAGAATATTCTAATCCCATATGTGTAGGTGTGACACTATACATATTATGACATGATATTTGATCCAAGTCACCTTTACTGTTAATTTCTGTCATACCTATAATACCTTTACCGTCAGAACCCCATACATTGGCACGAATCTCAACATTGTCTACACCTTTAAGTGATTCATATAGTGTTGCAACAAGGTTACGAGCAGTATTCATTCTGTCTCCACGCATTGAACTAGATCCATCTATGGATATGACCAATGCAATACCGTTAGTAATCTTCTTATTCACTCTACAATTATTCAAGTTATTACCACGAATTAGATTTTCAACATAAGTATCAACGTCTACTTCCTCACCCTCACTATCTATAAAGTCCTTCTTTTGCATTTTCATTGTCTTGAATATCTTAGACAATCCCTTGGCAATTTTCATGTTAGGTCTTACTTTACTAGATTCTCTTTTAATCAATTTTACACGTTTAGGTAGTGCTTGTTGAGGAACTTCACCTCTTAACGATTCAAATATATCATTGACAACTCCTTCACCCTCTTGCTTACCTTTGTCCACAATTTCTTCTTTAGATTTCTTAGTTTCTTCATCTGGGTTTAACAATTCTTCAGGAACTTCTAGGTCGGGTTCACCACTAGATTCGAGGTTGTTTTCCTGAAAGTCCGTGTTTTCCCGACTCATTTCACTTCTTTGTTCCATTCTTTTATCTCTACCTTTTTCTCTATCTAATGTGTCAGGTTCAGCAATTAAATCATCAATACTTGGATCTAATATTTCCTTTCTGTCACTAAGATACTTGTCCAAGTATGGTTTTAATGTAACCATTACTCTCAATGCACCAAATCTATCAGTAAGTAATACGTCTTCTAATGCCTTTGCATATACATCATAATCTTTAGTATCACTAACAATATCATTACCACGCTGGAATCTTATTGTCAACAATATGTCTATTGGATTCTGATTTCTTAAATCATCACCCATTAACTTACCAAGTTTCTTGGTTGTTTTGTCAAATCTACTTGCATGTTTAAGATACATCTTACCCATCTGTGACTCTATGCGTTGGTCTTCCAGTACGTTAAACACATTAAAGAAGAACTTGTAATCCTCATTTTCAAGACCCCAATTATCTTTGAATAGTTTCTTAGTTGCATTAAACGGAGATTGAAACAACACATGAGCAAGTTCGTGTATTATACCTACAAATTTTTCAATACCTTTGACGTTAGGTTTTGCAGAAAATATTCTAAATATATTTTTATTATCCTTTAACCCATGATACTGAACCATATTAGTATTACCAGCATGTATTATCGATATCTTTGCATTTCTGACAACCTCTACAACATTGGCATATTTTTCATACATGTCATTGTTACTGAGCAAGTCGGTATTACGTTTGGTCATGCTTCTATCCTCTTTAACTCTAATTTAACCTTTGATCTCTTACTTGATCTCAATATAACACTACAACAAGGACATCGATTACCAACTTCCTTTAAATACCATGTACTGCATAGATTACATCTTTTACAAAATTCATAAGTAGATTGTTTATAGGGAATCTTAGTCCTATGACATATACCTTTACATTTATTCATATCTGGGCTTCTCCAATTTTACCAAGCTTCTTGTTCTTGCTGTCATTCTTGTCTTGCCATTGCAACAGAAACATCTGTAATTATTGGTATCTTTTACCAAGAACATCTTTTGACATGTTCTGCAAAACGTAATCAGTCCTGACGGATATGAGTGAGCCAAATGTGTAACATCTTTGTAGTCATTACAAAGGTCTTTACATTTACAGGGCATTACTGCTTACCCATTTCTCCTTAATTTCGGGATTAAATATGTTTGAACATATCATGGTTCTTGCCTTCTTACCAAATATTACCTTACCTTCACTTTCAACTATCATAATACCATACTTACTTTTTCTTAGAATATTCTTAGTCTCATGTTCATCTGCACTACTTAGTATAAACCAATCTCCTTTCATTGTTTCTACACGTTTCAATAATTCATCATAATACTCGAATGTTTTTCTGTCACAAATTGATTTGTTATTATGTTTGTATGTAGTATATCTCCAAGGTGGATCAATTAAGAAGAATGTCTTATCTGAATCATATTTGTCAATGGTTTCCATAAAGTCCATATTCTCTACTATTGCATCAGGATATGTGTCGATACAATAATCATTAGAAAATTGGGATTTATCATTTAATACCATTGGTAAATCTACATATTTAGCAGTTCTAGCAAGACCAGCAAATGGTTCAACATATAAGTTATAGTTAGGATTGTTGGGAGTAGATAACGGGGATAAAGCCATAATTCTTTCTGCTGTCCATTTAACACCAGCATATCCACCGAGTAATTTCTTACCCCATACACTAGTTCTTTTATCCGACAACTTACCACTACCGAATTGATTACTCCATTTATCAGTCAATCTCTATCATACCTCTCATCAGGTTCAGATGCATCTCTCATCATGTCTTGTATATCATCCATTAGATTTTCCCATACATATTCAAGAATGTTGTCTTGATCCATTTTTTCCAATATTTTCAAATCATCATCATAATCAGTCAATTCAATACTTCCTCGTATTTGATAGTCTTACTGTCATAAAAACCTATGTAATGACAGTCCTTGCATTGTTGTTTTAACCAGCAATGTCTTCCTGTACAACCCGTAGATTTGTATGTCTTTAAACAAGTCTTGCATCTCAATTCAATCTTTTCTCAATTATAGTATATATTTGTTTACATATAGGACATTGAACATTATTTTCTGTTCCTCTTTTCTTTATCCATTTCATATGCTTCTCACAATTAGGACATAAGTCTAACATATTCTATCCCTCATAATCCCATATATGAAACAAATGGAAACATAAAAAGTGCCATTGTTTAAATGTTCCACCGTCATATATTGCCATTCTTTGATCTCCGTGTTTCCAACGTCTTAGAGTTATTTCTAACTGCCATTCGTTGAATTCTTTATTAGATATATTCCAAATCATTTCTTACTACTCCTCTTTCTTTTTAAATTATAATTTCTCATGTATATCCTTCTTTCCTCTCTCTTTACAGGATCTTTGAAATAATCTATTGCATAACTAAGTGCCTTGTCCTTATTATCTTTGTAATATTGTCTTCCGTAAGCTAGTTTCTTCTCTCTGTTTTTGTAATAAGATTTCAAATCACTTTTTCTTTGTGCAATAAGCAAACATTTGGAACAGTATTCTTTTGGTCTTCCCCTATACCATTCCAAAGGCTTGTTGCATATCTTACACTTGATATTGTATTTGCTGGATCTAGGCATTTAATAATGCATCTCCTTCCATACTTTGATCATTTCATCAACTTGTTCGTCACTTGCAACTTTTCCTTTCTTAGTATGATAAGAGTGTCCTGCCATAACTAATTCAGCAATAGCACTATGTTGTTCGTTTTCATAAATGGTATCGGTTCTTCCATCTCTTTTGCCATCAACATACTTTGCAACATAGTCGTTTACTGGTGGCATACTGTTTGCAATTTCGTTGAATTTTGTCCACTCAACGTTTCTCCATTTTTTTGCCCATTGCCAATATGCATGACCTATTATCTCATGGTAAATTATTTCATCAGCATCATCAACGTCTATGTTTGCATGATCTACAAATTCAAACCATTGCTTAATGCTATTCCAACTACCTGCTCTATTGATAGTCTTTGCATACTTTATCGTTATTCCCTTGATATGTTTCATAATTTTTCTAATGTCTTTGTCAGTATTTATTCTCATGATAATTCTATCAACAACTTCTTGTTTTGGTGCTGGTATTCCATCTCTACTCCAACCACCAGAAGTTTCCTTTCCGATATAGACATAAGTATTCTTGTAGACTTTAATTCCATGACTTCCTTTTTTTGCACGTTTTGATCTGTTCACTTTTCTTTTTGATTTCCTTAATATCTGACTCATGATTATAAACTCACATTAAACGTGTCATTAATTCTTAATCGAATCAATTCACGTTCACTAGGCTCACTAAATTTTATCATGATAACCTCGCTAAGAGCAGTTTCCAATGGTCTAGGAATCTTATCCTGTATGCTTCTAAAGTGGTGGGTAAACTGTACAATATCCCTAATAGATAGAGCATAGTCAACGTCACCTTTCAACTTAAGGGCATAAATGTCCTGTGCAAGAGTCAAAAGTGGGTTCTTAATTGCATCTTCACCTATATCTGTCCAATCAACTACCTTCTGAATGTCCTCATTCTTTGGATAATCCCATGCACTACCGATAAATCTGCTTCTTAATGCTTCTGCCATACTGTTCACACCTACATAAGTGACTGGATTGATAGTCCAAATGATAGACAACTTGCAACCCTTCTTGAGTTTGTACTGCTTACCGTTTGCAACTACGCTACGTCTTCCGTCACATATAGAGTGCCACCATTGTTGAATCTCATGTTCCTGACTGTTACCCTCATCACCATAAAGACAAGCGTGTCCAAAGTGATTTGCAACCTCTATTGCCTTAGGCAATAAACCAAGACTAAAGAAAGTACCATCTCTGTTGATCTCCTTACTGCCAATCAAATCAGATTTCTTAGTACCTACACCGATAGGCTCGTTAATCAAGGCAACACCGTTCTCCTTACATATAGTATGTGTCAATAGTGTCTTACCCTGACCTTTCTCACTCTCAATAAGATACGGAAGTTTTCCTTCCATGATAGCCATAGTCAATCTGGTCTTCTCATCACCTATAGCTATGTACTCATCCCATACGTCAATGTTTGACGGATCGTACTGAGCAAAGTCAATAGGCAGTACAGGTATTCCTGTGTTCATGATTGTTTCAGGTTGTTCTGTTATATAATTCATTTCGTCAGTCATTGTTTAATTTCTCCAATAAAAGCTTCAATTTCATCACAACAATCTGGACAAACTGTAAAACTAGCATTATGTTCAAAATCAAACTTATCTGCCAAACTACATTTCCAAGAAAATGCTTCATATCTTCTCTCATCTATTTGAATGTGGCATCTGTCACATGATCTATGTGGTTGACTTTTGTAAGGGAATGTTTCTACCATTCGTATTTCAGGCATACATTCACCTTCTTCAGTTCTAGTTCCACCTGCTGTCCAAACAAAAGACCTTCCTTCCCAATGACCATCGTCATTTGGATCTCTCATTTTTTCCACAATTTCTTCCATAGATAAACAACTGTCAGGATGGTTATAATCTATTTCTATGTTATCCTCATCAGGTGATATTCCTTTTATCTGTTCCATTGATTTTTCCATTATTTCAAATCCTCCCTTTTATTTACCCAATCCCCAAGAGTAGGTTCTAAACGATATCTCCTTTTAGCTTTTCTGATCAAGTTTTCAATTACTGTATGAAATTCATCTTGAAATATATTATCTGCACAATATGTTAATTGATCAATAGTATTTTCCAATTCCTCTTTTTCAGTCATTTCAATCCTTCCAATAGTTTTTTGGCTAAATCTCCAGTTGTCAAACCTGTAACTCTTATTCCTTCAATAATCATGTCATCTTTATATGCTTTTTTCAAGAAAATCGTCACGTCATCTTTTACAAGTATATAACTTTTTTCTGTGAAAATCGTTGCTCTTGTTCCTGCTTCATTATATCTATTGTAAGATCTACCATCTCTTTCAGATGCAATATATTTACTTATTTTATTCCATTCAATGGTATTTTTTGCAACTGCTTCTTCATATTCTTTATCTGCTTTTATTTGTCGTTGATTATCTCTTTCTTCATGTCTTGCTTTTTCTTCTCTTTCTTTAATCTTTTTTCTGATTATTGATCTTGCTTTACTACATACTTCCCAATCACCAAGATCTACTCTTGAATTCCATGAATGTACTTTCCATCTAATTTTTGATCCATTTACTACTATCCATTCATGTCCACATGATGAATATTCACCACGAAGTACTTGATAAGTTTTTGTCCAACTTACTCTTATTGGAAAATCTATATTTGGAAAATCACTTTCTAAATTATTTTTAACATAATCAATCAGTGAGTTTCTTTCATTTTCCATCTTTATTTTGAAATGTGAACTATTACACCAGCTACGGTATTCACCTTTCACAACATTTTGACATCCTTTAATAGAACAAGTCATTATATAAAATCCTCCTCATGACCATCCTCGCAGTCACATGACATATTATGACTAATGCACCAACAATGTAAGCATTGATTAGATTCATCATAATAATCAAAATCTAACTCGCACGTTTTACACTTCATTATTCCTTATCCTCCATTCTATGCAATTCAATCCACCATGTATCGAATTCATTATTATTCTGTACAAAATGTTTATTGCCATTAATCGTGATAGTCAACAAATCAAAATCAAATTTAATTACAGCTTTTGATAAATCAGATTTGGTAATTGATGTTATACCATTTACAACGATATCTTTACCGTAAACATCATTGCCCATATTTTTAAATTCAATCCTATTACTCATTATTTCAATCCCTCCAATGTATCTTCATCATACGTTTTCATCTTGCTTGGATCTAACTGTTTTTCTCCAGATTTTTCCATCTCTTGAAAACCGTCTTGTAACAATGCTAGTAACACAAATTTCAATGTGCCTATAACCTGTCCGTTGTTGTATTGTTTGTTAGGAATAGACTTTAGTATAGTCATAGCCAATTCAGGATCAATATACTCTAATTCAGGAATTCTTGACATTTCTTCTCTAGCCTTGTCAAAGAATTTTTTATTTCTAGGCATTGATTAAAGACTCCTCATCTTCAATATCTTCAAGTACTGAATAATATTGCTTAGATTCTGGATGAATAATTAGATCAACATCAAATTCTTCATGACATTTTGCACATGGAACTCTAACAGCCCATCCATCTCCATTACTTTGAAGTTCTGTTTCCTCTACAAATGGAGTATTTGCCTGTCCATATTTCAAGTATTGTGTAAGATCATCAAAAGATATGATATGTTTACAGTCAGTCATTATTTCCATCTCCCATAGTCAGGCAAAGGATCTAACGGTAGTTCTTCGTTGCTTCCCCATATACAATAGTTGCTTCTACTACAAGCCTTGCATATATGGTCGGTAAATATCTCACCAGAACCAACAACCAAGCCTTTATGCTTGTTGTCTTTTTCTTCTTCACATAGATAGCAGATGAATTTCTTGCTAGAACTAGGTTTCAATATAGTCATGCTTTTTCTCCTTTAATCACACATGTAGAACACGGATTTATGTTATGAATTACTATAGAATTTATATTATATTCACACGTTTCACATACTTCCCAACAATATAAACCGTTTTCAGTGCTATACAATGCTAAATGTTCTTTCAAATATTCTTTTTTGCATTTATCGCATTCAAACCATAAAGATTCGTGAATAGCATTATAAATCTTGTCAACTTCCTTTTTAGTTGTTAACATTTTTTTATACCTTATTTTTTATTTTTTATCTATTGATTCACCTTGTCTCCCATAGTATATGAATTGTTTTTTACACCTTTCACCATAATACTTAGCCATAAATTGCACATATAACCGTATGCACAATAGGCTAAGCCTAAAAATTCTGTCATTATACGAAAACCTCCTCTAAAACTTCACTATCAAATATTGGTATATCATATTGAAAGTAATTATACCATTCTTTAGGTTCATCCTCGAAATCCCACATGAAAATAGTTTTTAATTTAAAGAAATTTTCTTGAACCATAAATTCTAAACGACCATTTATTTTACCAATGAATTGTTTATATCCATCTTGTGTGTATTCATGGTATGAATCCCAAAGACATTTCCTTGCACAATTCTCAGGGATTTCATCTATAAATACTCTAACTGATTTTGGTATCATTCTTCTAACATCTCCATGTGCTTACACTTGCCACCAATATCCTTTTTTCTATACTTATAGTCGTTACAAGTACAGGAATCTTTCGATACTTGGTATGTTCCTGTCTTGCCTTTGATAGTAACGAACTCAGTCATTGTAATGAAATCTCCAAGGTTCTTCTATTGAATCGTGAATCATTTTGTGCAATTTATCTGCCAACTCATCATGATTCAAATACATTTGACGATCATGTGTATGTTGATTTCTCAATACATCAATTATTCTTTCCATATCATCTATACTAAGACTTGTTAGTTTTTCAGTCATTATAATAAGTCCTCATTCCTTTTTATTCTCATTTTATATTCTTTCATTTTGATTCCCCACAGTCTTTACAATATGATCTTCCTTTATCATAAGCTTCCCAATCCATATCTGCATCAATGAATAATCCACCACATTCTGCACAAAGATTCAACCCATCAGGCTGACATTTTTTACATAAGAAATCAGGGTATTCATCAGCTATTGGATCGTCACGTTTACCCAAATATTCTATTCTACATCTTATACACATTACATCACAATTATCAGTATACATTATATTCTACTCCTTCTTGCTTCTTTATGAAACAGGAATGTTTCCATTACAACATCGTCTAATGCATATTTATAAGGTTGTGCATTTGTTATACTAATGTCTTTCTTTGACATATACTCATCATAAGTGTACTCAACTTGACCATAAGTGTATGTTGAACCATTTGGATTAGTTACAACTTTTACAGGTATTAGTTCAAACATTTTTTCTAGTTTATGTACTCTTTCGTTTAACATATCAATCTCACCTTGAAGTTGAAACATGGATTCCATTGTTTCTGTATCAGTCATATCTAGGAACTCCCTGTGTTGTATTTCTGTGTTGAACTTTTGCTTTAATGTGCCAAGTATCATGTCTTGATATTCTTTCATTAAACAATGAATCTTCACTATCAAATGTCATATCACACAATGAACAATGTAACATAGTCATCCTACTAGACACATCCCACACCAATACCATGAATTATAATATGGAGTTGTTGTTTTATCTTTGCCACATTCACCACATAGATCTACTTCTTTTTTCTCAGTTATAAGGAATTTTGACATATTACGACAGTCAGCACATTCACCTCTTGTACTATAAATAGCATTTTCAAGTGATCTGCTTAACAAATACTCGGCATTTTCATGTGGGTGTGTCTCTCTAAATATTTTTTTTCCTTCTTCTATCATTTCACATTTTTGACAAAAGGGATTTTCATCAGTCCAACTTTCAATAGTCATGTTACATCTTTCACATGGGTATATACATGGGCTAGTCATTGTTTCTTCTCCATTACTAATTGTTTCAACAGTATTTTTATTTCTTTTAATTCATGACGTATCTGTGTAACATTGTCATAATACTGTCTTTCATATCCTGTAACCATTGTTATAGATCTCCTACCTCAAAGTCAACATCTCTATTGGAGAACTCTCCTCTACCTGTAGCTCCACAGTTAAGACATGTTCCCTCAATCATACAACCATCTCCACACATATTATCTTCTGCTGTTTCATAATCCCATATTACATCATGAAAATCATCTCTACAACATACACACTCAACATCAGTTATTTTTTTATTTTTCCAATTAGTTGATTGAAATTCTTTTCTTGTAATATATGTACTTGCGTGTTCTGTAAATTCTCTATCACATTTACAACAGTTTATTGTTATGAATGTTTCACTAAGCATTTTACCGTCTACCTCATAAGTACTCATTGTGCTTCTAACCTCGATTTGATAGATGAGCCACCTTCATTTTTATTTTCTTTCATATCATAGAACTTTCTACTGTCACCGTCATTATATTGAATGAAAGGGGAGTATTCTCCACTATGTATCTTTTTGTGGCAATCATAATGAACATATGCTATTTTTTCAGGAAAATAACATACATGGTGTCTAATGAGTTTACCATCTAGTGGAGAACCAAAACAAACGATACAGGTATCACTTTTATTAAGAAATTCAGTCATACCCTAATCACCTCATAATCATTTGTCATTGTTATTTCACCATTCATATCAACATCTTCAGGTTCTTCATTCATGTATTCCATGACCATAGTGTTAGATATTCTACCTTCAAAATCAACTTCAGGCTCTACTGATTTATGATTAACTTGTATTGGTTTGTTAGCCATTTTATCTAGGTATTTCTGAATGATACCCATAGATACCTCTACTGCTTTACAGTATATTTTAGAATCTATGAATATTGGCAATATTCGTATTTCCAATGTTCCATGTTTGTGATATTGGTAGTTTAGTGCAGAATATCTACAATTAGGATAGTTATCATTTCTAATGTATAACTGCTGTTCTCCCCTGTAATCAATATTGCACATATTGTTTTCATCTGCCAATCTATCCCAAAAGTTTTGATTTCTTATGTTGGCTTTTTTACCCCATCTTGTCAATTCTTGTATAAAGTGATTAAAGAACTCTCTAGTACATAACAATTCAAATGCCTGAATGTTATCAAATGATACATGGAAATGACCACCACATGAACTATTCATATCTTCAGGATAATATCTATGAACCCAATTTCTCCATGTGCCATCAATAGGCATTGGGTATGATATTATTTCACCTGAATGTCCTGATTCCTGATTATAACAATGATCTCCTTCGTCATTACAACAGTAATCACAGTCGCCACATTGTTCACCACCATATTCTAATCCTTCTACTGATGAATCGTCATGCCACATATAAGAACTATATAACCAATTACGGTGATCATGCTCATTATCAGGCATTTCATTCCAACCACCCTCTAATTCAACGCCAATTTTTACTATTTTGCATTGAGGTGTCATTAAAACATGGGTATTTTGACAGTTTTCACAACAGAAACAGAATCTATCATTATCAAATGTCATATCCATGTAACAACTAGAACAGTTGTATGTATCTGACATATTATAGTGGCTCCTTGTCATATCTTTTTGATGCTATTTGACAACCGTCAAGATAATCTAACTCGTCATCACAATAGAATGTTTGACCATCAACAAATTGTCTTTGGTAATTATCCTCATAATCTTCAATAGATTGAATTTTTGTGTCAGATTTCTTTGCTTTGTATGTGAAATTACCACCATAATCTCCCCAACTAGGTGTAGGATCGAATAAATCATTACTGCAAGATATGTTATTTACCTTTGTCCAACCGTCACCAAATCTATCAATACCGTCAGGTGACAATACAATGACTTTTTCTCCTGTAAATTCAAGGAAATTAATGCCTTTATGTGAAGCACACCAAGCCATAATACTACTGTCACTCATATCACCGTCAGGAATACGAATATTAGGATTGTTAAATGCTAATTTTATAGCAAAATCATCAAACTCAGTCCATATACCATTATGGAACATGACAGATTGTCTTGTACTTCCTCTGGTTCTATTTGATAATGCACTACCGTCTTTGTTCATTCCTAATGGGAATGGGTGGCATAACATATCATTATTTGCACCATGAGTACCAATTCTGAAATGTACAATAAGATTATTTTTCTTGGTCAATTTATTTTTCTTGACATATTTAGATACATATTCAGCAGTAACATGAAGACCTTTTTCCCAATGTACTAGACCATCTCTGGTATATGCAAATCCACCACCATCACGATTAGTTTTTTCTGCATCTTTGAGCATGTCTAGTTTAGGAATGTGATCATCACATTGTAATATAACACACATTATCTAATATGCTCCGATTTTATGGTAATCTTGCCTTTGGACTGTTTTGGTGTCATGTATTTGTTGTACATTTTTCCTAACATTTGCATGGTTTTATCACAATACAAATTAAATTTCTTACCATCAACAGGTGAGCCATTAATACATACCTTGATACCTTTGGATAGGTCTTTAGCCCTAACCCATGACATATTTGGAATATCTAAATCCTCAGTTATTTGAGAATTAAAGAACATTTCATTACTCTCACCCCAATATTTTATTGATGTGAAAATATCATGGTCATCTGGTCTAGAATATGCATAAGAACTAATTTGTTTCAATCCTGTACGAATAGGATTCCATTTGTCATCTCCACCATAATCAGGATTTAATGATTGATTTTTGAAATATTTTTCAAATACGTCAGATTTAGCCTTTACAATAAATAATCCATTTTCTCTCAAGAATGTTACTGACATTACAGTTTTTCTGGTGACAGGATCTACTACTGTTCTACTAATACCTTGCACATTTGCATCAAACATTTTTTGATTCATTATAATAAATTCTCCTCATATTCTTTCATAGCTTCATCTTGACCACATTTAGAACATAAATCAGTCATATTGTCTTTTCTAGATAGAGCTGGGAAATCTTCATCATAACTTTTAGTCATGTTACAGATACCACATGTATAATAATCAGTCATTTTCTACTAACCATGCCCATTCTGGTCTTTCATTATATGATTCATCTATATCAGATTCTTCAGTCAAATTAAACACAGAACATTTGCCGTTTTTACAGGTCATTTCTTTATTCTCTATCTATTGATTCACCTTTTCTCCTTTGATAGTATGAATGGATTCTCCGTTCATTATAATCTCCCCCATATACTCCTTGATTGGGTGCGAAATATTGTATTTATCTGACATATTATAATCTCTGTCAGAGCAGCATTTGTTACATTTATAATCATATACATGACCTTCAATACGTTCAACATCATTACTAGAAATATACTCATAAACCATGTGTACTCTACCACACCAATTATCATATTTACCACCAGATTCATAATATGTTTGTCTTTCCATTTTAATTCTTTTATTACATGACACACATAATGTATCAGGTCTTATAAGAGAAACGAGGGGAATAGTAGTTAATATCAATTTATATCTCCTTGCATTTTTAACATATATTCATACTCTGAGGGTAAAAGGAGTAATTTCCATATTCTATTCATTATTGTTTTTTTACAGTTCATGATAAATCTCCTGAAGCATCTTTTAACAATTCTAGTAAATCCTCTTTTGTATAAGATAATTCTTTACCATTTCTAGTTATTGTAAATCTATTACCAAAAGGAATGTTAAAAGCACTATTTACTATATTTTCAGCAGTTCTTGTTTGCATATGTTCACATAATTCTTTAAATCCATTTATATCCCACCACACCTTATCATAATCTCCATAACCATTGCGTATATATGATTTGTAACTATATCTTACAGTATTACCTCTTAAATGTGTTTTACTCATGATTCATCTCCATAATAACATGTAGGACATAATTTACTATATATCATATACCAATTATGTATTAAACTATCAACATATTTATCTACTTTCATTTTATTACCACATTCCATACAATATATATCTCCACGATATCTAGCATCATAATATCTGTGGTTATTTGTAATAGACAAAGCATTGGTCATGATAAATCTCCACTATATTCTAAATAACATACATACGATATAATCCATATAATAGAAAAAAGAGGGGTGGAAATACTCATAATAAGAGTACTCCTGTTAGATCAAATTTATCAATCTTACTGTATTTTAACTGTATAAATGGATTACAATCTATATAATCATTGTAACAGTCAATAACACTATTGATATTTCTGAACTTTTTGTTGAGAAATGCTATTGAATCCATACCATAAGATTGATTATGATAATCATCTAGATTAGCCTTCATGATAGTAGCTGTTCTTGCTATCCAAATGACATCATCCTTATGATTACCCATATCCTTACGGTCTATTCTAACCATACGAGAATCAATCTGATTCATGTATTGACGTATTTCTCTACCTCTAGATGTATTAACCTCTACTGTATGAACATTACCATGCTCATTAACAATATTTGCTAATTCACTAGATATTCTAGTTCTCAAATGCTGGCGATTTTTTCGAGACACAACCCTAGCAACCGATACCCTCAATTTCCACTCCAGTCACGATCAGGCACAAATTGACCATTAATAATAACCCCTCTCCCCTTAACAATCCCCTCACCCCTTACTGATATAAGCTGGGCAAGACATTGTACATACATGTTCCTAGACATTAACACCAATAATAATACTACCATACACCCCACCAATAGATGAACGAACTGTCTTATAATGGAATGGTTTGATACCTAGAATGTCCTTAGATATAGCGACGATTCACCTATAAAAGCATTTGTTTTTATTTTTTTCCTAGAGTATATATACTAGGCGTAAATTGAAGTATATAAAGAGACCACCATTTCCACTCCAGTCGTCAATCGAAGTATTTAAAGAGACATTATACTGTATCATACGGTAGCGTACTGTACTTATATAACGCCTGAACTGAAGTATTTAAAGAGACCAATATTACGCCTACTATGACTGGACTGGAAACGAAGGGTATCGGTAAGTACTATTGTATGGCACAACAAATACGACCAACCCTCACAAAAGAGGAATGGGCTTTAATCGAAGCAAATAGGAAGGACGAGGAAATGTATTCAGAATTCAAAGGTAATCTACCTTTGATTGAAGCATTTGAAGCATGTCTTAATCCAGCCAATGAAAAAGGTAATCGTAGCTTCAATCAAGAGAAATTTGAAGCACTCATTGGTGCTATCATGGCATGTAAAATAGCTACTGTCAACGGTAGACCTTATCAAGACAACAAAAGCCCAAAATAATTAAACACCTAATGCGTGAATACTTTCACGCAGTTTTTTTACTCGATTTCCCGTTGCTGGTACGCATGGCGAAAAAACGGTTTTTAAAGGATTACCACATATATATAACTCTCGAAAAAACATTGACCAAATCTGGAAAAAATCTGAACCCTATTTAGGAATATACACTTATATATAAGCCTATTCAGGTGGCTTGTAATCCTGCTTGTCACTATTATTTATACCATCAGCAACCAAAGTACCCTGTATTCTGAACATACATGACATGAGTTCGGGGAGGTTAAACTTGGTTCCATTACCTTTATAATGCTCTTTATACTTTCTGCTGCATGCAATACATATGATATTCTCAAGGTCTTTACGACTTAGGCTCAACGCATATCCTCCAGAGAAGCATTGTCTTCCATACGATCTATCATGTCTACAAGAAGTTGCTTTATAACCTCACGCCTGTCGTCAGGCATCCATTCCTCATGTAATAATTTGAGAAGATCATCGATAGCTGTGCTCATACTCATCCCTTAAATTTGACGTATTTATAAAGGTTTTATGTGTCCATCCTTTAATACTTTTAGATTTTTTTCTCATGTCTATGACATGATATATTATAAGTACTATGCCTAAAGGCATGGCTATGCCTGTAAATGTAAGGAATATTCCTATATATAACTTCCACATACTATTATATAACCAACTTTAGTATTTATATCTATCCGTGAAGGCTAGTTCCTAGCCATGACCAATACCGTCAATGATTTCATTGATGTGTAGGTTCATTTTGCTTTTAAACATTTGAGCCTGTATTGATTTTCTTTCGTCTATTAGTTGTCTTTCTTCCTTGGCTATTTCCATAAGTCTAGTATGTATCTCGTCTAATCTTGCGTTAACCACACTATATTTAAGTATATGTATTATATAAAAATTATGTAGGAGTTTCCCTGTCTCTCTTTGCTTCCTCTATTTCCATCATTTTGTCTTCCATCAAAAATTGGAGTTTCCAGAAACTCTTTCTGCCTTGTTCACTAAGTCCTTTTTCTTCGACCTCATCATGCTTTGCATTGAACCATTTAAATATCTCTGTATAGTCCTCTAACTCCAATTCGACCATATTCAAGCAAAGTTTATATAATATATAAAGAACTCTATTTATATGACTAGTAAAAAATCCAAGCCTATTGAGCCTGAATTTGATATAGATGACACGCCTGTAACTAGTGATGGAGAATGTACATGTATTGGAAGACGAGATCCATCATGTGCAATAAAGAGTCACAGATGATTCGTAACTTTATCAACGGGTTGAAAAAATCATTTAGTGGAAAGGATTATCTTAGGGAAATCAACCAATGTAATAAATGTGGAAATCCAAGCTTCTTTGATTCATGCCTGAAATGTGAGACTGATGATGCATACCGTGGATGGAACAAAAAACAGTTTGAAAGCTAATTGCCTACGTTAAAATGTCTCTCTATATAAACCAAACTCATGACCTTGCTCTTTAGAGTAACCTCAATTTTCTTGTAATAGTGAGACTCATACCTGTCCATTTTTTCTATGTCACTGTCACTTACCTTAAATATTTCACCTTTTACAAAATCACCTTCTGACTTTATCACAGTTGGATATCTGTCAAGTACGCTATGAGTGTCCATAGTGTAGTTTTCCAGTATGTCTTGTTTGCCTTCAATCTCATGACCTAGCACGTTTGTTCTAAGGGTTTTGTTTAGCAAAGAACCATAGACAAAGATGTTTTTCATATTTTGGTCTATTATGTATGATTATATAAAACTTGTGTAGGAAAAGGGTTGCTTCGCAACCGTGACAATAACTTTATATAATGTGACAAATATTGACATGTGTTATGGGATTCCGTAAATCTTTTGCAGGTGCGTTAAGTAGACTTAACCTAATAGAGAAATCCACCACGGAAACCACTACTAGACCTAGTGTTGCCCAGCCTTATATGAGTACCGATACAGGTGCCAAACTACCAATTTTCCCATTCCCACTCACCATGATTTACGAGTTGGCAGATAACATTGATGCTTTAAGAATTCCTATTGAGACTTTGAACCGTGAAATGTTCAAGAACGGTTTCGAGGTTGTAGAGAAATGGAAGTACAAATGCAATAACTGTAGCAAGGAATTCCAATATGCCCCTACTGCCGACAATCCTGACGAGCAGCCATTTGAAGCAAACGGAGACAATGCACAAGCACACCCACGCAAAAAGAAAGCAGTTACAGTACCAAAGGCAGAAGCATTGGTATGTGATACATGTGGAAGCAATGACTTGGCTAGACCTGTACCAGAGCACAGAAAGACTTTGGAAAACTTGATGTTAGAGCCTGTAAACAGCAACCAGCAAACTCTGGAAGACGTAGCACGTCAGTTGGAACGTGACTTTGAGATAGCAGATAACGCATATTTGCTTTTGTTGAAGAACTACCACATAAACGATGCAACAGGCGAAATTAACACAGAGAAGACTGTGATTAAGGAAATGTTAAGAATTGAGCCACCACAGGTGGCAATGATTGCCGACAGTGACGGCAGAATTGGTTATGATGACAAGCGAAACAAAATTTTCGTGTGTCCACGATTCGAGCACCGTGACGTTAGACTTACAGAGCCTAAATGTGACCGTTGTGGAGCACAGGCATTAAAGGCAATTATAGAGGTAAACTCAGTTTATTCTATCGGCATACCACAGCCTAAGCGTGTTATTTATGGCGAAGGCGAAGTTATCTGGAAGGCAGGCAAGTACAAACCAAACCTTCTTTATGGATTTTCACCTATCTATTCCGTATGGTCAAAGGCTATGTCCCTCTCACATATGGATGAGTATATCAGAAAATACTTTGACAAGATGCGACCACCAAGAGGTATGCTTGTTATTTCCTCAAGAAATTATGAGACATTCAGAAAGTCATGGGATGTATTGGAACAGAAAGCACAGGAAGATCCTTACATGATTCACCCACTTTTGGTTGAGAATGACAAGGGTGGAAAGAACCCTGCACAATGGTTAGACTTTACTGGATCACTTAAGGAGTTAGAATTTATCGAAGTAAGAAAGGAACTAAGAATGATTATCGGAGCTGTCTATGGAGTATTGCCATTCTATTACGGTGAAACCCCTGCTGGATGGAGTCAGGAAGGACTTCAAGTTACAATTACAAATCGTGCTGTTCTATGGGGACAGGACACGTTAAAGAAGGCATTTTTCTCAAAAATTTCAAAGATGCTAAACATTGACGATTGGGAATTACAATTAAAGACTGGTGAAGAAACAGATAAACTTAGAGACTTGCAAACTGACGGAATCGAAATACAGAACATGATGCTGTTACAACAAATGGGCTTTGAGATTACAAGAACACATACAGGTGAGTTCAAGGTAGGTAAAGAAACTGCATTGACTCCAGAAATGATGTTTGGTATTGGTGCTATCAACGGTAATCAGAACGGTGCAGGCAAAGGCGTACCAGCTCCACAGGAAAAGACACAGGCATTTGAAGGCGAACCAAACAACAATAGACCAAGTGACATTGGTGGTACTGGACAGGGAAGTCCTACAAGTGGAAGTTCAATGAGCAAAAAATCTGCATATCCAAAGGGAATTACCCCGTCAAACTTTGAAGTTGTAAAGAATACTTTGCAAACAGCAGTAGATTATGACTGGAAAAAGACAAAGACAGTTGAAGAACTAAGAAAGGCAACTGGAATGACAGTAAGAGATGCTAGAGACATTGTTGCAAGTGAATTTGAAGGTGTAAAGAGGTGGGAAGATGAGTGATAAATGTGAAGATGGCTCATGCAAGCCTAAAAAAGTTGTATTTTACGTTACAAGAGGATTTGTAGAGGAAGATGAGGAGGAAGAATGACTAAAAGATTCCATAAATGTGACGACAGTTGCAAACATACAGAAGAAAAACCAAAAGTTGTCAAAAAAACAGTAAAAAAACCTAAAGTAGTAAAAAAAGAAATCAAACCAGAGGTTGTCAATGTATATGCAAACAAGCCAAACCCAGCAAGAATAGAAGCAATTTGGAAAATTATTGATATTGTTGATCAGATTGGAAATGAACATGAAACTAACAAAGTTTTAGAGAAAACACTTATAACTTTAAGAAAATTACAACAAGATATTGCCAACTGAACTAAATACTAACGAAAACGCAAACGATATGACCAAGAAGCTTTGGGAAAAGCATCAAGGTGACGAATTTACTGCTGTAAACAACTACAAGGAAGGTGTTTGTCTTGGATGTATGAAAGTTGACGTTGCAGCAGCAACAATCGCAGATATTTGTGGTGATTGTGCAGGTAAAAAAGGTCGTGAGCCACTTTTGGCAAAGATTTGTGACAAATATTACGGTCTTTGTTTCTTTTGTAACAAGTACAAGTTCAACATTGAGCAGATAAACGGAAGATTTTGTTCTACATGTCACCGTAGAATAGCCAACATTACAAAGGAATACAACAAAAAAGGTGGCTTTATGAAGACAGATCCGTTCTGGGTTTCAATGCGTAAAAAACATGGAAAGGACTGGAAACAGATTATGGGTGGCTATAGAAAGTCTAATCGGAAGTAATTTTTGTCAAAGAATTTCTAAATTTTGCCCATTCAACCATGTTTGGTATTCTAAGATTTTCCTCTATCTTTGCAAGTAACTCGTTTGTCTTGGAAAGTTTCTCATCAATCTGTTCTAATCTTTCCTCTACTTCACCCAATACAAAGTCAAACTTCATTTTTTGTCTTCCAGTAAGAATATGATTCTATTGTTTGTAAAGTCATAAAATCGTTTATCGTAGTTTACTTTGCTATATTTGTCACTCTTATTGGTAATACATCTACCTACTCGCATGGATAACAACGGTTTTCTTAACATTCTTGGAAAAAATTCCAAATGTTGTTTCTTGTGATTGTATCTCATATCACCATACTGTACAAGTTTTTCATCACCATTTTCCCATTCTTTTATGTTTCCTTGTCTAAAATGAACCAATGTGTTACTTAATCTTGGCTGCTCCTTCTTATCATTTGAGTTTGTTACTATCCATAAACTCTCTCCTTTGACATAAAGGTCAATAATTTTCATGACATATAACGGATCTTCTATGACATCCTTGTAAACCTTATGAAATAAATCATCATTTTCAAAAATATAGATAGATGTTGCCATGTTTTTTTATAGCAATACTTATTTATAAAGGCTTGGTACAAATCATGATATGAGTGATCATACTTGTAAAAGGTGTTCAATCCCGAAATATGGTTACACAGATGGCACTCATTCAATTTATCTTTGTTACAAATGTGGAAGATATGAGGGTATTAGTGGTGGTGATGAGAATTTTATTAAAGATATTAATGATAATCCTATGATATTATTACATATGATAAAATCAAAAACATTGATTCCTATAAGTTAATTTATATACCTTACTATTATTATTAGTACATGGAAATGTCTTCTATAATTGAAGCTCTATTAATTGCAACCATATTAGGTATGGGTGGTGCTTTGTATGGATTTTTCAGAAAAATGAGTTCAACACAGAAGGATTTATGCGAAACTGTTGCTAGATTACAAAAAACATTGATTATTTTGGCAAAAGCTGTAGATAGACAGTCAAACAGATTACACCCAGAGGAAGCAAATTCAGAACTAGATGATCTAGTAAAAGAGCTCCTAAGAGACAAATAATAAACCTTAAGTAATAGTTATTTCGGGGAAAAGTATGATTGATCCATTGTTAATCGCAACACTCTCCGTAATCGGAGGAGCAATCTTGAATACTGTCAGAGGATTCTTAGGATCTTCTGAGTCTACATATGACATCAAAAAATTCTTTGGTGCTCTTATCATAGCTGTATTTGCAGGTATTGCAGTTGCACAAACTTTGAGTCTAGCAGGTCTAGGAATTACAGAAACCGTATTAATCGGTCTATCTGTCGGTTTCTCAGTAGATTATGCTGTCTCAAAAGCCAAGAAAACTGCATAGTAAATTTTTAAGACCTTACTACGCTTTTCTCTCTATTTTTCTAAAACTTTATAAGTAATGTTCAGAACGAATATATAATGGAAAATGACATATTTTTCAACCAATTTGTGACAAAATCATTACATCCTATTGATGGTGCTCAAAGATTCTTTGAAGGCTATCTTACCGTTCAGGTCAAAGACAAGCAAGGAGAGATTACAATCGTTGATGAATTGATCAAGGTTCTTCCAATATGGATGGACAGAGGAGCACCAATTAGTGATACTCACAGTAACAGAATTATAGGTAAAGGTATCAGTTATGCTAAAACAATTTATAAAAATGCAGAAGGAATAGAATATCCAGCAATTAAAATTACAGGTAAAATACACAAAGATTATCATTTAGACAATGAAATCTGGGATAAAATCAAGAGTGGAGAGTATAAAGGACTGTCATTTGGTGGTGCTACAAAGGCAAACAGAACACCAAAAGTCATGAAAGACGGTAGTATTGCATACGAATTAAAATCATTAGAGCATTATGAGGTCGCTGTTTGCAAAGATCCAGCAGTCCCATTAGCTCTAATTACCGATTATAATCCACTTGCAAAGGCAATTACTGACAATGTTGAAAGACGAGAAGACGGTAAAATGGTAATTAAATGTGATAAATTTGGATGTACAGTTGCAAAAGGTGAAGACTTTTCAAACGCAGATGGTGACAAACATGGAGCATATAATCAAAATGTTTCACCTGAAAAATCATCAAACAGGGAATCAAGTCCAGTAGACGACGATGATGATGTTGAAATTAAGGCAGAAGAAAAGGAAGATGAAGTTAAAAAAGATGCAAATCTTCACTATGGTGGAGTAAGACATGCTAGTAAGGAATATGAACAAGGTAATGAATCAGCACAAATTACAGAGGTAAAAGAGGATAAGGAAGAAGAAAAAGAGGAAGATGATGATAAAAAGAAATCAGGGTATCAAACAGAAGATGGAAATAATCAATTAGGTGGACAAGGATCAACAAAAGACGATACCTATAAAAGTAGCGAAAACTATATAAACTCGGATAAAGAAGAATCTGATAAGGATATGGACAAAGATACTTCCAACAAAATTTCTAAAACTGACGAAGAAGAAAAATCTTCCGAAGAAGAAGAAAAGAAAGACGACGAAGTAGAAAAATCTGATTTTCAAGAAGCAATCAAATCTAACATCAGTACATTAACTGACGTTATAAAGTCACTCGCAGAAACTCAAAAAGACGTTAGTTCTACACTAGTAGGTATTGATGATAGATTGAAAGCATTGGAAACCCCAACTGACTTACCGTTGAAGCCACAAACTTCAGCAAGTGAAGACGTTGGTGCAAAGGTTACAGTCCCAGATACTTATCAAGCTAACTCTGTGCAAGCAGGCTTAGACGACGATAAACATGCTGAAGACAAACCTGAAACCGATCCATCTGGATTGAAAATGCAAGAGAAATCTAATTTCGACTTTACTACCGAGACTCCAAGACCTAATGCAGCAATCGAGACAATCAACAAATCTGCTGAAACAGATATGTCATTTGTTTTGAAAGATGCAAGAGAAGGTGGAAATCTAAGCGTAGTAGCAAGAAATATTCTAGCTGGAAAATATTATACTCCAACACCTGACGAAGTAGGAACATACTAAAATGACTCAAATCAGAACAATCGATGAGCTTGAGGCACAATATTATGGACACAATCGTAACCTTCTTAGAAAAGCTGATGCCCCTTCAACTACCAGCACCGCTGGTATGTTTAACGCCATCTTTGGTGCTTATGCATGGGCTCAACTGAATCTTGAAGCAAACGCCTTCGGAATTCTCCCAAAATACCCTTGGGATAAATCTGGATGGAGGGTTATAACTGCAAAACCAACTTTGAATACCAACAATGCTAACACAGCATTAGGTGGTACTTCAGAAGGTGGTTTAATTGCTGAAACTGTAAAACCAACTGTTGCAGAACTTGACGTAAAGCCAAAGACTGCACAACTTCCTTTCTCTGCATCAGAGGTAATGGAATGGTTGTCAACACACAGTAAAGACGACATTTGGGGTGGCTTAGGCTCACTCCGTTTGTATATGGCAGTACAACACAAAGAGTTCATTAATAGAATGCTTTTAGCAGATGTTGAAAGCGATGCAGCAGCATCAAGTGGTGCTCATACTGGTACAAAAGACTTAGAATCCCTTGATAGAATCGTATCAAGTGATGCTGAAGAAGATGCACTAGGTGGAAGCCACTCAGGATTTTACGATCCGTGGGCTGCTGATGCAACCGTTGACAGAGATGGAAACGGTGGAGAATTTGACTGTACAGTAGAATCTGCTTCTGGTACTATCGGTACTGACGGTGTATTGACTGACGATGTTCTAAGAACTTTCTTACGAAAGATTAGAATCGCAGCAGGTAAAGATCCAAATGTATTCCTAGGCTCCCATGAAGTCTACTCTGAGATACAAGGCTTATACATGCCAAGTGTCCGTATTGCAAACCCATACGGTGAGCAATTAGTTCAGATAGACGTAAACGGTATTCAAACCTTTAAAGGTACGGGTACTGGTATTCATGTCGACTCTATTTACGGAGTACCATTTATTCCAACAAAGGATGCCCCATCTGGTGGTGGTTCTGAAATTGGAAGACTCTTTGCATTAGATACATCTGATGCAGAAGGTTATGGTTATCCAAGAATTGGAATTCAAGTGGCTATACCAACCGAGTATTACGAAGCAACTAGAAGATCTGCTGGTTATCCATTCGTGAACAACGCTTTCGTTGAGAAAGGTGTGTTCAGAACAATGGGTGAGACAGTTTGTCGCCATTTCAAATCACAAGGTAAAATTAGAGACATTAAACTCTAGTCAAACCAAAACCCTTTTTTTATATTTTTTTAGATACATATATATATCCTTGCCACACGGTTGTTTGTAATGACGAAGCAAATAATAGCACTAGTAGCCCTATTATCATTAGGAGCATTTAGTGCAGTATATGCAGAAACAGCAACAGTTGAAGTGCCTTTCGAT
>Ga0233427_10000306_pt1 | contig 63304 bp, 64 predicted proteins | sample SI_118_April2016_5_FD_179885 | JGI IMG/M metagenome (GOLD analysis project Ga0233427, IMG submission 179885) | Seawater microbial communities from Saanich Inlet, British Columbia, Canada - SI_118_April2016_100_MG | ecosystem: Environmental > Aquatic > Marine > Inlet | place: Canada: British...
TAAAAGAGTAAAGAAGTTAAATAAACTTAAAAACAGAATTTAAGTATACCGCGGGGTGGAGCAGTCTGGTAGCTCGTCAGGCTCATAACCTGAAGGTCGGCGGTTCAAATCCGTCCCCCGCAACCAAATTATTAATGATCTTTAATAAAAAATGTTAATGAAAATAAAACTATTAGATCGATTTGGTATTTTTTTACTATCTGTATTTCCAATATCATTGATTGCTGGAAATTTTTTTATAAACATTTTTATCTTGTTATTTTCAATAAATTTTTTTTTAAATTTTAGAGAAAATAAAATAATTTTAAAAAATCAAATATTTTATTTGATGATTTTTTTTTTAATATCATTAATAATAAATGTAATTTTTAGTACTGATCCACTTAATTCTCTTCCAAGAGTAGTCAAAATATTGTTCATAATTTTTTTTGTGTTTGAGATCAAAAGATTAATACAAAGCTACACAACAAGTTATATAAATTATATTTTTTTGTCCTGGTTTTGTATATTTCTTATTCTTATTTTTGATATAATTTTTGAATTAATATTTGGGCATAATATGATTGGCAACAAAGCTTACATGCCCGGTAGAATAGCAAGTTTTTTTGGAGATGAATTAGTTGTTGGCGCTTTTTACCATGGATTTGTTCTTTTTTTCTTAAGCTATTTTTTTTTAGAACTTAAACAAAAGAATAATATTTTAATATTTTTAATTTTAGGAACTTTATTAATTTCTTTTTTAATTGGTGAAAGAACTAATTTCATTAAATCATTTCTATCAATAATTATATTCGTATCATTATCAATTAAGATTAACTTCAAAACAAAGATTATTGGTTTAACATTGGTATTGGCTGTTATATTTACATTTATTAATTTTAATCCAGGTTATAAACTCAGATTTATTGATCAATTAAAACCTTTGTTTTCTTTTAATGGTTACTCAAATTTTCTAAAGGAATCACAGTACGGTGCTCATAGAAATGCTTCGGTTAAAATTCTAAAGGAAAATTTATATTTTGGTGTGGGTATAAAAAACTTTAGATACGAAGTGTCCAAAAAAAAATACGAAAATAAGGAATATAAAGAAACAAATATGAGACAGTCAACTCATCCACATCAAATTCACCATGAATTTTTATCTGAAACTGGGTTATTTGGTTATATAACTTTTTTATTATTTATATTTTTTTCTTTATACCTTGGTATTAAAAATTATTTAAAAGAAAAAAATTTATACCAATTATCAAGTATAATTTTTATTGTAATAACTTTAATGCCAATCCTCACATCTGGTAGTTTTCTATCTACATTTACTAGTGGTATTTTTTGGCTCAATTATGCTATTATGGTATCCTTTATTCAAAAAAACAAAATAATCTAAAAAAAAATTATATTTTAAAATTAGACTTTTTACTATCAATTAGGAATGCTTTTACAGTTTCTTTTGTGAGTTGATCAAATGATTTTCCAAAATTTTCAATTTTTTCAATTGTTAGTGGTGGTACTGTAATTATATGACAGCCCAATTGTTTTGCTTGTAAATAGTTATAAGGTTCTCTAACACTTGCCCATAGTATCTCTACATTCTTAAATTTTTTAGCTAAAGAAATACTTTTCTTAAATTCTGGAACTGGATCTCTTCCTGTGTCACCTGCTCTACCAGCAAATATAGATATTATTACTTTTGTTTTTTTATTTATTAATTTTAAAATCTTTTGAGTTTGTTTAGCACTATATATTGCTGTTATATTTAGTTTAATTTTTTGACTGTTTAATTCTTTGATAATTTTTCCCATAAACTTACCTTTTGAATTTGCAACAGGTACTTTTACATAAACATTTTTTCCCCACGTGTTTATTTGGATTGCTTGATTTTTCATCTCAGCATACTCGTCTGCAAAGACTTCGAGTGAAACTGGTTTATTATTACAAATTTTTAAAATTTTTTTTGAATAAGACTTATAATCTTTTGCTCCAGCTTTTCTCATCAAGCTAGGATTTGTAGTAAATCCTTTTACAATCTTTTTTTTATTAAATTTTTTAATTAGATTTAATTCTGCAATGTCACAAAATATTTTAGTTTTCAACTAATTTCCTATAAGTTTTTAGTTATATCTTCGGTCATTTTTTTAGCATCTGCAAACAACATAAGAGTATTTTCTTTATAAAATAGATCATTATCTATCCCAGCATACCCAGGCGATAGACTTCTTTTAACAAATAAAACTGATTTACATTTCTCAACATCTAAAACTGGCATTCCATAAATTGGGCTTTGAGGATCCGTTTTTGCAGCTGGATTTGTAACATCATTTGCACCTATTACAAATGCAACATCTGCATTGGCAAAATCATTATTAATTTCTTCCAATTCAAAAACTTCATCATAAGAAACATTTGCTTCAGCTAACAATACATTCATATGACCAGGCATTCTTCCAGCAACTGGATGAATTGCATAAGAAACTTTAATATCATTTTTTTTTAATGTATCTACCATCTCTCTTAAAGCGTGTTGTGCTTGAGCAACAGCCATACCATAACCTGGTACAATGATGACCGATGATGCATTTTTCATTAAGAAAGCAGCATCATCTGCATTTCCACTTTTAACTGGTCTTTGTTCTTTACTTTGTGATGATGATGATTGATCAGTTGCACCAAACCCACCCAAAATAACATTAAAGAATGATCTATTCATTCCTTTACACATTATGTAAGATAAAATTGCACCAGATGATCCAACTAATGCACCTGTAATTATTAATGCTGTATTTTCTAAAGTAAAACCAATTCCTGCAGCAGCCCAACCTGAATATGAATTTAACATTGAAATAACAACTGGCATATCTGCACCCCCAATTGGAATTATCAATAAAAATCCAATCAAAAATGACATAGCTAACAAAATCCAAAATAAATTAGAAGATTGAGTAGAGCAAAGAAGATATGTTAGTACAATTATTGAAATTAAAATTATAGCATTTAGTGGATGCTGTCCTTTAAAGGTCATGGGTGATCCAGACATAATTCCTTGAAGTTTTAAAAAAGCAATAATTGAACCTGAAAAAGTTATTGCACCAACTGCTGCACCAATCGACATCTCAATTAAGCTTCCAAGTTTAATGTTACCTGAAGATCCCAAATTAAAAGCTTCTGGATTTAAAAAAGCTGCTATTGCAACAAATACAGCTGCAAGTCCAACCAAACTATGAAAGCCAGCCACTAATTCTGGCATCGCTGTCATTGGAATTTTATAGGCAATAAATGCACCTATTAAACCACCTATTAAAAGAAAGATTAAAACAACTATAAATCCAGTAGAAAAATTGCCAATTGATAAAAAAGTAACTGTAATTGCTATAATCATTCCCAAGATTCCAAAGAAATTACCTTGTCTTGATGTTTCTGGTGAAGAAAGTCCTCTTAAAGCTAAAATAAATAATACACCTGAAATTAAATAAAATATGGCTGATAAATTTGCTGATAACATTATTTATCCTTTTTCTTTTTTTTATACATTGCAAGCATTCTTTGGGTTACAAGAAAACCTCCAAAAATGTTTATTGCAGCTAATGATATTGCTAAAAATCCAAATGTACTTGAGGTGTTAAAGATATTATCAGAGTTACCTGCCAAACCAGCTATAATTGCCCCAACAATAATAACAGATGAAATTGCATTAGTTACAGACATTAAAGGTGTGTGTAGTGATGGAGTCACGCTCCAAACCACATAATATCCAATAAATATTGAAAGGATAAAAATACTTAATCTGAATATAAAAGGATCTATTTCCATAAATTTACTTTATTAAAGTTTTCTCAATTATTTCATCTTCTAAATTTATATCTATTTTCTTATTTTCTTTATCATATAAATTTGAGATAAAATTAAATACATTTTTGGCATATAGATTTGATGCAGAGGTAGGGAGTTGATTTAAAATATTACTTTCACCCATTATTTTAACTCCATTTTTATTTACAATTTCATTAACTTTAGTGTAAGCTGTATTTCCGCCTTGAATAGCAGCTAAATCATAAATAATTGAGCCAGAATTCATATTATTAATCATATCTGCTTTAATAATTACTGGTGCTTTTTTTCCAGGAATTAAGGCAGTACAAATTACTATATCAATTTTCTTCAGTGTCTCTGATAACAATTCCTCTTGTTTTTTTTTAAAATCATCTGATGCTTCTTTAGCATAACCTCCCTCGGTCTCTAAATTTTCTGCACCTTCAACAGTTAAAAATTTTCCTCCCAGACTTTCTACTTGTTCTTTTGAGGTCATTCTAACGTCTGTTGCAAATACAATTGCTCCCATTCTTTTCGCAGTTGCAATAGCTTGAAGTCCTGCAACTCCAGCTCCAACGACTAAAACTTTTGCAGCTGGGATTGTTCCTGCTGCTGTCATCATCATCGGAATAGCTTTTTCAAATTTAGCAAACGACTCTAATACCGCTTTGTATCCAGCAAGGTTTGCTTGGGATGAAAGTATATCCATAGACTGAGCCCTTGTAATTCTTGGAAGTAGTTCAAGTGAAAAGGTATTAATTTTCTTTTCAACTAAATTATTAATTTTATCTTTATTATCATATGGATTTAATACTCCTATAAATGTTTGATTTTCTTTTAATAAAGAAATTTTATCATCATCTAATAAACCTAATTGAACAATGACATCTGCATTTTTTATAATTTCATTTTCATCTTTTAAAATAGATACCCCAAATTCTATATATTCTTCATTCTTAAATCCTAAATGACTTCCGTAATTTTCAGGTAAGAAAACTTCAATACCAAGTGATATGTATTTTTTTGCAATCTCAGGAGTGATTGTTATACGTTTTTCAACTTTTTGATTTTCAGATATAGAAGCAATCTTCATACATTAATCTTATAGTAAGAATATTACCATTAAAACTAAAACTCCAATAACCGCGACAGTTCCCCACAACACAAACTTTGTAAAATTGTTCCAAGTGCTTTTATGGTTTTCATTATCCATAAAAATTACTTTTGTCTTGCTTTAAATTTTGGATTAGTTTTATTGATTACGTAAACACGACCTCTTCTTCTAACTAATTTAGAATTTAGGTCTCTTTTTTTAATTGATTTAAGTGAGCTTTTAATTTTCATAATTTTTTTTAATGCCGGCAACGTCCTACTCTTCCGTGCCTTAAGACAAAGTACCATTGGCGCTGTAAGGCTTGACTTCCGAGTTCGGTATGGGATCGGGTATAACACTTACGCAATAATCACCGGCGGATGTGTTATACCTAATAAATCTAAATTGTAAACAAGGAAATACCTAAATTATCTATTATTAATTATGTCTTTTACATAATCTTGAAGCTGAATTGACCCAAACAACTTATAAACTTTATTAGATAAATTCATACTGGTTAAAGCAGATGCATACCTTTCACCTAATCTTGCTGGTAAAAATTTAATTCTACGATTAAACATTTTTGCAACTTGTAAAACACTATAAGTTTTTTTGTTAGATATACTATAATGTCTGCATTTATTTTTTTTCCAGGCATAATAACATGCTTCAACTGTATCATTTATATGGGTAAACCTACGAGTTTGACTACCTGGCTTTACAACTGTTAATGGTTTATTTTTTAAATATTGATTTTCAAAAATTCCTATAACTGTTGCCATACTTCCTGAGCAAATTTGATTAGGTCCATATACGTTATAAAAATAAACAACTTCATACTTAAATTTAAACCACTTTTTTAAATTTTCTAACATTTCAAGATTTTTTGATTTACTAAATGCATAGGGAGATAAATTTTTATCCAGCCCATTGTTACCAATACTTGCAGATGTTGCTGAATAAATCAATTTAATTTTATTTGATAAGCAAAAATTGAAAACTTCGTTTGTTCCGATCGTATTTGAGTCAATACACTCATTCATTTTTAAAAAACTTTGGTATATTCTTGAAAATTCTCCAAAATGGAAAATAGTATTGATTTTTTTTTTATATAATTTTAAAGTTTTTGAAATATCTTTTGTGTTTGAATTTAAATACTTAACATTTGTATTTATTATATGGTTTTTTTTTGTTCCAGTTGAGTAATTATCTATACTTATTATCCTATAATTTGTATTTTTTAATAAAAATTCAATCAAATTAGAACCTACAAATCCTGCGCCGCCAGTAATAATTATTATATTTTTTTTTGATTTCATTATTTCTGCTTTATAAAGCTTTGATATGTTTTAAAAATTGCTTCCTTAAGTTTCGTTTTGTGTTTCCAACCATATATTTTTGCTAAAGAAACATCTAAAACTTTTCTTGGAGTGCCATTTGGTTTTTGTAAATCATATTTAATTAATATCTTTTTATTGGGCACTATTTGTTTTAAAATTTTTTTAGCATATTCTTTAATTGTATAATCATTTCCAGTCCCAATATTTATGACTGTTTCTTTAATTTTTTTTTTCATAAAATATAAACAAGCATCTGCTATATCATCTACATAAATAACCTCTCTTTTTGATTTTCCATTGCCCCATAATATTAGCTCATTCTTATTATTAATTTTTAGTTTATGTGATTTTTTTATTAGTGCTGGAAAAAAATGTGAATTTAATGAATCATAATTATCATTAGGTCCAAATGTATTTGTTGGCATCAAGCATTTATAATTTGTCTTATATTGATAATTATAACTTTCACACATCTTTATACCTGCTATTTTAGCAATAGCGTAAGCATCATTAGTTTTTTCAAGTTCACCTGTTAACAAATAACTTTCTTTTATTGGTTGCACACAATTTCTTGGATAAACACAACTAGATCCTAGAAATATTAAATTTTTTATACCAGTCAAGTAAGCAGAATGTATTAAATTGGATTGTATGGAAAGATTATCAAAAATATACTCAGCTTTATATTTGTTATTTGAATATATTCCACCTACTTTTGCTGCTGCTATAAAAACAAAATCTATTTTTTCATTTTTAAAAAAATTTAAAACTTTTGCTTGATTCTTGAGATCAAGTTGTTTTTTTGATTTATAAACAAGATTCCTATAACCTTTATCATTAAGTTTTCGTAATATTGCGCTTCCAACTAGACCATTGTGACCAGCAATATATATTTTTGAATTTTTATTAATCATTTCAAAGTTTTTTAAGTTCAGAAACTATCATTTCCTTCACTAATGATTTAATGTTAGTTTTTGGCTTCCATCGAAGCTCTTTTCTGGCCTTACTTGAATCTCCTAAAAGTGTATCAACCTCTAATGGTCTAAAATATTCTTGTTTACAAGAGATAATACAATTTCCTTTGATATCATAACATTTAGTATTAATTCCTTTCCCTTCCCATCGGTATTTTATTTTTAATTCATTAAGTGATAACTCAACAAATTCCTTAACAGAATATTGTTTTCCTGTTGCTATAACATAATCAGAGGGTTTTTTTTTTTGTAACATTTTCCACATCACCTCTGCATAATCTTTTGCATGACCCCAATCACGTTTTGCATTTAAGTTTCCTAGATATAATCTTTTTTGAAGTCCTAATTTAATCTTACAAAGTGCAATAACAATTTTTCTTGTTACAAAAGTTTCACCTCGGACAGGACTTTCATGGTTAAACAAAATTCCATTACATGCAAAAATATTATAAGCTTCTCTATAATTTACTGTAATCCAGTGAGCATAAACTTTTGCAACCCCATAGGGACTTCTGGGATAAAAGGGTGTTTTTTCTGTTTGGGGAATTTCCTGAACTCTTCCATACATCTCAGATGTCCCGGCTTGATAGAATTTAGTTACTTTTTGAAAACCATAAAACTTTATAGCTTCCAATATTCTTAATGCACCAAGAGCATCGGCATTTGCAGTGTATTCAGGAACTTCGAATGATACAGCTACATGTGATTGTGCTGCTAAATTATATACTTCATCTGGTTTAATGTCTTTTATAATAGCTGAGACAGATAAAGAGTCTGTTACGTCTCCATAATGTAATATAAAATTTCTTTTTTTAACGTGTGGATCTTGGTATATGTGATCAATTCTGCCTGTATTAAAAGAAGAAGATCTTCTCTTAACGCCATGCACAATATAACCTTTTTTTATTAAAAATTCTGCCAGATAAGAACCATCTTGACCAGTAACTCCAAATATTAATGCTTTTTTTGTTTTCATATTAAATAACTTATATTTAACTTTATATCAGTTTTTAATAGTAAAGATAATATTTATAATGTCTTATAATTTAGTTAACTTATTCACATAAATATATTCAAACGTTTTTCTAAATGGCATCTTAGATTTATATAATTGAGTAAAATTATTCTCTCTTAAAAAATGATGTATATCAGAAAAAAAATAATTTTTAATAATCATGTCATCATAATGATGTTCAAATAATATATAATTAGTTCTATCTAATACGTTTTTAGCACCTTTTAATACCTCTAATTCATATCCTTCAGTATCAATTTTAATAAAATCAATTTTTTTAATTTTTTTTTTTTCGATATATTCAGAAAGTAAAATTTGTTTAACTTCTATTTCTTTAAATAAGTTTTGATTATTAGAATTTTTAAGAAAAAAAAATTTTTTTTTAAAATATTTAGAATTAGTATTAAGATTTCTAATTGTTGAGGATGAGGACTCACTGATATGTTTCATAAAAATTTTTTGATTCTTTGAACCAAGGGCAAGATTTTCTAAAAAAATTTTAGTTTTAGGAAATTTATTATTAATTTTTTTGATATTTTTACTTAAAATTTTAAATGTTATAGGATTTGGTTCAAATGAATAAATTTGACTAATATTAAAATTATTACAAAATAAATTTATTGACTCTCCTGTGTGAGCACCAATATCAAAAAAAAATTCAAAATTACTAATATTTTTTTTTTTTAAAAAATTAATAAATTTCTTTTGATAAAAATGATCAAAAATATTCAAAATTTTTAATGTAAAAAATTTTATCATCTACTCTTTTTTTTCTCTAAAAAAAATCTTATATCCACTTTGTTGTTTAACATTAATACTCATATTTTTTACACATTGTATATTTTTTGAGTTACAATGATTTTTATTATCAACTATTTCCTTTAATTTTTTTTGTAATAAAAAATGATTATCAGTTATTCGATAAACTGGACTACTAAATGGATTAAAATTATATTTATTATTTTCATTTATCAATCTATTAATATTTCTTCCAAAAAAAACTGTTAAGGCAATAATTAGTAAAACATTTGTTTTAAAAAAAATATTTTTATCAAAAACATTGTTAGTTAATATATTGGATACTGGTAAAAATAACAATAAACATAATAATTGATAACCACCATATCTTAATGATGGATGATTATAAAACCACTCAAATAGCAAAAGTAATATTACAGTGTAAATAAATCTTTCTCCTTTATATGTAAATGAAGATTTTTTTATTTTTGATTGAAAAGTTGCAAAAATAATTAAAGTTAAAAATAAAATGCCAAATATAAAATCTGAAACTTTTGTAAAAAAATACTCTTTAAACCAATTATCTATCCAATTAAAATACTGGATATATTCTTGAGGATTTTCAACTCTAAAGTTTGGATTAGCACCTGCTTTTGACCATAGTTCATACCAATCATTCATGATCAAAACTTCTTTTAAGGGAATAGACCAACTAAAATAATCAAAACAAGTCAGAGAAACTGGATAAATTAAACATCCAGTATTAGCAAAATTGACAATTAATATATTGCTAAAAAGAAATAAAAAGTAATAAAAAAAATAATTTTTAAAAATTAATATAATATTAGTATATTTTTTATCTATTAAGAAATAATAAAACACTGGAAAAGTAAGAAGTAGATAAAGCACATAAAATGATTTTAAAGAAATTACCAGTCCTAAAATTGTTGATATTTTTATAATATTTTCTTTAATATTTTTGTTAAGATTAATTATAATTAGTAATTCTATAACTAATAAAAATATAAGTATTTGCGCTGATCTATCAGTACCATGCTCAGCTATCCTATAGAAAAAAATTAATGTAAACATGAAAAATAATAAGGATAAAAAGAAAAATTTATCATAATTTTTATTCTTTAAACCTTTTTGAATCAAATAAAGAAAATGATATGAGGTAAAACCCATTATTAAAATTGCACCAATGTGAAAAAAAAAATATTTAATCACTGGTAAATAAAATAATGAGTTTAAATAAAAAAGTGAGGAGGGTGTCCTAAAACCGTGGTCAAAATTTCCAATACCAAAAATTATTTTACTTTGTGTTAAATAATATGTGTATGGGAAATGATAATATGAAAAATCATCATGTGATTTAAATAATATAAATGAAATAAATAATAATAGAAAAAAAAAATTTATATTTAAAATTTCTTTTTTTTTTCTTTCTTTAAAAAAAAAATAAGAAAAAGATATAATGCCAATTAATAGAATTATAGAATTATGAAAAAAATTATGTTTAGTAAAATAATGTGATGAGTAAGATATTATTATAAGAATAAAGATGCCTATTAAGCCTAAGAATGATTGATTAAAAAACTTATAATTGACTTTAACAACTTTTGTAGCCAAATAACCGTAGCCAATAGTACAATTTATTATAAAAAAATAAAATATTATGAATATGAATAGATTTAGTGACACAATAATTAAATATATTATTTATATTTGAGATAGTATTAATATTTAATATATAATCAAAAAAAGTAAAAAAATCATGGAAAATCTTACATTATTAATTCCAGCAAAATTTGAGTCTGAGTCATTGCCCAGCGTTTTAGAAGAATTAAAAAAATTTAATTATAAACAATGTGTTATTCTTAAAGAAACAGATTTCAAAACAATTAACTCTATCAAAAATTTCAATGTTGAGATAATTAATCAACAAGGATCTGGTTATGGAAATGCTCTTATAGAAGGAATAAATTCTTGTAAAACTAAATTTTTTTGTATTTTTAATGCAGATGGATCATTTAATCCAAATGAAATATCAAAAATAATTGAACAAATTTCTAAAAATAATAAAGATTTTATATTTGCGTCAAGGTATGAAAAACAAGCAGGTAGCGAAGATGATACAATAATTACCTTAATTGGAAATTATTTTTTTTCATTAATTGGAAGAAAAATTTTTAATTTAGGAATTACAGATATTTTATATACGTTTGTTGTTGGAGATGTGCAGAAAGCAAGATCTCTAAATTTACTCAGCAATGATTTTAGATTTTGTGTGGAATTACCTATAAAAGCTAAAAAAAAAAACTTTAAATTAGGAGTTTTTCCATCATATGAAAGAAAAAGAATTGCTGGAAAAAAAAAAGTTAATGCATTTAAAGATGGATTTTTAATTTTAAAAAAATTAATAGAATTATATTTTAATTAATTACTATAATTAAAGTTTTTTTTATATTTATATAAATAAATATAAGCACAGATATATATTATAATATTTGTTAATATTAACATAAGTTGTGTACTTGAATTGTCATATTTTGCCAAACTAATAAAAAATATGCAAAGATTATATATATTAATGACAATTGAAGTTAAATTATTGGCTAATAATTTTTTTTTAGTTTTTAGTTTTTTTAAAATTAAAAAAAATAATAATTGATGCAAATGATTGTTATCAGGACTGGTTGCTAAGACCTTTAACATCCTCTTTCGGATAATTGAAAAAAGATTTTCAAAACATGGATACCATAAAAGTAAAATTACAAAATATGGAGATACATTTGTGTTAATTTGATGAACTCTAATTAAAAAAATTGAAAAAATAAATCCAAGTAAATATGACCCATTATCTCCCAAAAAAACTTTGTTTAAAAAATTAACAAACAATAAAATTATTAAAATAATACTAAAATTTATTAGAAGATTACTTTGAAAATAATAATCAATATTTAAATCTAATCTTAAAAGTGTAATTACTACAATCAAATAATAGCCTGTGACAAGTCCATTAAGACCATCAATAAAATTAGTTCCATTAATCACAATTAAAATACAAAAAGTGGTAAAACCTAAATTTATGATTTTATTTGTTAGTAAATAGTCAAAGAGAATAATTTTTGTAGATATAATTTCAATATTAGAGAAGTAAACACTTAAAGAAATTACTAATATTTGAAAAAAAAGTCTCTTTGATGGTGAATTAAATAATTTAATATCAGATAAAATTCCAGAAAAAAATATTAAAAATAGGAACAATAATTCTAGATAACTAAAATAAAACTTAAATAGGATTATAAATAATATTACTGTATATCCTCCAATAGGATTTCCCAAAATATCAATAGAAAATTTTTGATGAATAAACTTGGTGCTATGATTAAATTGATAGAATTTAATATTCAAAAAATAAATTATTAAACTTAATACACCTAATAAAATTAATTTATTAAACTCAATTATCATTTTTTTTCTTAATTATAAAATTAAAACTCAAAATTATTGTTCTATATATGGAAATTAAAAAATTCTTTTCGAAATGAAAATATACTTTGTAAGAGTCAATTAATTTTTGAATTATAGAACTAGATAGTGAATTAGGAGTTTTTCTCCAGCATGATAATGGTAAATTTATATAATGAAAAATCTCACCAGTATTTGCAATTTTTAACCACAAATAATAATCTTCTTTAGTTGAAAAATTTGCGAATAATTTATCTTTTATTAATAATTTTCTCTTCATTATAACTGTTGAAAGTCCAATATCACATGATTGTTTTAAGTGTTTGAAATTTAAACTTTTGGATTTTCTAATAATTGATTTTTTATTACTTTCGTTGATTATATAATATGAAGTATGTGTAATATTATAATCATATTTTTTCATTATATTAATTTGAGTTTTTAGTTTATTTTTTTTCCACAAATCATCACTATCAATAAATGCTATATAATTTCCTCTTGCTATTTTAATTCCCTTGTTTCTAGATGCTCCAGCACCAATATTTTTTTTATTATTTATTATCTTTATCCGTCTATCTTTTTTTTTAATATTAGCCAAAATATCTTTAGATAATTTTCCAGGTTCATCATTAATAATGATAACTTCAAATTTTTGATAAGATTGTCGTAAGACAGAAGAAATTGTTTTATTTATATAATTTTTTTTTTTATAATAAGGAATAATTATACTTACAATCATTTTATATTGTTATTAAATATAATCAAAAAAATCAAAAAAAACTTTATCTTTTATGACGATAGATAATCATTTTTAGTAGATAGTCAAAAATCTAAATTTAAGATTTAAAAAAAATAATTTTTATATACACAACAAAATAATAGAAAAAAATTACAGAGTAAAATTGGTAGATTGCATAAGTTTTTTCAAAAAAATGTTTTTTTAAATCAAAATCAAACAAAGTTAAAAATAATATGAATATTAAAGGGTCAAAGTATTTAACATATATAGTCAATTGTGGATTAAATAATATTAAAATTATTAACAATAAATAATTATTAAAATCTTTTTTAATAATTGAATAGATAATTAAAATTGAAACAATTGAAAATACAAAAAAAAGATAATTATTACCAAAAATTATATTGGAAGCTTTGTGAAAAAAACCACCACCCCATGTTGAGTGTGGAAAATTAAAAAAAAATATATTAGTTAGACAAAATATAAATACTAGTAATAAATGTATCTTATTTATATCTTTTATTTTAAGAAAAATTTCTTTTAGGTTAATTATTGGCATTAAAAAATACAAGATCATAGTTCCAATAATTAATATTTTATTTGAAATATTTAATGATTGAGTCACAGACACATCAACTCCCTGAGCACCTTCAAATATTTTTAAAAAATCTGTAGAGAGCAAATAAATTACACACGGTAAAGAAAGTATAAAAGATAAAATTAAAATCTTTATTGCTAAAACTGTATTTTTTGTTTTATTAATTATTTTAATAAAATAGAATATATAAAAAACAGAAAAACTAGGGTAAATATATGCAGCAAAAATAACATTAATTAAAATTAGCAAAGAGCTTTTCAAATCAAAATTATTTTGAAACTTTAAATAATAATAAATTGATAAAATAAAAAAAAATAATCCCCAACTTAAACTGTAAGGCCATATGGCTAAAGATCTTAGACTAGGTGATAAAAAAATCATAGAAGCTAAAATTATCAAACTTAAATTATTAAAATTTTTAAATTTAAGAATTAAACACTTATAAAACACAATTGCTGTGGCAAATATTATTAATGAATTTAAAATCCTGATTGAATCAAATGAAATAAACTTACTGAATAAAGACATAAATGCCCAAAAAACAGGAGAGTTTCTTGTTCCCAATTCTAATTCAGTTTTTCCAAAATTCGAAAAAGTATAAAAAAAATTTTCATTAAACTTTTGTACAATTTTAAAATGATGAATCGAGTCATAAGCTGCACCACCTAGATTATCTTCATTAAAGTAAATTCCTAACAAGACTGTTAAGTACAATATTAAAAATATAAATATGTAATGATGAGTAATGTTTGAAAATTTAAAACTATTTTTCATTATCCGCTTTAGATTTTGCTTGATCAAGCAGCAAATCTGTAGATATCGGTGGTTTGATTTCAAAATAGATTTGATATGAAAAAACTGCTTTTGAAATTAAAATGAAGAATTTATTAATATTTAATAAAAATTTACCTAAAATGTTATCACCTGTGACAAGTGCTATTGGTGCTGGTACACCAGAGATCTTCTTTATATTGAATCCAGCTTGAAGCATTAATTGTTTGAAAGATGAAAATGTAAATAATCTTGTATGTGTTTTATCTAATATTCCTTTATTTCCATAGTTGAAACTTCCAAATAATAGCATCAATCTTATTATCAAAAATCCAACATTACCTGTTGAGGCTATGATTGTTAAATTAGGGTTTTTTTCAGTCTTTTGTTTTAATTTAATCATAAATTCTTCTGGATTTTTTAGATGTTCAATTACGTCTAATAATAAAATATAATTAAATTTATTATAGTTTAAATCTGGCAAACCATTATCCAAATAAAATGAAATATATTTTTCAAAAAATGAACTATTTTCTAATGTTTCACTCTTATCAATTGCAGTTACTTTACAATTTTTAGTATCACTCAAGATTTTTGCTAACTTTGAGCTATTGCAACCAATATCTAATACATAAGAGCTTTCTTTAATCCCATCAATAGTTCTTTTATGAGGACTATCAAATTTTTCTTTTAATTCGTAATTTTCATAATTTTCAGGCTTAAAATTGTATTTTCTATCATAAAATATTCCATACTTCTGAACTTTTGCTTTTAAGTTTGCGATAAATACCTGAAGTGCATATGTTAAACCATTTACATATGAAATTTCCTCTCCATAATAAGTTGGTATAGGTAATTCCTTAATGTTTAGATTAGCCATTAATAATTGGATTATAATTTCATTATCAAATGAATGATCGTTATTGTTAAGTTCATATGGAATTTTTTTTAATGATTGAACTTTATAAATCCTATAACCTGAGTGAAATTCTGTAAAATTTTTATTGAATAGTTTATTTTGATAAAAAGTAAGTATTTTATTTCCAATATATTTATAAAAAGGCATTCCTCCTTTTATAGCTCCATCCTTATTAATCATTCTTGAGCCAAAAACTGCATCAGTATTTTCATTGTTAAGCGGCTCAACTAATGTCTCTAAGTATTCAGGAGCGTATTGACCATCACCATGAACAAGTGCAACAAAATCGAAATCATTTTTCATTGCATATAAAAAACCAATTTTCTGATTACCACCATATCCTTGATTAACTGGGTTTGATAAAACTGTATATTTTATTTTTTTGTCTGTTTTATTTTTAATATAATCTTTAGTTATATTAAGAGTATTATCTGAAGATGAGTCATCATTTATTAATACTTCTACCTCATAAGTTTTAAATAGATTATCATTTATTCTGTCTAATACACTTTTAATAAATTTCTCATGGTTGTAAGCAACAATTAGTACCAGTAATTTCTTTTTCATTAATATTTTATATACTATTATATATGATTATTTATCATGATAAGTAAAAAAAAATTTTTATCCCTAGAAACTTTTAGAGGCTTTGCTGCCTTGATGATTGCAGCAATTCATTTTGATGTTAACTCACCAATTGTTAATCATAATTTGGCGAATGGTTACTTTGTACATTTTTTTTTCACATTAAGTGGATTTGTTATTTATTATAATTATAAAGATAAATTACACAATTTTATTCTTTTAAAATTATTTATTAAAAAAAGATTTTTAAGACTATACCCTCTTCATATTTTTTTTTTGATACTATTTTTAATAATTGAGTTATTAAAATATTTTGTGAAGATCTATTATAATCTTGATGCTAATAATATTGTTTTTAGTAAAAATGATTTTAATGCATTTATTTCTAATTTGCTGTTAGTTCATACTTTTCTTACAGAGTATACATTTAACACTCCAAGTTGGTCAATTTCAGCAGAATTTATTACTTATATTTTTTTTGCTCTATTGTTATTTTTTAATTCAGGTATATTTTTTTCAATTATAGTGATTTTAGCTATTTTTTTAATTAGAATTAATGATGACATAAATTTTGGAGCTTCAAATAGTGGTTATAAATCTTTATTAGATTGTATTTATTCTTTTTATTTTGGTTTAATTTTTAGCAAAATATACATCAAAATAAATAATCTCCATATTTATCAAACTTTTAAAAATTTTTTTTCTATTCTTTTTTTAATAACTTTAATATCTTCGTTTATTTATTTAAGTGAAAAATATTTTTTACTTTTTCCAATAATCTTTGGTTTCACAATCTTATTCTCTTGTGATGTTAATAAAAAAACATTTATTGGGAAAATTTTAACATTTAGTCCTTTGGTTTTTTTGGGTAAAATTAGTTATTCTATCTATATGAGCCATTTATTTGTATTTTGGTTTTTAACACAAGTGTTAAGATTTATATTTAAGATTGAAACTATTTATGAAAACTCTACAGGTTTCACTAAACTTAACTTAAGTACAATGGAAGCAAATCTTTTAGTATTGGTTGCGTACTTAATAACAATTATATTTTCAAATTATTTATATAAATATATTGAGATTAATAGATTTTATTCAAACAATAAGGCTCAAAAAATTTGAGATTTCTTTTAAAATTTTTTTCAAATCCTTATTAGTTAGATGTGGATAAATTGGAAGTCTAACTAACCCATTATATACAAACTCAGTGTTTTGTAATTTATATTTACAAAAACTTTTACCATAAGATGATAAATGAAGAGGATAATAATGAAAAAAACACTCCACACCTTTTGATTTCAAAAATTTGGTAAATTTATATCTTAATAATCTATTCTTAAAGATTATTGGAAAAATATGATAAGCACATTTTGATTGATTATATTTTTCATCAAGTAAATAAAATATATTTTGTTTAATCTTTTTTAATGAAGAGTGGTAATACTGCCAAATTTTTTTTCTCTTATTTTGTATATTTTTTTTTGATTTTATTTGAGAAAAAATAAGTGATGAAGTAAGCTCTGTCGCACGTATTTCGGACCCAACTCCTTTCCATGAATAGTAGCTTTTATTACCCATAAAACTTCTATCTGTGCCTTTGTCACAATAAATTTTAGCTTTCTTAATTAAATTATTATTATTTACAGATAACGCACCTCCTTGGCCAACTGGAAAATTTTTAGTGTCATGAAAACTAAAAGTACCTAAATCTCCTATTGTACCTAGAAATTGATTTTTATATTTAGATGCAAATGCATGAGCGCAATCTTCAATTAAAAATAGATTATATTTTTTCTTAATTTCTAAATACTCTTCAAATTTACATGATAATCCGTTGTAATGAACCAAAATTATAGCCTTTGTTTTTTTTGTAATTTTTTTTTTCACATCTGTAGGATCAAGATTTAAAGTTTTTCGATCAATATCTGCAAAAACAGGTTTTGCTGAATTTAATAGTATGCAATTCGCTGTGGACGTGAATGTATATGATGGTAAAATTATTTCGTCATTTTTTTTTAATCCACATATTGAAATACTAGCTTCAAGGGCATTTGTGCAACTCTGAGTTAGAAAAATTTTTTTAGATCCAATTGTTTTTTCTATATATCTTTCTGCTTGATCTCTTATCTTTCCATCTGTTAATTTATTATTTTTTAGAACTTGATCTAAATTTTTTTTTATGTCTTTAGAATAATAGGGTATATTAAAGAGAATTTTTTTAATCATTATGACTTTAATAAACTTAATGTACGATTTATCAAAGAAGAAATTAAATAATCAAAATTGACTAAGAATATTAATTTTTTAGTTATCGTGTGTGCATACACAAATGAATCTCTTCTTCTTTTCCACCATAAAAAATTAAATTTTTTATATTTTATTGATTGTCCAAAATTTTCATAAAAGGTTAATTTTTCATTTAAATGATAAAAACTTTTGTCTTTATAATAAGAGTAAACCGCTAATCGAAAACCTAGCCAAACTTCAGTAAATTTATATTTAAATTTATTTGTATCTTTTTGAAATTTTATGAAGAATGACCTTTTAAAAGAAATACAACTTTCAGGAGTAAAATAAGGCCAAAAACTAAAAATAGAATTTTTAATGTTAGGATTATTAGTATTTATGTTTTGAATAAATGAAATTTTTTTATTCAAGTTAAATATATTTATTATCTTTTTTACCTTACTCGCTTTAAAAAAATCATCACTATCAAGTAGACAAATGATTTGACCCTTGCTCCTATTAAACAAGGATCGATATGAGTTACTTGCATCTAAAGCAGGAATATTAGTCTTTTCATTTCTATTTTTATAAAATTTAACAGATTTTATTTTTTTAAATTTTTTTTCAATTTTTGTTATACTTTCAGTTGATTTGTCATCATAAACAAGGATCTCTATATTTTTATATGATTGATTTAAACATGAGTTAATTGAGCGTTCTAAAAATTTAGTATTATTATAGTTAATTATCAATATTGAAATTAAAGTGTTTTGTTTTTTCATAAAATTAAGTTTATATATTCAATTAATAATAAAATAAACTTTTATAACTTTTAAGTTGAAAAAAAAAATAATCATATTTATGCCATCAATTGAAGATGGTGGTGTTGAAAAAAATTTATTTTTAATTTCAAATTTTCTAATTAAAAAAATCAATAATATTTCTATAATAACAATATCAAATAAATTTAAAAATAAATTTAACAAAAAAATTAAACTAATTTTCTTTAACAATAGTTTTTTTAATTATCTTGGAAGAAGAAAAAAATTTTTTCTATGTCTATTTCTTCTGTTTTTAGAACTAATTAAAGATAAGAATATATTAGTTTTTTCATTTCAAGGAAATATTTATTGCACATTGTTATGTAAAATATTAGGTGTAAAAATAATCGTAAGATCTAATACATCTCCTGAAGGATGGTCTCAAAATATATTTAAGTATTTTTTATTTAAAATCATCCTGAATAGTGCTAATAAAATAATCGTAAATAGTATTGATTTTAAAAAACAGTTTAAAAAAAAATATAATATAAGTGCTACTTGTATTTATAATCCTTTAAATAAAAAAGAAATTATAAATAAATCTAAACAAAAAATTCATAATTATTTTGGTAAAAATTGTTTAAAAATAATTAATGTAGGTAGGCTTATTGATCAAAAGGATCAAATCACTTTAATAAAAGCAATTAATTTAATTAAAAAAAAAATTAAAATTAGTGCTTTAATAGTAGGTAATGGGAAGGAAAAGAATAATTTATTAGAATTCATAAAAAAAGAGAAATTAAATAAAATTATAAAAATTATTAGTTATAAAAAAAATCCTTATCCATTAATAAAATATTCTGATGTATTTATTTTATCATCTATTTATGAAGGTCTTCCAAACGTTTTACTTGAAGCAATTAGTCTTAAAAAATTCATCATATCAAGCAACTGTCCAACTGGTCCTAGAGAAATATTAGATAATGGTAAAGGAGGGTTATTGTTTAAATGTAAAGACTACAAAGAACTTGCAAAAAGAATAATTTATTTTCAGAAAAATAAAAAAAAATGTTTAATTATGAATAAAACTTCCCAAGAAAGACTTAACAGATTTAATTTTAAAAAAAATTTAAATAATTATTACGAAATAATAAGAAAAGAAATCTAAATATTTCTACTACAAAAGCTTTGATAATTCCTTGTAATGATGAAATATTGTATAGTTTCTTGAATTTTTTTTTGCGTTTATTCTTTTGAAATAAATTTCTTTAGAATTAGTATCATTCAAAATATGTTTAATTTTATTTTTAAAATCTTTAAAACTCTCTTTTTCATACAAAAACCCAGAACTTTTATTACATAAAAATTCTTTTGGACCACTTAATACATCGCTAGACAAAATTAATTTATTACTAGCTGCTGCTTCTACTAATACAAATCCTGGGTCTTCCCAATCTGATGAAAGTATAAAAAATAATGATTTGTTTAAATATTGAAAAATATTATTTTTGTATCCTAAAAGAAATACATCATTTTCTAAATTATTTTCTCTTATCTTTTTAGTTAAATAATTCCTTTCCTCTCCTTCGCCAATAATTAATAATTTTGGCAAATTTGTTATTTCCAGTTTTACGTGAGCATATGCTTTAATTAAGAATTGAAAATTCTTTTGTTTTGTCAACCTACCAATTGATAAAATATAATTCTCAAATTCAAAATTATCATCTATTTTTTTAGTTTTAAGAGTATTTAAATTTTTAATTGAAATTATGGGATCCCTTAATAAAAAGATTTGATCTTCTCTAAAAACCCCATTGTTAATTAGCATTTTTTTTGTAATTTCTGTAGGTGTGAATATTTTGTATAATTTTTTTGAAACAATTTTCCAAAAAATTTTCCTTAGAAAGTTAAGTTTTGGATATCCAGATATTCTTAAAATAAATTTTGTTTTAAAATTGAAGAAAAAACTTAAAACCAAAACTGGAACTGTAATTAAGTGAATAATCAGATAATCTGGTTTTTCTTTTTTTAGAAATTTATAGAGGGGTATTAAAGTTATTAAAGATAGAAAAATATAAAATATTCTGCTTTTTATAAAACCATTAATTGGTAATTTCATATTTAAATTAATCAAGTTTTTAAAATTTAAATTTTTTTCATTTAGTGAACTTTTTAAAGAATTCCATTCACCAAAAACATTTAAAATTAAAGGTTCGTAGTCCTTGTCATATTTAACTAAGCTGTAAGCAGAATTAACTACAGCTTTCACTGTAGCAATTTGTTCATTTATGTGGGGTGACCAGTAAAAAATTTTTTTTTTCATTTTAAGTACAAATGATTTATAATATATCTCTCACTATTAAAAGACTCTTAATACGAATAATGATTAATAGTTTTGCTAATTAATTTAGTATTTTTAAAAGAAAAATAATATGGGTCAAAAAAAAATTATCTTATTTATTCCATCTATTGAAAAAGGGGGTGCAGAAAAAAATTTATTTATTATTTCAAATTACTTAAGTAATAAATTTAAACAATTAACAATAATTTCAGCTACAAAAAAAGCAAAAAAAAAATTTAACAAAAAAATTAAATTTTTATGCCCGAATAGTGAAATATGGGATATTTTTGGAAGAGGCATCAAAACTTTTATATCAATATTTTTTTTAATTAAAATAATTTTACAAGATAAAAAAATTTTAGTCTTAAGTTTCCAGTCAAATATTTATGCTATTATTATTTGTAAAATTTTTTCTATAAATATAATTACAAGATCAAATAGCTTTCCTAATGATTGGTCAAATAATTTTATAAAAAATTTAATTTTTAAAAAAATTCTATCTTTAGCTAATAAAAATATCGTTAATAGTATTGAAACAAAAAAAAAATTTAAATCATTTTATAACATAAATGCTAAATGTATTTATAATCCTTTAAATAGAAAAGAAATAATTAAATTATCCAAAAAAAAAACTAAAAATATCTTTTTAAATAAAAATTTTTTAAAAATTATTCATGTCGGTAGATTTTCTGAGGAAAAAGATCATATTACTTTTTTAAATGCTCTAACTCTTTTAAAAGAAAAGATTAAATTTGAAGCGATTATAATGGGTAGAGGTCGCTTAAAAAAAAAAATTTTTCAATTTATAGAAACAAATAACCTTAAAAAAAATGTAAAAATTTTAGATTATAAAAAAAATCCTTATCCCTACATAAAACAAGCTGATTTTTTAATTTTAACATCTTTACATGAAGGGCTTCCTAATATTCTTTTGGAAGCTATAGTTTTAAGTAAATTTATAATTTCTAGCAACTGTCCAACTGGTCCTAAAGAAATATTAAATAATGGAAAAGGTGGAGAATTATTTAAAGTAGGAAGTTATAAAGATTTAGCTCAAAAAATTATTTTTTGTTCTAAAAATAAAAAGATATGTAAAGGAAAAATAAGATTTGCATTATCAAAAGTAAATAGGTTTGATTACGAAATAAATTTAAATGAATATTTTGAAGTATTACAAAAGTATAGTTAACTCAACAAAAAAAATGTATTTTTTATACATTAAATTATTTTAATTTTTTTATCATATTTTTTTGATACCAAATAATTGTTTTTTCAACTGAATTTTGCCAATTACTAAATTTTTTATATTTTATAATCTTTAAAAGTTTTTTATTATCTCCATGTGTTTTTAATATATCAGCCTTTTGAAGAGAGACTTTTTTTATTTTTGGATTAATTTTATTTTTCTTCATGAATAAAATAATTTTTTTTAAATTTATTGGTTGATTTGAACATATATTTAGCAAATCAAAATCCTTTAACTTTTTTTGTTTTTTAAGTAGTGAATACAAAATATTAACTACATCGCCTATATAAGTAAAATCTCTTGAATGATTTCCATAATTATTAAGGTAGAATAATTTCCTTTTGTAAAAACAATCTATATATTTCATCATCATCATGTCTGGTCTGCCCCACTCCCCATAAACTGTAAAAAATCTAAGTCCTGTTAATTTTGTATTATAATATTTATTAAAAATATAACCTATTTCTTCATTAATTTTTTTTGACAAAGCATATATATTTTTTGGAGAGATATTTTCTTTTTCATTCAATGGAAAATTTTTATTCTCACCATAAACAGAACTCGAGGAAGCATAAAATAATCTTTTAATATTATAATTTTTAACATTCTCAATTAAGTTATAAAAACCAAGTATATTACTTTCAATATACTTTCTTGGATGATCGATTGAGTGTCTTACACCAGCTTGTGCTGCAAAATGAAAGATAAAATCTATTTTATTATTTTTAAAAATTTTTTCTATTTTAATTTTTTCTGTTAAATCTACTTTGTAAAATTTGAAATTATTTGATTTAGATAGTTGCTTAAGTCTTTTTTTTTTTAAATTAACATCATAATAATTATTAAGATTATCTAATCCAATTATTTTATAATCTTTTTCAAGCAAATATTTTGCAAAACTAAATCCTATAAATCCGGCAGCTCCAGTAATTAGTATTTTCATAAAAATTTACGTATTAAACACATATAATTATTAAATTAAAGACTTATGTTCTAATAAAATTTTATCCACTCTATTTTCCCAAGTATACTTCTTTGCAGTTTTAATTGAATTAATTCTTATTTTTTTTAAATTATATTTATTATCAAGGATTCTTTTCAAATATTTAATCCAAGCTTTAGTTTGATATTCTTTAACTACTAATGCATTGTAATTATGTTTTAAAATCTCACATATTCCATCACGTTTTGATGAAACAATTATTTTACCTGAGGCTAAATAATCAAACAATTTAAGTGGTGAGTTGTAATTAGCGATATTTATATTTTTAGTTCTTCCATATTGGATATTTGCACTTGGTAAAAGCAATATATCAGATTTAGCCAAAATATGTGGAACTCTCTTATAATCTACATATCCATGCATTTTTACATTTTTTGAAATGTTATAATAATTTTTTTTAGAATCTCCGTATAAATTGAATTCTAGATCTTTAAATTTATCAGCAAGTTGTAAAATAAATTCAATACCTTTTCCTTTATAAAAACTTCCAACATATGTTGCTTTTTTAATCTTATTTTTAAATTTTTTATTATTAAAATTTTTAATATCAACAGCATCATGGAGTATTAAAAATTTTTTTTTATCTAATTTAAATATTCTTTTATTTAAAGCTTTGGAAATTAATATTATCTTCAAAACATATCTTGAATTCAAAAAATTTAAATTGATCATTAAAAATCTCGTAAGTCCTCTAAATTCAGAGTGAATTTCTAAAAAATGATTTATTTTAAAAAAAGTAAAAAAAATACTGGATATAAAACTTCTAGTTATAATTAATTCAGAACTATTTTTGCTCAAATAATTTGCAACTTTAAAGCCAAATAGTATTCTTGTTAAAAAGTTACTAACTTTAAAAGTTAAAATCTTCTTTATTAAAAATTTATTTTTTGATGTTAATAAAAAATTTTTTTTTATTTTTTTAAAACTTATCTTTTTATCAATGAAGGGAATAATGAGTGTCGTTTTACAATGTTTTATAGAAAACGCATCACACATTTTAATTACATGATGAGTGTAAGCACTTCGATTATCCAAAGATGTTTCTGCAATGTAAGCGACTCTCATTTAAAATTAATCTAAAATGTTAATTATTGTTTTATTTTTACTCAGTTTTTTTAAATTTCTTGAGATTATAGAGTGATTGGTAGCAAGTATATAAATATCAAAACTTTTAAATTCTTTTGAAGAAATAATTAAATTATTTTTTTTTGAAATTAGATTGTTTAATGTTGGATCATATCCTTTTATTTTTTTATTATTTTTTTTTAAACTTTGAAAAATTTTTAAAGCAAGCGAATTTCTTAAATCTGCTACATTTTTTTTGTATGTTAAACCACAAAATAAAATTTTCTTATTTTTTTGTGGGTCAATTTTTTTTAGCTTTTCACTAATTTCTTTTTTTACAATTGTCGTCATTAAATTATTTGTTGTTCTGCCTGCTAAAGTAATTTTAGTATTATAATTATTTTTCTTACTAATAAATGAAAAATAATATGGATCAACAGGGAGGCAATGCCCTCCTACTAAACCAGGTTTAAACTTAATAAAATTCCATTTACTTGAAGCTAAGTTTATTACATTGTTAAAGTCTAAATTCAGTCTTTTACAAACCAAATAAAATTCATTTATTAATCCAATATTCACATCTCTTTGTATATTTTCTATTACTTTTGCAGTTTCAGCTTCACTTATATTCTTTGATAAAATAATTTTTTTGCTAATTAAAGAATATACTTTGATTAATTCTTTTTTTAAGTAGTTATGTGGATAGGCAAGAATTTTATTAATATTTTTTAGTGTATGGTTTTTATCACCAGGGTTAACTCTTTCAGGACTATAACCTACATAAAAATCTACTCCTTCTTTTAAATTATTATTTTTTTCAATCAAAGGAATACAAAAATCATTAGTCAAACCAGGATATACTGTAGATTCAAAAATAATTATGTCTTTTTTTTTTATTATTGTTGAAATTTTATTACAAACGTCTTTTAAATGGGTTAAGTCAGGTTGTTTTTTTTTATTAATTGGTGTTGGAACAGTAATTATAAATAAGTTAGAATTTTTTATTAAATCGGTTGAATCAGTAAAATTTATTTTGCTTTTTTTTAATATTTTTTTTGTAAACTCATTAAATAAATCTTTGCCTTTTTTAAGATCTTTTATCCTCTGTTTATTAATATCGTAACCGATTGTTTTATATTTTTTTGATAAATTAATTAATATTGGTAAGCCTACATAACCAAGTCCAATAACACATACATTGATCATAATAATTTAAATTTATTTATTTTTTTATAAAATGAAAACATGCAACGCAGTCGGGTTCTCCTGATTGTTTAAATTCTTCTCTAGAGTTATATCTACTTCTGTATATTAAAGTTTCATTTTTTAAAATGAAATTTTCAAACAATTGATCAATATATTCTAAATTACATATCCTATGAGCATTAAATTCTATAATATTTTTTCTACCGACTGGAAATGAAACAATTAAATTTCCATTTTTTTTTAATACTCTCTCAAATTCTTTAACAGATTTTTCCATTCCAAATAAATCAATATTATCGCCATATCTTCCTAAACCTATATGCTCAATAACTGATAATGAACTTAAGTTATTTATACTATCGTCACTGAAAGGAAGTTTATTTATATCACCAATTATGAAATCAACATTTTCGAGGTATATCTTGTGTGGTCTTATATCCAGACATTTAATCTTACTCGCTGAAGATGCAAAAGTAATAAAGCTTAAGTTTGAACCAATATCTACTAAGTCAAAAATTCTATTTTTTGATAATGTTTTAAAAGCCCAAAGATCTTGAAAATGGAAATATTGCATCTTTAAACCTTTATCCTTCTTATCAAAAAGATAAGGGTGGCTTGGGTAAATTTCAAAGTTTGATTTAGATATATCTTTTTTAATATTTTTGAAATCTTTTAAAAAATTTAATATTTCTAAGTAAAAAGTAAATGGATTTCTTAAAATTAATTTAATTAAGATTTTAATATAATTTTTAAATTTTTTTAAATTTTTTTTTTTTCTGAATATACTCATAAAATTTATTAAGATTATTTATTTGATTTTTCTCTATTTCTGAATACTTATATTTGACAAATTTATTCCCATCAAAGTTTCTTATTATACTTAAAAGTTTATTTATCATTTTTGCAATTGCTAAAAACAAGGTATAGATAAAATTTTCACCATTACTATTTCTAATTTTAACTTCTTCGAATAAATTATTAAAAAAACCATATTCTGTTGAAAAACCTTCGGGAATTTTCTTAGATAATATTTCGTGTTTTTTAGAACAAATAAATTTGACTTTTTTAGACTTAATCATTTTATATACTAAATCATAATCTGCAGAGCACTTATATCTCTCATCAAACAATCCTAACTTTTTTTGCATATTTTTATTTAAAAAAAAACCACCTGAGTTAGAAGGTATAACGTTTAAATGAGTTGAAATTTTATGTGGATAAAAGCCAGATAATAATCTTGATCTCATAACACTACCAATTACACAATCTGCATTTGGTTTTAATTTAAACATTCTTTTTAAAATTTCAGAAGCATTTGGACTCAATGTATCACCAGAATCTAACAGTCCAATGAATTTACCTCTTGCTAAAGTAACACCTTTATTGCTTGCATCCCAAATTCCGTTATCTTTTTCAGAAATCCAATAGTCTATATCTTTATTATAATATTTTAATAATTTTAAATAATTTTTTCTAGAACCACCATCTATAATTATATGTTCAATTAAATTTCTATATTTTTGCAATTTAATACTTAATATTGTACTTTCTAAATCATCATTTAAATTAACAGTAATAATAGAGAATAATGGATTTTTAATTTTACTTTTCTTTCTTGACCCTCCATCAATTGAATCTTTTTGTTTTTTACAAAAATCAATAAATTTAAAATCAATTTTACGCATAATTATTAAGAAAAATTTCAATTTTTTTTACAATAAATTTAATATCTTTTTCTTTAAGATTAATTGAACTTGGTAGCCAAAGCCCTCTATTACAATAATGAGTGGAATTTGTAAAATCTCCTTTAATCTTAAAAATTTTCAAACTATTCAAAGGTGGATAGACTAAACGCGTAGTTACATTAAATTTTTTTAAGTATTGTTGTAATTTTTTTGGATTTTTTAAATAAATGTCAATAAACCAAGGTGTTTCATTTTTTTGAAACTCAAACATTTTAATTTCTTTAATTTTTTTAAGATTTTTATAATAGTGATTAAATATTTGCCTCTTTTTTTTTATTCTTAGTTTAATATTTTGTAATTGACTTATTCCTAAAGAAGATTGCAAATCAGTAAATTTAAAATTATATCCTACTGAAAAATAAATATCATTTCCATCACTTCTTCTTCCAAAATTTTTTATTTCATTTACTCTATTTGCTAAAGTTTTATTATTTGTAACAACAAAACCTCCTTGTCCAGTAGTAATCAATTTGGGCATACTTAATGAAAACGAAGAAGCAATACCAAAAGTTCCATGATGTTTTTTATTTAAATATGATCCTATTGAATGTGCAGAATCTTCTATTAAATGTAGTTTCTTCTTTTTACATATTTTTTGTATTTGCTTAATAAACCCTGATCTCCCATTTAATGTAACGTATATAACAGCCTTAGTATTTTTATTTATTTTATTTGTTAACTTATTTGGATCTAGACATAAATTCTCATCTGAAATATCACATAAAATTGGTTTGGCTCCAGCAAGAGTAACTGCATTTGCAGTTGCAACCATTGTATAATTTGGAACAATAACTTCATCATTTTTTTTAATTCCAAGTGCTAGAAGTATTGAGACCATAGTTAAAGTTCCATTGGGGTATACTATTGAATATTTAGATTTTACTAATTTAGAAAATTCGATTTCAAATTTTTTTGATACTTTATTTTCAGTAATCCATCCGTTACCATTTAAATATTTAGAAATTGCATTTTTATCTCTTAGAGAAATACTTGGTTCTATTTGGTTTATTTTTTTCATGTTTTTTTTGTATTTATATATAACTCAGTTTCTTTTAAATAATTTTATAAATTTAAAAATTAATACTGGGTAATTACTTATTCTTAAGATTTTACCTTTATGTGATATTTTTGTGATATAATATTTTTTATTATTTTTAATAAGTATTATACCTCCCCATATATCAATTATTTTTTGAATTTTATCAATATTTTTAATTTTCCTAAATGTTATCAATTTTTTTATTTCATTATTACCAAAATAACTGCTTTTTTTTTTCTGTTTAATTCCACTAAAATTTTTTGAAACTAATAATATAACTTTTTGCAAAGATTTCTTTGCCAATAAGGTTTTGAAAATTTCTATTTTTTTATAAGAATAATTATAATTAATCTTAAATTTTTCTTGATAAATAATATTACCATTATCTATCTTATTGTTTATATAATGATAAGAAAACCCTGTATATTTTTCCTTACAAAATATAGACCACAATGTAGAATTAAGACCTTTATATTTTGGTAAAATTGAACTGTGATAATTAATTACTTTTCGAAAAGATGAAATTAATTCATTTTTGAAAATTTGATTACAGCAAAACGAAAAAGCATAATCATAGTTATTTTTTCTCAGATTTATGATAAAATTTTTTTCATTAATATTTTTGATATATTTAATATCTAATTTAGAAAATAATTTTAAAAAAATCCCTTTATTATTAAAAAAAGGACTTAACTTATCTATATTAAAAATATTTATTAAGAGATAATCAATAATATTTAATATTAAATTATTTTTTGTTGTACCTGTATTAATTAATTTTACAATTTGAATATTACTTTTTTGGGATATTCTTAATAATTGCCATGTTAGAATTCGACAAATTATATTATTTAAATCTCCAAAAATTACAATTTTGAATTTTTTTTTCACTAATTTTTTGGTAAAACTTTTTTATACCAATTAATTGTTTGGCTCAACCCTGTATCTAAATTAAATATTGTTTTATATCTTAAATATTTAAGTAAATTTTTATTTCCACAGACTCTTTTAGATTTATCATTTATCTTATTCTTGTTTATTACTTTTTTTTTAAAAGATGTTTTATCTTTTATTATTTGTGCTAACTTAGCTATATTAATTGACTCTCCTGATCCAATATTAAGATAATTGGTCTGATTAATTTTTATTAAAGATAATAAGATAACATTTGCTAAATCTGTGACATGTATAAATTCTCTAATAGCACTTAAACTACCAAACAATTCAAAATTTTTACCTTTGAGACATTGAATTATTAACTTTGGAATAATATGTCCATAATTTAAATCTAGAGTATCACCAGGCCCGTAGCAATTTGCAGAATATAAAGTGATAAAATTTGTATTAAGGTTATTATTACTAAATATTTTACCCATTACACTCAAATTTCTTTTAGACCATCCAATTCCTAAATGTCCTGAAAATGGAAGACCACCAAACATTTTTTCTTCTTTTAATACTCCATTAATATTCTTTGGATATGCATGAAGATTTCCTAATGTAATTACTTTTTTTACTTTTTGATTTGTTGATGCTTGAAAAATATTTAAGTCTTTCATTGTTGCAATATAGAATTGTTCAGACATATTATCTTTGGTATATTTAATACCTCCTGTGGCTGAAGAAAGATGAACAACAAAATCAACTGAATTCAATTTTTTTTCTACACTTTTTAAATCAAAATAATTTGTGTTACTTGAATTTATTGCAATAATTTTTAGCTTGTTAATTTTCAAACTTCTTAATTTTTGTATGAGGTGTTTTGCTATAAAGCCATTCGACCCTGTAACAGCTACTTTTTTATTTGTAAATTTATTTACAAGTAATTGGTCAAAGTTTTTTTGCAATGTTTCTTGCCTCATCAAGTGTTAAATTAAAGCTTTTAAGATCATTTTCAAGCATCATGAGGCATAGGTCTTTAAACATTACTTTTGGTTTCCAATTTAAAATTTTTATAGCTTTTTTACTATCTCCAAGTAAACTTGGGACTTCTGATGGTCTTAAATATCTACTGACATTTGATTTCACAAACTTTGTCCAATCTAAGCCAACTATTGAAAAAACTTCTTTTACAAAGTCCTCTATAGAATAATTTTCTCCCGTCGAAATTACAAAATCATCAGGTTTTTCTTGCTGTAAAATTTGCCATATTGCTTCAACATAATCACCTGCAAATCCCCAGTCTCTTCGTGCAGATAAATTTCCTAATTCTAGACAATCTATTTCTTTTGTTAATATCTTTGCTAAACCTATTGTTATTTTTCTAGTAACAAAATTTATTCCTCTTCTTGGTGACTCATGATTAAATAATATTCCATTTGCTGCAAACATATTAAATGCCTGTCTAAAATATCTAGTAGTATAATAAGCTGAAACTTTAGAAATTCCATAAACACTTTGTGGCTGAAATTGAGTATTTTCATTTTGGGGCGGAGGTGTTGCCCCAAACATTTCACTGGAACAAGCTTGATAAAATTTTGATTTAAATCCTTTATTTTTTAATACTTCTAAAATATTTAATGGACCTAATGCATTTATGCTAAAAGTGCTGTCTGTAATTTCAAAACTTACTCCAACATGACTTTGCGCAGCAAGATTGTAAATTTCATTTGGTGCAAATTTTTCAATATTTTTTTCGATACTATATAAATCAGTTAGATCTCCATAAGAGGTATCAAATCTGTCAGGATATTTCTTATACAAGTGATCAATTCTAGCTGTGTTAAAAGCGCTAGATCTTCTCATGACACCCGTAACATTGTAACCCTTTTCTAACAATAATTCTGAAAGATAAGACCCATCTTGTCCGGTTACACCAAATATTAAAGCATTTTTCATGATGCCTTATAAGTTATGGTAAAAATAGATGCAAGTAATTTTCATTCTTTTAAATCTTAAAGTTCAAGTCAACAAAATCATCATATTCATTCCAATTACCTGTGAGTTTTACATAATTAATATCATATCTTTTCTTTATGAGAAAATTTAAAAAATTAGTCATATCTATTTTTTTGAATTTCTTTGAGTTTTGTGTCATTGATTTCCAATACAGGTTTTTAATTTTCGGTAAAATATTTTTTGATATCTTTATTACCCCAACATACCTACCATCAATTTTTTTAATATCTTTTGTTGGTTTACCTAGCTCTATAATTTTATTTTTTTTTATTTTTAAACTTTCAGAGTCAGATAGTAATTTATTTTTTTTAATCCAAATTTTTTTCCATTTAAAATCAACTAATGTTGAAATATCTTCTTTCTTATTCAATAATCTCTTTAGGTTTTCTTTATCATATATTATATCTGAGTAAGTTATAATAACATCAGAGTCATTTATATTTTTTAAGGTATTAAAAAGAGTGTAGACCATATTCGTAACCTTGTAATATTTATTAAAGCTGTAATTAAATTTTTTTCCAAATTTTTTTTCAACTAAATTTTTCTTAAATCCAGTCGCAAAGAAAATATCTTTTTTTTTAAGTCCTACTGAAATTAAATTATTAACACACCTTTCAAGTAAAGATTTCTTTTTAATAACAATAAAACCTTTTGGTTTTGAAGAGTTTAATCTAGATCCTAAGCCAGCACATAAAATTATAGCTTTCATTTTTTGTTCAAATATTTAATAAGAGTATCCAGTAACTGAGTGCTTTTTTCTCTCTCAGGGTGCCACATTGTGCCAATAATTTTTTTATTATTTGATATAAACATTTCTATATTGTTGTGTTTATCGCTAGCTAATACTTTAAATGATTTTGATAGATCATTTTTTTTTATTCCATCATTATGAAAACTATTAACATTCAAAAAATTTTTTTTTATAATCTCTCTATTTGTAAAAAAAATATTATGTCTGGTTCTCATATGTTTTTTAATTTTTGAAATTTTTCCTCCAAAACTTTTGTTAAGTAATTGTGCACCTCTACATATGCCAAGTATTGGTATTTTTTTTTTAAAACAAATCTTAATTAAATTTTTTTCTATAATATTTCTTATCTTTGAAGTTTTTAAAACATTCGAAACATCATTTCCACCAGGAATTATTAGTAAATTTATTTCTTTAATTTTTTTTTTTGATAATTTTTTTTTATTAGGAACTAAATAGTAGTTAATATTTTTTTTTTCAAAATAATCTAACCAATAATGATCGATAAAATCAATATAACCTTTATAGTATTCTTTTATATTAGATGTAATTCCAATTTTTAACATTAGTTTTTGAGCTCTCCAAGATTGATTTTTTGTAATTTACAATCAATATTAATTATACAACTATCCCTAAGCTTTGTGAAATTATCCTCTCCAAATCCAATAATCGCTGGCATATTTAACTCTTCACATCTAATTGACATGTGTGAGTTAACTCCTCCAAATTTAGTTATTAGACCTTTGACTCCCTTTGAAAAAATCCAGTCAAATCCAGGATCAGCGTTTTCAATAACAGCAATTTTATTTTTTAAATTAATATTTTTTGATTTACCATCCAAAATTATTATTTTACCAGAAATATTTTTATCAGAAATAAAGTTGGGTTTAGATAGTAATATTGATGATACAAAAAAATCATTATTAGAAACAATTAGATATGGTAATTTTATATAGCTATAATATTCACTACGTTTAAGATTTTTGATTGATTCCTCTTTTATAAAAGAAGCCTTTTTTCTGTTTTTGGCTTTATAAATTGTATTGATTGTAACATTACTAATTTCATGGCTAATTTTATTTTTTTTAGAATATAATCTTAATAACTGGATTCCATCACTTAGTGTTCTTGTAAACATAAATTTATAATTTTCTCTTAATTTTAAAGAATTAATGCAAAAATTTAGTAAGTTATTTGTGTCTGTATCTATTTTATTTATTTGTAATAATTTATTTATTTTTTTATGTTCTTTTTTCGTAATTAAGGTATCAATTTTTTTTGTTTCAAAATCTAATAAATTACTAATTTCATTAATATCTATTTGATTAATTGATATCTTTTCATTATATCTTTTGTTTGAAATATCATAACTATTAGGTCTTAAGTGAAAATATTTTTTTATAAATTTTTTACTATTTGCTTTATTAATATCTACATTCTTTTGATCTGAAATATATTCATGTGAGATTGTTTTTAATTTACTCAAAAGATGAAAATAACTTTTCTTACTTAGAATATTAGTATCTACTAAAGAAATAAGTATTTTTTTTGCTATAAATGCATTTCGTGCTTGTTTTGCAAATGGTAGTAGTCCTTGTTCCTTGCATTTTTCGAATAATTCTTTTGAAAATACTATTTCATTATCATTTTCTAATTTATATTTCTTTATAGTTTCAATTCTAAATTTTTCTAAATTTTTAATATCATTATTCATTTGTAAGAAATTTTTTCTATAATTTTTTAGGATATCGTTTGTTAATATCTTTAATTGATTATAAAAATTTGTTTTTTCTATTTTCCTTAAAAAATTATATTTTTTAGAAATTTTTTCTTTTAGTCCAAAATAAAAACAATTATCTGTTATTTCAAATTCAATCTTATCGTGATAATAGGGTTTTTTTATTATTTCATTCGTCCAAAATGCTGTTATTTTTTTTCCTAATTTATCATTTAATGATTCTGGCAATAAAGAATTAAAAGACATTCTTAAATCAACAAATGGCTTACCTGAAAAAGAATACATTAATTTAGGGTTATTTAATCTTTTATAACCCATCTGATTTCTGCCTTTTGCCCAAATCTTATTAGTTACTAAAAATTCATAAAGTGAATATGAAAAAAAATTTGGTTGAAAGCCTATTATCTCTGCTGGATTCCAATCGGGCATTAAGCCAAAAACTGCTTTTTTTCCATATCTTATATTTCTTCTCTTAATTTTTTGATATTTGCTTTCATTTTTATTTAATAATGATTGAAATTTATTTTTATTAATAGATTTCCATTTAAATGTTGTTGATATTGGTCTTATTTGAAGGATATAAACTTTAAGATTTTTCCCTACAGCAAATTCTATATCGATTGGTGTGTAATTATATATTTTTTCTATACTCTTAATTGCATCTATAATCTTTTTAAATTTTGAGGATCTAATATTTTCTTTTGAATTCCTCGAAACATATAGAACTCGAAAGCTATCTTTATCACCTGCCGTCACTGATAATGTTGAGTTCGATAAATCGTTATAATTTATTGAATAATAAGGTGCTCCGTCGCCTAAAACATAATTTGTAATAACGCCACTGCATATTGAAGATTTTATATAATTTTGGATAATAAAATAATTTTTTAAGAAAAATTTTTTTTTTGAGTCATAAGATCTATATTGATTAATTAAATTTTCTATTGAATTAACAATATTCTTTTTATTATTTTTAATATTAATAAAACTATCAAATTTTCCTGCAAGAGAGGATTTTGTATTATCTTCCTTATAGTAAGAAGATCTTATACATATATTCTTAATTAATTTTTTATTGATTTTTTCAATTAGTTTTTTTTTGTTTTTATTCCATTCATTAATATTAAAAAAAATAAATTTTGGAACTTCTACATTATTTATATTGTAAGAATCTAAAAATTTTAAATTTTGAGCTTTATTTTTAAACATAATTTCTATAATGAATATATGTCAAAGTTAGTAAATCTTAATTTTTTTTTCTTTAAGGGACTTGTTAATTAATATTGTTTTTTCTAAAAAACTTTTTTTTGAGTCATTGTTATCCAAAAACAAGTCAATATTCTTTGGTTCATTAAAGGGCAAATCTACTCCAACAACATTCTTAATTTTTCCACTTAAAGCTTTGCTATACAGTTTTTTATAGTCTCTTGATTTTAACGATTCTAGGTTTGCTCTAATATAAATTTGAATAAAATTTTTTAAATTTTTTTTGCACCAATTTCTATATTTTTGAGATGTAATGTTTGCACTTATAACAAGATTAATACTCTGATTAGATATGTATTTAACGAAAGCTGTCATTCTCTCAGCATTTTTATCTCTATCTTTGATTGTATATTTTAGATCATTACTAAATAAAGATCTAAATTCATCTCCATCAAGAAAAATTGTATTTTTATATTTTTTTTTAAAGTTTTTAAAAAAATATTTACCAAGCGTCGTTTTACCCGAGCCTGATATACCGGTTATCCATAAAATCATTAGGGAATTAATTTTTTTTGCAAATATATAATGGAGATCTTTTTATAATTTTAAAATAACCATTTTTTTTAAACTCTTGATCATAAATTTTTTTATATTCTTCCCAAAAATTATCTACTAAATTAATACCTCTTGGTTCAACTCCTGACGCAACAAAACCCATCAAAATCTCCCAATCTGTAACTCTTAATTCTTCTTCTTCAATTTTTTTTTCAATTTTAAAAACTTTTGGTAACATTTTGTCTGCTATTTCTTCAGTGAAAGTATCAATAATTCTATCTGTTGGAAAATTTTTATCTAAATTTCTTCCTATTTCGTAAACATTCAACATGTGTTTTTCACTATTTGTAGTTATACTACAAAAAGATGACGGTTTATCATTCAGACAATCTTTTAAATTTTTGATAGACTTTTCTTTATCTCCTGCATGGTATACAACATTATGACAGAAGACTATGTCAAATTGATTTTTATACTTTTCTAAATTATCTATATCGGCAATCTCATATTTTTTTTTTGAATTCAATTCTGCAGTATTTATTTTTTGCTTCTCAATCATTGCCTCCGTTGCATCAGTAAAGGTAATGTCAAGTTTGTAATTTTGAAAATTATTTAAATTCTTTTTCCAAAATACTCCTGTTCCACAGCCAATATCTAAAATTTTAATCTCATTATTATCTTTTTTAAATTCTGATAAATCATATTGACTAAATATCCATTCATGAAATCCAATCTTATTTTTTGTAAACTGATGAATTTTTATTCTTGCCTCTAAGTATTTAGTAGATTTATACTGTTTTTCTTTTAAATATTCTTTGTTTATTTGTTCTGTCATAATTAAATTGTAAATATTTTTTCTATACCCTCTATATCTCTCTTAAAATTAATAATCTTATTTTTTTCATCAAAATTCAAGCAATACATGTCTGGCATACTAATTTTTTTCCAGTCATTAAATGTAAAATCAGTGTCTAAAAAATACTTTAAAATAATGCCAATAGAATTACCATGAGAAATTAAGATTAAATTATAATCATTTTTATAAAAATCTTCTAAAATTTGATTTAATTCATCTTTAATTTTATCAACATGTTCTGATTGTGATGAACCATTTTGGACCTTGAAATTTTTATCACTCCACATTTTTTCAATTATTTGATGCTTGGATAAATTTTGATCTTTTCCAATATTTATCTCTTCTAGTGATTGACTTTTTTCAATACTAGCAGACATATCATGTGATAGTTTTTCGATAGTTTGCATAGCTCTTTTAAAAGGACTGGAAATAATTCTTATTTTTTGGTCTTGAAATTGAATTTTAATTTTTTTACAAAGTGAATTAGCCTGAATTATTCCATCTGAATCTAAAACTCTTTCTCTATCAGATCCCTCCATTGCAGCTTTTCCGTGTCTTATTAGATATAAATTTTTTTTGGCCATTGTAAGTATTTTTTAAGTTCTTTTTGTATAAATTTTAATTCTTTATTTGATAAATATTTTTTTGCTTTAAAAATATTTTTTTTTGAGTTTGATATATCAAAATTTTTTTTTTTCAAGTTTTTTATTTTGAGAAATTTAATTAGTTTTTTTGACTCTTCTTCATGATTTAATATGAAATTTTCATATTTCATTTTTATTAAAAGGTTGCTTTCTTTTGTTTTATCATAATTTTTCATTATATTTTTATACCATTCACAAAAAATTTTAATATCATGACCTGGATATGCTAAAGATTTTCTTGTTTTCATGCTTGAAAAAATACTTCTTGGATCCCTTGTAATCAAAACAATTTTTCTATTATCAAAATACTGCGTGGATTTAATTGGATCCCAAAAATTTCCCCCTTGATCAATTACATAGTTTGTTTTTTTTCCTGACAAAATAAATAAAATTTTATTTAAAAATATTTTTGTTTTTTTTAAAAAAATTTCTTTTTCTATTGGAATTCTCATTTTACAAAATTTTACTTCTTGAGATGATTTGCTAATTCTGAGTATTCTCCATTTGACTTTATCGTTAAAATCAAACCCTAATCTAAAAAATTCTGGTAAACCATAATAACTTATTAAACTTATTTCTTTTAAGTATTTTTCAACTTCGTTAAAAAAATTTGAATTATAATGATATTTTTTTTTATTATTTATTTTTGAAGAAAGGTTTTTTAAATTAAAAATATATTTTTCAAACTCATTAAAAAAATAAGCTGAATTATTTACACTAAAATTTTCATATAAACCTTTATACAAATTATGAATACCTCTCGGATCATGTAATAGTCTAAATTCAGCCTCTAAATTAAAAGGATTTGTGAAATCATTTCTATTTAATAGATAATCAGAAATTAAACCAGCACCACTTAAACCTGGACTTGCCGTAATAACTTTTAAATTTTGCATTAATTAACTAAATGACCTTACAATTTTTCTTATTAAATTTTTAAAAGTAAATTGTCTGATTATAATTTTTTTAGATACAAATAAATTTTCATCATTTTTTTTTAAAATTTTTGCCATTCCTGAACTTTTAAAGTTAAATGTTAAATCAAAATTATTTGTATTATTGTTGTATATGTCCAAAATTTTATGAAATGTTTCATGATTATTGATTTCACTATTAAAATTATCTCTTTCATTTTTTTTTGAATATAGCAGCCAACTGACATCATCAATTAACAAAATGCCATCTTTTTTTAAAAATGGATAATAATGATAGAAAATTTTTGCAACATGTTCTGCATCGTGAAAACTATCAATATAAATCAAGTCAATTTTTTTAGGTATAAACCTTTCAACTAATTCAAAATTGTCATCTCTTCCATGAATAAATTGCCAGCAATTAGAATTAAACTTTTTTGAGCTGTCATCTATATCTACAGAATATAGAAATCCATTATTCTTTTCACAAATATTCAAAAAAAACTCTGTTGAAACTCCATGTCTTACTCCAAACTCTAATATTACTGGCTTATTTAATAAGTTTAAATAATCTTTAGAAGATTCTTCTATTTTTATAAGATAATCATCCTTTGTCATTAATTATACTTTTATGCTAAAAAATATTGCTAATTTCATTTATTTTAGCCCTATATTTCTGTTTCATCCCAGTTGAAAATTATTTTTCCATTAATCTTAGAGGCAAACCTTCCTTGATAATAGTCTCTATTAATTAATTCATCGTCTGAAAGCTCTCTTGTAAAATTTCCCTTCATTTTCTCTATTTCAGGAACATTTTCTTTTACATAATCTGCAATATCTGATTTGTTCAATTTACAAAGTTTTGAAATATCTTTTAGTTGATCGGGATTTGCAGAAACAACACCATCTTTTGTTTTATCTTTTGCCAAAATTGTGAAATGTTTTTCTACTATTTCTGCACCTAAAAGTAATGAACCTGCAATAATTTTATATTTATAAATTTCAGGATTTGAATGATCGCTTATACCAACATCATTTGTAAAATTCTTTAGAAAATTTATTCTATTTAAGTTTGCTACCTCAAGTGTTGTAGGATAGATTGATATGCAGTGTAATAATGAAAACTTTAGACTATTTTTTTTCATTATTTCTACTGTTTTTTGAATCTCTCTATCATATGTACCACCTGTAGATATTATAAATTCATCAACATTAACTTTTTTAAGTTCATCTATAAGTTTGAACGAAGCGCAATCAAAACTTGAAATTTTTAAACATTTTAATTTCATTTGATTAATTAAATTTATTTTACTTCTTGTAAATATTGTCGTCATTGGTTCTATGTTGTGTTTTTTACACAAATTATGAAAATTAATTTGAGTTTCCTCATTTAAGTCTAGTTTTTTTAATCTTTCATATTCATCTTTGTAAGGTCTTTTTTTATGTCTATATCTTCCACCTTCTTCTAATCCATTCTCAAATCTTTCTCTAAAAACTAACTCACCTGAGTCTATTGACTGTATTTTTGCATAGTCAGCTCCTGACTCTGCTGCAGCAGCAACCATTTCCTCTAGTATATTAATATCTCCGTTATGATTTTGACAAAGCTCTGCAATAAGTTTAGCCATTTATAAATTTTCCTTTAGTAATTCTATTTATTTAATTTTTTTTTAATTTTTTTATAGTCTTTTATAGTATGTATGTCTATTGAGTCAGTAAAAAAAATTCCTATTTTCGTACTTAATGTTTTTTGAAATGCTGCCTGATAAGTCATTATTCTAAATGCTGCATTTTGAATATTATCTTTTCCAACAGAAATCAGTTCTTTCACTGGATAACTAGGAAATAGTTTGGTATTAAAAAAATCTAATGCTAAGTCTAGGTCTTTAAGTTTAGTTTCAGGTGAATTTGCTTGATATGAAATAACAATTTTAGGCTTTAATTTTTTTTTTGCTAAATATTTAAGTGCATGCACTATAACTTCTTGTTTTTCGGTATCATCTTTAGATAAATAGTATGGTCTCTTTATGTATCTTATATTGTATTTTTTACAAATATTGATAATTTTTTGACTTTCTGTAGACACATAAAATTTATCAATTTTTTTTGATTTTATAACATTGAAAAGTGAATAAACAAACATTGGAAGTTTTTTAATAGGTAAAATATTTTTATTTTTTAATCTTGAAGATTTAAATTTAACTGGCATTATTAATACTGTATTCATAAAATTTTTAGTTTTAGTATTTTTTTGATTTATAAAAATTTAGAACTCTTTTATTGTAGCTTCCAATTGATGGGTCTTTTAATTCAAAAATATGTTGATCCAATAATTTAATATGACGATAACTCCAATTTCTATATAGTTTTTTTCTCAAGTAGTGAGCGTTATTAGTTCTTCCATCTATTAAAATGATCGTACCTGGTAGTAAAAATGCCTCTATTTTCAAAATATCATTTTGTATCGGTGTAAAAGATATATCTTTAAAATTTATATTGTTACATTTTCCTTTTATTAGTTTTTGATCTGGTCCATCTAATATTATTAAATCAGGATTAATATTTGGCAAAATATTACATGATGATGAGATAATACCGTTATAAAGTTCCATCTGAAGATCAACAAATAAAAACTTACATATTTTATCTAAATTAAGATTATTAATATTTTTTTTAGATATATTTAAAAATTTTTTGTTATTATCTATTGAATACATGATGAAGTTTTCTTCTCTAAAATCTTTTATTTTATTATAAAATTTAGATTTATTTAATGATAAAGATTTAGCTATTACAAGTGTAGAAATACCAGTTCCAAACTCTAACACTCTTAATCTTTTTTTTTTAAAAATTAAATTTTTAAGAAAATTCAATCTATTTATTCTTAAGAACTTTTTGTGAATATTTAGATTTTTTTTTGATAGAAAATTTTTTAAATCAAAATTATATTTTTTATTATTTCTAATCATTTTTTAGATTTTAAAAAAGAATTAATTTCTTTGAAAATTTGGGTTGGACCATTTGTTGAAAAATTCATTCTTTTTAAGTTAGATTTAATCTTATCATAATCTTTTAAATAAAAAATCTTAATTCTTTTTTCAAAATTTTTTCCCCAATCATCTATGTTCATCAATGAAGCATAATTATTTTTTTTTACATTTATTATATTCTCATAAACTTCAGGGTTATTTTTTTCATTAAATAATATTGAAGGTTTTTTTAATGACAAACATTCGGAGATAGTGTTAAACCCACCTCTAGCAATAATTATATCTGCCTCTGTAATTTTTGAGTGTGTATTTTTTAATCCAGTTACTGGAATTAAATTACTTGAACTCATAATTATTTTTTTTGATTTATTTGTTAAATTATCAGTTCTAATAATAAATTCAAATTCCTTAATTTTTCCTAAATATGGTATTGTTTTTATAATTAAGTTCCTAAGGTTTTGAGCTCCATTATCCATAATTAAACATTTTCTTCTATTAACATTTGTTTTTTGATAAATAAAATCAGAGAGGATAAAATTTATATTCTTAATCTTTTTTTTGTATTTTTTAATAATAGAGGTTGGTGTAAATGGAGGAAAATATAATTTATGCGCATAAGATATTAGTTTTGTCAAATATTTGTAAGTCTTGTCTTTTGAAGAATAAATTTTTCCATAAAACCAATCCCATGTGAAGTGGGCCACACCAATACAAGGTTTATTTAATATTTTTGCTAATTTAAATGCGTCAGGTACAAAATCTGAAATAAACAAATCTACGTCATAATATTTTTTTTCATTTCTTTTAATCCAAGTATTTGATTTTTGCATCCAGTTACTAAACATTTCTTTTGTTTTTTTAACGTTCAGTGATGCATCTTTATTTTTGAAGGTTGATATATTATTATAATATTCATCAAATAAAATTTGATTTCCAAACTTTTCTTTCAATAAAAGAATTTTTGACTTGGTTACTACAGTAATTTTTATATTTTTTATTTTTTTAAGTAATAAAGAAATTATTGCGCTTTGCCTAATGATGTGACCATACCCATCATCTGAAATAAAAATACAAATTTTTTTCATAATATGTTTGCTTGAAATTATATTCTATATGCTATTTCATCTGATTTGTTCCATCTTAAAACTTTATAATTATTTTCTTTTAAAAAATTATGCAATTTATTAAGTTTAAAATCAGGCATATTTTTGAATTCATAATTTATATATTTAAACTTTAGTTTTTGAATTCCAGAGTTATAAATTATTTCATCATCATACCCTTCTGCATCGATTTGTAAAAAATCAACTTCAAAGAATATTTGTTCATGGATTGGATTTTTTTTAAGTAGATCTTCTAAACGATAAGTTTTTACAGTTTTTGAATCAATATAATTATCAATATTTTTAAAACTATTTTTTTTTAACCTGTTTGTTAAATTGGTTTTTTCTAAAGTACTAACACCATCAATTTTTTGAATTCCCATCATTTTTTTATAGTTTTCATTAAGTGAATAAAATAATTTTTCTTTGCCATCACCAATACAATTCATTGCAAAATATACATTAGAAATATTTTGATAGTTTTTTTTTAAAGAATTAAACGCACTTAATTGAGGTTCTATGCACAAAAGATTAATTCTTTCACTAAATTTTGTAACATACTCATAAAGCGGATCACCATGAATTCCATCATTTGCTCCGACTTGAACTATTTTAACTTTCTTATTACTTTCAACTGACATTGAAAGTAAAATTCCATGAATAAAATTACTATAATCTTTTTTTGGAAATTGTTTTTTATGATATAGATTGAAATTATTTAGAAATTTTATTATTTTTTTTTTCATTGTTTTATTCTTTTTATAATTTTACCTGATTTTAATTCCAAAACATAATCACATATATTTAGTAAATTTTGATTATGAGAAGAAATAAACAGAGTTTTTTTATTTTTTAATTTAAGTAATAATTTAAAAATATTTTTTTCATTTTTTTCATCAAGTCCATTTGTTGCCTCATCAAAAAAAATAACACTTGGATCTTTATATAATGCTCTAGCAAAAACCATCCTTTGAACTTGGCCACCAGAAAAAAAGGTTCCTCTTTCACCTAAATTTCTATTCAATCCTTTTGATTTAATATCTCTAAAAATATTTAATTCTTTAAGCAAAGTTAAAATTTTACTTCTGTTAATTTCTGATTTTTTTTTACCAAATGCAACATTTTTTAAAATATTAGAGTCTGTAATAAATACATTCTGAGGAACATAACTTAGTAGTTTTAACCAACTATTTTTTATAAAATTTAAATTTTTACTATTAACTAATATTTTTCCAGATGTAGGGTCAAGCAATCCTAACATAAGATTGATCAATGTACTTTTTCCAGACCCACTTTCTCCCTTTAGTCCTATTATCTCACCTCTTTTAAAATTTAAAGAAATATTTTTAAACACATATTTTTTTGTATTAAGGTATCTAAAACTTACATTTTTAAATTCTAAATATTTGAAGGTATCTATAATACTTTTATCCTTTATATTATTTTCAATTTTTTTGGCACTTTTTAATTCTTGATGAATATAATTTATTGATGCACTTAAAAATTTAAATGTATTGATAGAGTTTAAAATTTTTACTGAGCTTGGTATTATTTTATATGCGGCTACCAAATATATCCCAATAGTTGGAATTATCTCCAATAAACTCTTATCATTTAAAGCAAAATAACTTATATAAGATCCTAATAACAAAAATGTTATTACTTCAAATAAATGCCTTGGTATTGCGTTTACAACTACCAAATGTCTATATAAATCATTTACCTTCTTTTTATTGTTGTAATGATCAAATCTTGCTTGATCTTCTGAATGGTAAACTCTTATTTCTTTAAAAGAAGCAAGTCCTTGTATTAAAAATTTTGTATATTTATTTGCAAATAACAACCTTTTTTCACTAATTTTTTTTAAGAAATTATTTACTGGCCCTACAAAATAAAATGAACAAATCAAAAGTATAATTGCAAAAATTATTAAGGAAATGATTGGGTTAAAAAAAAGTAAAAAACCTCCAATTGAAATAATAATTACACCCTCAGAAATTAAGACCATTAATAGTTGTAAAGCACCCTTAAAATTTGAAGTTTCTACAGTTAAGTTTCTTACATAGGTAGATGAATTATTTAGTAAATATTTTTCATAAGGTTGTGAGATATAATACTTAAACAGCCTATCAGAAATATGAACATCAAAATGATTTAAAAAATTTTGTTGCCATTTAACAAACATAACAATTAAAGTATTTTTTATTAAAAATATCAGTAATAAAAATATTAAAACTAGTACAATTACTTGATTATTATTTATATAAAAATATTCTTTTATAAAATTTAAATATAAATTATTTTCAATAAATCCTACATCAGTTATTATTCTTAAAACTTGATAAATAACTCCAATTCCTAAAGTTTCAAAAAATGCTGTTAACAATAATATAAAAGAAAAAAGTATAGTTTTATTTTTAAAGCTCTCTAACCCTTCCCAAACTTTTTTTAAAGTTTTCATGTCTAATTATTACTTTTAAAATTTATTTTTATACAAATATTCATACTTATATACTTGACTGTTCAATTTATGAACGTTAAATTTGTTCAAAAAATGAACGTAGATAATAAAAAAAACAGCCAAAATCAGGAGGAATTAAATATTCTTAGAAAAGTGGCTAAGAATCCAAATATAACACAAAGGATTATGGCAAAAGAATTAGGTTTAAGCTTAGGTAAATTAAATTATTGTCTCGTTAAATTAAAGGAAAAAGGAATTATAAAAATCAATAATTTTAAGAATAATCCAAAAAAATCCTCATACCTGTATATTTTAACACCTAAAGGAATTACATTAAAAACTAAATTAACAATTAATTTTATGAAAAAAAAAATGAACGAATATGATGAGCTTAAAAAAGAATTATAATAAAATTTATGCTTCTTAAAAAATATAATCGATGTATTTATTGTGAATCAAAAAATTTAAAAAAAGAAAAAAATCAATATTCAAAAGAAAATTTTTATACAAAAGCAATTAAATCAGATTTAAAAATCTCTGATGATGTTTGGAAAAAAATTAAAGTATATAAATGTCAAAAATGTAAAATTATTCAAAATAATCCTTGGTTTAATGAAACTACATGCAGAAAAATATATTCTAATATCTATGGCCAGCATAATAGAAGTTGGTCAAATTTAATAAACTTTCTTAAGAAAGGAGTTCTTCCAAATCATGGGCGTCTCTACGAAATTTTAAATAATAAAATTAAAATTAAAAAATACGCTGAATTTAACAGTCCTTTTATGGGGTTACTGCTTAATTTTTTTAAAACAGAATATAAGAAAAATAGTCTCTTTTACAAAAAAATTTTTGAAAATATCATAAGCTATTTAACGTCAAGACAAGTGGCTGGAAGAAGCAAACTTTATCAAAAGATAAGCTCTTATAAAGCTAAAAAATATTTTAATCAGTGTGAAATCTTAAAAAAGAAAAATCTAATTAAATATAATAGTGAAAAATATCTTTTTGTTGATAATTCAGCTTTATGCTGGGGACAAAACGATAATTACAAATCTGTAAATAGCAAATCATTTGCCACTGAATTATTAAATCTAAAAATTTTAGATCTAAATCAAAATGACACAAATATCAAATTTGATTTATTTGGAATCTTCCATACTTTAGATCATACATTTGAACCAAGTAAAATTTTGAATTTTGCTGTAAATAAAAGTAAATATGTGATTGTATATTGTCATGTTGATGAAAAAATAGAAAAACAACATTTATTTTCTCTTAACAAAGAATTTTTAAATTTTTTAAAAAAAAAAAAAATATATACGCTTGACTTAACAAATATAATTAATAAAAAATCTACTTCACCTGAGTTATATTTCTTATGCTCTAAAAAAAAAGAATTAATTGATAAAATTAGATAATGGAAAATAGAAATTTACCTAGAATTTACTTTCTTATTGAAGTGAAGAAGCGTGAATTTGATTCTAGAGTATATTTTGCCACAAAAGCCGCAGCGCTAGGGTTTTCTGTTGTGTTTGCAAAAAAAAGTGCAATTTTTGACAATCGAAAATATCTACAAAAAGGTTTGATAATTTTTAAAAGTATTGGACCCAAAAATATTAATTCAATTAATGAATATAAAAAAATGGGTTACATGGTTGGAGCAATAGATGAAGAAGGCATGAGTTATTTATCGGACGAATATTATCTTCAATCTCGTCATACAAAAAATATAAGCTTAATTGATGTTTTTTTTTGCTGGGGGAAAAAAGAATATAATACAATTATAAATGCACATCCTGAGTTTAAAGATAAAGTTTATATTACAGGAAATCAAAGAATTGATGTTTTGAAAAGTGAACTAAAAAAGAAGTATGTAAAAAGATCTGAGGTTATCAAGCAAAAATATGGAGATTTTATACTCTTAAACACTATGTTTACTATAGCAAATCAAAAAATGAACCAATCTAAAGAAAATTCTAAATTGGACATAGTTGATAGACTCATAAAAAAAGGCTGGTCAGCTGATAGTGGTTATATAAAAATTTTTAAAAAATATGTTGATTTTCAACGTGAAAATATGAAGATGACTATTGAATTTATAAAACAATTCTCAATAAATTTTCCTAATAAAAAACTTATAATTAGACCTCATCCCAATGAAAGAGTTGAACTTTGGTTTGAAGTTGCAAAAAATTTAAAGAATGTTGAGGTGATTTTTGATGATGAAAGTACTTGTGCTTGGATAGAGGCCTCCAAATATGTAATATCTTCTAATTGCACAACATCAGTTGAAAGTTTTATATTAAATAAAAAACCAATTAATCTTATATCTGATTCAGGTAGTGAGTGTCGATTTGATGCACCACAAATAGTTAGTAATAATATTTCAAATTTAAAAGATTTAAATGAATTAGTAAAAAATTTTAACTCTACTTACAATGAAAATGAAAAAAATGAAATTAATGAAAAATTAAAAGAAATTATATTTAATTGTTCGAAAGATAATTGTTCTGCTGATAATATAATAGCAGCTTATAAAAAAAAATTTAAGACTGACCAAGTTTTTAAAAAAGACAGATTTTCAAATATTTTTTATTATTATTTTTTTTCGTCATATTATATTGTGAGATATTATTACAGAAAATTTTTCACAAAGCAGGATAAAGTATTAAATGAACTAATTACTCAAAAATTAAAAAGATTGGATTTGCTTGAAATCGAACAAACAGTAAAAGATTATTGTAAGGGGTTAAAATTAGATGATAAAACAATAAGAGTAAAAGAAATTTATCCTCAAGTGTTTAGTATTGAAAAAAAAAATACTTTATAAATTTATTAATATTAATTTTTAAAATTTACTATTTAAATTCTATCCTCAGGACACAATTTTGATATAGAATTTTTGATTTGATAATTAATAGTTTTACTTTTATTACTTAAATATTTTCCTTTTTTAACAAGACTTTCATGTGTAATTGGGCATATAAATTTTGTCTTGTTTTTATTTTTCTTACTTTTATTTTTATTTTTTTTTAAAATAACTATTTCTGATCCATTAATATAAGATCTGAGTTCCATTATATCTCTATAAATAAGTTTATAATCTAATCTGTTAAAGTCACTATCTTTAATTTGAGTATATCCTTTTTTAAAAATATTTTTTTTTGACGAATTAGATCCAAATTCATAGGATGGTTCTATAAGAATAATTATATTAGAAGAAACTCTCACAAGCTCTTTCACAATTTTGAGGTATAAACTAGGAACCTGTTCTATAACATGCACTGTATACACCATATCAAATGAATTATCTGGGAATGGCAATTGAGATGCGTCCGCCCTTGCTAAAAAATTTATTTTTCTATTTGTTTTAATAAAATTTTTTTTTCCATCAGCTAATCTTTTTAAAGAGATATCTATTGCACCTACTTTTTTTGGTTTTTTTTTTATCTTTTTTAAAAATTCATCTAAGGTAACTAGTTCTCCAGCTCCAACTTCTAAAATTGAATTTAAATTGAAAAATTCATATAATCTTTTAAGGCATGTTCCATAATATAGTCTTATCAAACCTTTACACTCAATGATTTCATTTTTTTCATTTATTGCTACAAATTTTAATTTATTGATATTTTTATAAAGCTTTATGTATAGACCGGATATTTTTTCATATTTTGCATGTATAGTTTCTAATGATCTTGGTAATGAAAATTTGAATAATCTCAGTAAATTTAATTTTTTTAAAATTTGAACTACTAAATTTTTAAGTATTCTTCTTAAAATAAACAAAGCACTTAAGTTATATTTTTTGTCTATTTCCTGTATTTCTTTTTTTTTTAGCTCTCTTAAAACTTTAATTTCATTATAATTAGGTAAAAGAAGTTTTTTAATTTTTTTTTTCATAACAAATTATGATTTATTTTCAGTAACTTTACCGTTTTTTATCTCAATTACTTGATTACTATTATCAAATTTCAACCAAGAATAATAAGTTAAAAAAATATTTTTAATTATAAAAATTAATAGCAACATTACTAATCCAACTGATAAATAATTTATTGATAAAGTATTATTTATTGCTAACAAAAAATCATTAATAAAAGTTAAATTATCTGGTAAATTTGACTCTGATAGAATGCTAATAAATGGAAAAACAGCTCCTATAGAAAATAATTCAAACAACATAGCTAAAAATAAATAGATAAAAATAAAATTATTCTATGTTTGTCTTTAGAACTTATTAAATAATATATTTTTTTAAAAATATTCATTGATTTATTATACAATATTAATGATTATAGAATTCTTTAATTATAAACATTGAAATAAAAATTATACAGGATGATTTCAAAAATTAAACCAGAAATAAGATTAAAAGAATTGACTATTTTAGATGTTAATAAGACATATCAAAAATGGATGAATAATACTGAAATATTTAAATTTAGTAAACAATCTTACAAAAAACATTCTTTAAAACAAATTAAAGAATTTGTCTTAAAGAAAAAAAAATCAAAAAATGAATTTCTTTATAAAATATTAATTTATGAAAATAAAAAAAATAATCATGTGGGTAATATAAAATTAGGACCTATAAATTTTGAAAACAAAACTGCAGATATTTCTTATTTCATTGGAGAAAAAAATTATTGGGATCGAGGCATAACTACTAAAGCAATTAAAATGATAATTAATTTAGCTAAAAAAAAATTTAAATTAAAAAAGTTGCAGGCTGGTCATTGGGAAAAAAATATTGCCTCAAAAAAGGTTCTATTAAAAAATAAATTTAAATTAGAAGGTGTTTTAAAATCACAAATTCAAACAAAAAAAGGTAGAATTAATCGATATCTTTATGGACTTGTTATTTAGATTTATAATTAATTTTAATCTCATCTAATATTTGATGTTTTAATGTAGGAAGAGAAATTTTAAATTTTTTTTCAAATTTTTTGCAATTCATAATCATATTCCTTGGCCGTTTAATCTTAAATATTTTTGATGATTTAACTGTTGTATAATTAGAGTTATAAATACCTAAACTTTTAGCAAATAAAATAGCAAATTTTTTTTTGGAAAAACCTTTTCTTGATCCTAAATTATATGTTCCATTATATTTTTTTCCTACTAAAATAATTTTATAAATTATCTTGCAAAGATATATTATTCTAAGAGGAGAAAAAAAAATATCATCAAAAAGATAAAACTTCTTACCTGATGTAAATTTTTGGTACACCCAATCACTAAATGAGTCTTTTTTATTATGACTTTTTCCAAAAAAATTTGTTCTTAATACTATTGAGTCATTTTTATTACAGATTTCCTCTGCTTTTCTTTTAGTGTATGTGTAATGATTTAAAATTGATATTTTTGAATTTTCTTTATTATCATATTCATATTGATGGTTATAAAACTGATCAGTTGAAATTTGCAGTAATTTAAAATTAAAATTAAATTTAGATTTTAAAAAGAATAAATTATTTAAAATTTTTGAATTTATATTTAAAGCTTCTGTTTTATTTTTTTCACAGTCAGAGATATCGGTTTTTGCTGCACAATTAATTACCCAATCAGGTCTTTTTTTCAATAATCTAAAAATATTTTTTCTTGTCCTTAAATCATATTTTGATTTAACTAAGCCATTGGAAATAACTATTAATTTTTTTGTTTTTAAAAATTTAAAAAGTCTATAACCTAATAATCCACTCGAACCTAAAATTAAAACTTTCATTTATTAATAAATGAGAGTATTTAACTATGATTATGTTTGCAAATAAAAATATTTTAATAACTGGTGGAACAGGATCGTTTGGTAACGAACTTATCAGTAAATTAACTTCTATAAAAAAAAATAAACCAAAAAAAATTATTATTTTTAGTAGAGATGAATTAAAGCAATTTAACTTACAAAAAAAATATCCTATCAAGAAATATCCCAATATAAGATTTTTTTTGGGGGATATTAGAGATAAAGACCGTTTAAAGATGGCATTCTTTGAGGTAGATTACGTTATTCATGCAGCAGCTTTGAAGCAGGTACCTGCGGCAGAATATAATCCAATTGAATTTATAAAAACAAATATTTTAGGAGCACAAAATATTATTGAAGCATCAATTGAATGTGGAGTTAAAAAAGTAATTGCATTGTCTACTGACAAAGCCTCATCTCCAATAAATCTTTATGGAGCAACTAAATTATGTTCTGATAAATTATTTTTAACTTCGAATAGCTTATCTGGAAGTAGAAAAACAACATTTTCAGTTGTAAGATACGGGAATGTTTTTGGTAGCAGAGGTTCTGTTGCTCCATTTTTTTTAGAACATCAAAAAAAAGGTTTTCTACCTATCACTGATAAGAATATGACGAGGTTTAATATATTATTAGAGGATGCTGTAAAATTAGTTTATTTAGCCATCAAAAAAGGTATTGGTGGAGAAATTTTTATACCAAAAACCCCATCTTTTAAAATTACAGATTTAGCAAAAGCTATTTCTCCAAAGTGTAAATTAAAAATAATTGGAATTAGAGAAGGTGAAAAAATTCATGAGGAACTAATATCTAAAGCTGAGAGTGTAAACACATTTGATTTAAAAACATTTTATGTAATATGCGGAAACGAAAAATCACGTAAAAAATATTCAAAAAACATAAAAAATAGAGTTAAAGAGGGCTTTGTGTATAATTCTTTAGATAACAAAAAATATTTGTCAGTACCAGAGTTAAAAACAATGGCTCAAAATATCAAAAAAAACAGATTATAATTCCAAGAATTTAGATACAAGAAGAGGATTAATGAACTGGAGAAAGAAAGTTTGCTTGGGCACAGCTCAATTTGGTAATGTTTATGGTATTACTAATAAAAAAAAAAGTGAGCTAAGTGTAAGTGAGATAAAAAAATTCTTAATATTATTAAAAAAAAATAAGATTGAGTTTGTTGATACTGCTCTTAATTATAAAAATGTAGACATAAAACTAGAAAAAACAAAAATTAATTTAAATAAATTTAAAATTATCACAAAAATACCGAGACCAAAAGCTAAAGAAAAATTTTATAAAAGAAAAATTTTAAGAAAAATTTTAAAATCAAAGGAAATTCTTAAAATCAAATCATTTAATGCTATACTCATTCATAATTGTCAGGATTTAAACGTAAAACAAGCAAAGTTAATTAAGGATACTCTTAATGAGTTAAAGGATAGAAAATTAACTAAAAAAATTGGTCTTTCAGTTTATAACCCCAAGGATCTAAATTTTATGTTGAGGTTTTTTATTCCTGACTTAATTCAAGCTCCTCATAATGTTTTTGATGCTAGATTTACACAAGGTAAAATATTGAATAAAATATTTAAAAATAATATTGAATTACATGTGAGGTCAGTTTTTTTACAAGGTTTACTTTTGACTGATATGAAAAATATAAATTTAAAATTTAATAAATGGGAAAAACTTTTTGAAAAATGGGACCTTTATTGTAAAAAAAATAAAATTAGTAAATTAGAGGCATCCGTAAGTTTAGCTATGAAGAATAAAAAAATCAAAAAGATTGTTGTTGGTTTTTCAAATATAGATGAATTTATTGAATTTCTAAAAATTCAAGTAAAGAATAAATTGATTTTTCCTAAATTTTTAACTGATAATGAAAAAAATATTGATAAATTAATTAATCCCTATAATTGGAAAACTTAATTTGTATGAAAAAAATAGAAAAAAAAATTTGGGCAAAAGCAAAAAAAGTTATACCAGGTGGGAATGGACTATTATCAAAAAGACCTGAGAGATTTTCAATGGGTGGATGGCCTATTTATTTTTCAAAAGCAGAAAAAATTAATATTTGGGACTTAAATAAAAATAAATTTATAGACATGAGCCTTATGGGTGTTGGAACTGCAACACTTGGTTATACAAATAAATATATAGATAGAATGGTAAAAAAAAGTATCGATAAAGGAGTCAATACTACTTTAAATTGCTTAGAAGAATTTCAGTTAGCAAAAAAAATATTAAAATATGATAAATTTGCTGATCAAGTTAAGTTTGCAAGAGGTGGTGGAGAAGCAATGTCACTAGCTGTTCGCTTAGCACGTGCAACAAATAAAGGAACTAAAATAGCTTTTAGCGGATATCATGGTTGGCATGATTGGTATGTTGCAGCAAATTTGAAAAATAAAAAAAATTTAAATAATCATCTTTTAAAAAATTTAGATCCAATTGGTGTACCAAAAGAATTAAAAAACTCGGCAATCCCTTTTAAATTCAATGATTTTTCTGCATTAAAAAAAATAGTAAATGAATATAAACTTTCGGCAGTAGTTATTGAATGCGGTAGATATAATTATATTTCAAAAAATTTTGCACAAAAAATAAATAATTTATGTAATAAAAAAAATATATGTTTAATAGTTGATGAAATAACTACTGGGTGGAGAGAAACAAATGGAGGTTTGTACAAATTGCTTGGCTTAAAACCAAGCATTGTTGTTTACGGTAAATCCTTAGGTAATGGGTATGCGATTTCAGCTATTGTGGGTACAAAAAAATATATGAATAACGCAAATAAAAGCTTTGTAAGTAGTGTTTCTTGGACAGAACGAGTTGGTTTAACAGCTGGTTTGTCTGTTATTGATTATTTTACGAAAAAAAAAGTTTCTAAACACCTCATAAAAGTAGGAAAAATGATAAAGGAAGGTTGGATAAAATCTGCCAAAAATAATAAAATTGAAATTGAGCTGGGTGAGTTGAAAACTATTCCTACTTTTAGGTTCAAGTATGAAAATTATAACGAAAAACTTTATACTGTTTTTACTGACTTAATGCTTAAAGAAAGATATCTTGCAACTAATGCTGTTTATTTGAGTTATAAACATTCTCCTAGAGATATAAAAAAATATCTCATTTCAGTTGAAAAAGCTTTCAAAGAAATCTCTATTATTCTAAAAAATAAAAATCTTTTGAAAAAAATTAAATCAAGAAAATATAACTACTAATCTATCAATTTATCTCTAAGAAGATCATTGTAAAAGCTTTGATTTCGGATTAATTTTTTTTGATAATTAATTAGTTTTTGGTTTTTTGACAAAAACTTAACTATGTCGTCCATACTAGTAAAAATTATTTTTTCACCAAAGTGATCAATTATTTTTGTAAATAATTTAAAATCTTTAAAAAAATCAATGGTTAGCCGATACTTAGAAAGGTTATTTTTTTGATCATATCTTTTACTTTTAAACTTTTTAAATTGCCTCATAAACACAGTCACATGCTCTCTTTCAGACTTATTTTTTGCTAACTTATTGGATATTTTTAGGGCTTTATATTTAAATATTTCAATATCCATACCATCAGGAAATGTTGATGGTTCTGGATAAGTATTTGCATAATAGTCTAATTTATTTTTTTTAAAAAATAATATCATTTTATCTAAAATATTAATATCTATGAAGGGACAATCACTGGTAATCCTAACTATATTTTTTACCTTATATTTGGTTGCTGTTTTATAATATCTTCCAAGTACATCATTTTCTTCTCCTCTAAAAAATTTTAAAGAATTTTTTTTACAAAAATTTACAATTTTTGTATCTTTATTATTTTTTGTAGTTGCTATTATAATATTTTTAATAATTTTTGATTTTTGTAATCTACTTATTAAAACAATTAAAGGATTATAGCCTTTAAAGTTTTTTAAAACTTTACCTGGTAATCTTTTTGATCCTATTCTAGCTTGAATTATTATTGCAAATTGCATTGTTTTAGGAGTATATATTTATTCATCATAATTAAAATTAGAAATTAAAATATTAATGTATAAAAATTTATATTTACCAATTGAAATAAAGAAAAGAGAATTGCTCCCAAAACTTTTTTTAGGTTTAAAAGCTTTAAAAAAAGGATTTAATGTTGTTATTGGTGATAAAATTGCAATTGCACATGCTGTTAAATTTTTTGGTCCAGGCATATATTTTTATAAATCCATGAATTTTAATGACACTGGCCATATTAAACGAATAAAAAACAAAAATAATATTTATGTTGTTCATGATGAGGAGTCGGGAGCCACACATGCATCAAAGAATATTTTTAAACAATTTTTAAATATTAGAAGTAGCAATGAGAATATTCAACTTATTGATAGGTTCTATACTTGGGGAAAGTTTGATCATTCTCAATGGATTGAAAGATATAAAAAACAAAAAAGTAAATTTATTTTAACAGGATCTCCTAGAATAGATTTGTGTAATAAAAAAATTTATAACAAATTTTTAAAAAATGAAATTAATGATACTAAAAAAAAATTTAATAAATTTATTCTTTTTATAAGCTCTGGAATAAGCTCAGACAAAGAATTAATTAACATTTTTAAACAGGATAAATTTTTTTTTAAATATAAAGATATAAAAGAAAAAAAAGATAGAAAAAACCAAATGCAAAATCTTAGAATGTATTTTAAAAGTTCAGTGCAAATGATACAAAATTTATCAAAAAAATTTAAAGATATTAATTTTGTTGTAAGACCTCACCCCAATGAAAATATTAAGGATTGGAAAAAAATTTTTAAAAAATTTAAAGACAATGTTTTTTTAGACACATCAGATTCAGATATAACTAGTATGATAATCGCAAGTGAGTGTGTTATTCACAATTCTTCCTTTGCTGGTATACAAAGTACATTGCTAAAAAAACCTTTAATAGTTTATAAACCAAAAAAAATATCAATTCCGAAAAGAAGTTTTCCTAATAAGTTGGGTAATATTGCAAAATCAGAAAATGATATTTTCATATTATTAAATAAAATATTAAATTCTAAGAAAAACGTAATAAAAAAAAATAAAATTGATTTATTAAAAGCTAGAATATTTGTGGATAAAAAATATTCTGCTTCATCAAAAATTATTAATGATTTATCAAAATTTAAAGTAAATTCTAAAAAAACTAATTTAATTAAATTACAATTGTATTCTAAATACTTATTTCTTAAAAAGTTTTTAAAAAATAAGACTGATTATAACTCAATGAATAATACAAAAACTATCTACACTAGAAGATCAATGAGAGATAAATTGGGTACAGGTATCAAGAAAAAACAAATGTTGAAATATTTAAAAGATGCCAAAAAAAACGACCCTGGTTTAAAAAATATTCTTTTAAAAGAGTTTGGGCCTAACGGATTTTATATATATAAAAATTAGTTTACTATTTTAATTTAGCTTCTTTTATAATTAACCTTTTTCCATCTTTTAACTTTATGAATACATTAGGATAAGGGTCACTTAACATTCTAATTTTGTTATATAAATAATTACTGTTTTTATTTTGAAGATCTTTAATTGTTATCTCACTATCTTTTGGTAAAAGTCTTTTATATATCTTATGATTAGATTTTATCTGTTTTTTATCTTTATATTTTTTTTCTAACATTTTTTTTGTTAATAAAATTCCGATTTTTGTCATCCTATCAAATATTTCTTGTATATTACCTAATAGACTAATTTTTTTACTAGCAATTATATTTCCACTATCTATTTTTTCGTTCATTCTAAATAAAGTTAGATGACTTTTTTTTATATTTCTAATTATTTGATTTTGTAAGGGGCTTCCTCCTTTGAATTTTGGTAACTTTGATGGGTGCAACATTATACATTTATAGGCGTTAATTAATGTTTTTGGCACAAGCCAACTCCAACCATAAAATAATATATATTCTGGATTAAATTTATTAATTTTTTTTAAATCAATTTTTTTTTTTTTTAAAATTAAAACTTTATAGTTCTTATTTTTTTTAAGTTCACTATAAATTGATATTGCCCAAGATCTATATCCTATACAAACAATTTTAATCATTCTATTGATCTGATTAATTTATAAGCCTCTGCATACTCCTCACCAATTTGAAGTCCTCTATAATTTGCCAATATATTTATTCCATATAAAGATCTAGGATGAGGTTTTTTTTTTATTTCATCCTTGTATATCTTTAATGCATCCCATTTATCCATAATATTCTTTTTACTTAATTTAATATAATGATTGGGAATAAAATTTTTTGTAACTTTCCATTCAGAACTCGATAAAACTTCAAATGAATATATTTTTTTAGGTTTGTGTGATTTTTTTATTGGTCTACACGCAACAATTACAGAATTAAAAACAACCCTATGATCCGAATTCAAATCATTTTCTGAATGAGTGAGTATTACATTTGGATTAAATTTTAAAACTTCTTTTTCAATAATTTTATTTAAATACACTTGTGAAACATTATTCAATTCTCCACAAAGATTGTCATAAAATTTAATTTTTTTTACACCAAACTTAGCTAAGGCTTTTATTGATTGTTTTTTTCTTTTTTCAATTTCATTCAAAACAACTGGGGTATAATGATCTAGTTTCTTAAATCTGCAGCTACTTCCCTCTGCTAAAAAAATTACACGAAAAATAGACTCATTTTTGTATTTTGATAAATATCCACCACATCCTAATATTTCATCGTCAGGATGTGCAGCTATAATTAAAATTTTTTTTTTCATTTATGACTATAAATATGGATGATTATTGTTAATTTTATAAGAATTCAATTTTTTTTTTTTAAATAAATGTTGTCCATATTCTTTAATACGTATTTTGTCTTTTAAGGATAAATTTTTTTTGTGTCTTGTATGATTAAATAAAGCTTTATCCAGATGCATTCCTCTATAATTATTTATTATTAAGTCTAAAATAAGGTTGTAATTCTCTAGACCACAATTCTTGATTTTTTCATCATAATAGCCCATTTTTTTTATTATCTCTTTTCTATATATGGTACCTGTTGCTAAAAAATCACCCCTAGTTAAAATTTCAGACTTATCAAATTTTGGCAACTTTTTTCTTCTAATTTTTTTTCCACTAGAATTTACTAAAAAGTAATCCGAATAAAAAAATGCATACTTTTTTTTCAGATGAGGAAAAAATTCTTTTAAATAATTTTTTTGTAGATAATCGTCTGAATCTACTCTTAATAAAAATTTGCCCTTTGATTTCTTAAACCCTATGTTAGCAGATTTTTCAATACCATTATTTTTAGTTTTGATTACTTTAATTTTTTTTATGTTTTTAATTTTTTCAATCAAAGATAAACTATTATCAGTACTTCCATCATCAATTAATATAATTTCTAATGAACAATAATTTTCTTGTGCTAAACAAGATTGGATGCATCTTTTTAGATATTTTGCATAATTAAAGTTTACGATTACAATAGTCAGATCTATCATCTATTCTATATCTTTAATTGTGAGGTGCTCACCTTTTTTTAATTCTTTAGTTGTTTTTTTTCCTAAAATATCTTTTATAGAATTAGGGGTAAGTGCATCTTTTGGACAAGGTCTTTGAAACTCTAACATGTCCCTTTTTAAAACTTCATTAACAGAAACATCTTTAATTAATCGTATTGCTCTTCTCTGTAAAATAAAAGTTTGATCTTCATTTTTTTCTACTTTTTTGATTCCATCTCCCATGGCTTTTTCTAAAATTCTTGAACTCATGACCATCTTACTCCAAGCATCTGGGTCCATTGAAAATGGATGATCAGGGCCACTTCTGGAGGTGTCGTCTGTAAAATGTTTTTCTATAGCTTTTGCACCAAGAGCTATACTTCCCAGAACAGTTTCATGTCCCGGTGTATGATCGCTCAAACCCAATATAGTATTTGGAAAATTTTTTTTATATAATTTTAAAACATTTAAATTTATGTATGAAAAATTTTCTATAGAACCAGTATAATTTGTATTGCATTGCATTAAACAAAAGTTTTTGGTTTTACTTGATATTAAATTATGTGCGTGCAAAACTTCTTCAAATGTAGATGCTCCTGTTGCAATAAATATTGGTTTATTTTTAGATAAAATTTTAATTGCCATTTCATCCCAAGCTAAATCACCAGATCCAATTTTATATGCTGGAACATATTCATCCAAATGATCTACCATATCAAGATCATATGGTGTTGACATAAAATCAATATTTATTTTATTACAGTGTTCAGCTAAGGTAGAAGACCAGCTTTTCGGAACTTCAGCATCTTTATAGACTTCAAAAATAGATTTTTTCCATTGTTTTTGATGACTTTGTTTATCACCTAAGTTTTTAAAACCATAGTCACTTACATATTTAGTTACATCGTGATGTTGGAATTTAACAGCATCAGCCCCACTGTCTTTTGCCAAATTAATTAATGCTACCGCTCTATCCAAATTTCCATCGTGATTAGCTGCAATATCAGCAATAAAATAAACTGGACAATTTGATCCTATTTTAGAATTATTTATTTTAAATACATTATTCATTTTTTGATGTTTATATTATTTGGTATATTTAACAAATCTAAATTATTTTTATATTGGTAACTTATAATTTATTCATATATTTAAAAATTATAATCTAAAATTCAACTTAATTTATCTAAAATATCAATATTATTAATAATGTTTTAATATTACCAAAAACTAAATTATTTTTTTTAATTTAAGATAAATTTCATCAAATAAGAAATATTCCTTTATTAATTTTTGACTCAATTTTTTTTTCTTGATGAAATTATTTCTTATAATCTCATAATTAATATCTACTTCAGGTTTATTATTGGTCGTTTTCCAACCTTTATTTTTTTTATAATCATCCAAATGAAACCTAATAATATTTTCATATTCTAATTTGGTATATTTATTTTTATAAATTTTATTATATTTTAAATATTTTAATTCTGGTCCTACAATAAATTCTATAAAATTTTTTAAATTTTTAGGTAATTTTTTTTTCCATTTGTATAATGAATTTTTATATATACCTGTTTGAGGTGCTCTAAAATTACTATTAGGTTTCCATTCTCTGGTATTTTTTCCTAGTCCCATAAAATTAGTTGTATCTATCATCTCTGAAGAAAACTTAATTCTTAAAAATCTACACATTTTTTTTGTAATTATTTTTGGATTTTTTACTAAGTCTTCATATTTAATTTCTAGCACTCTTTTTTTTAAAGATTTGTGATTTTTAAAATACTCAGAAAATGCTACTTGTTTTCTCCAACAACGCAAATATGAGAGTGTTAATGGTGCTAAATTTTCCATATTATTTTTATTAAAATAGTTTTTATATGAAGCAACTGAAGCTCTAGGATCTCTAATAATAAGAATAAATTTTGAATTTTTGTATTCTTTAGCTAACATTGGAAAAAATTCTTCAATCCAACTATCCATCCAGCCAATCCACTTAATATTTTTTTTATCATGATGCTTGTCAACTAATGTAATAGCACTATCAAATATTTTTTTAAAATTTGAACCTTTAATTATATCTAAATCTTTTAATAGATGTGGAACATAGTCTTTCATTCTATTAGAGATTTTTTTTTTTAATAATAAATGCTTTTGTTTTTCTAATTTTATTTTTAAATTACTGCTTTGTATTACATTCATCTGATTAATTTTTTCATCTGAAAAATAATATTCGAATAATGGTTCATCAAATTTTAAATTGGTATATTTTTTAGATATTTTTTTTAAAATTGAAGTTCTTAAAAATTGAAATAATGGAAGAAATGGTTCTGACTCTAAATGTATTTTTTGGTTTACACCTAAAATAGCTTTAACCAAATTAGTTCCACAGTTTGCAGGCCCACATAAATATAAGTTATTTTTCAAAATTTAACTATTAGGTTGATTGAAAAAGATATTTTTTATAATTTTTTGCATTTCCAGTTTTTTTTTTATTATTTTTTTCAAAAACTTTCATACACCTTTTTAAAAACCTTACACATTCTACTGGGTTAGTGCCAATTGCAGTTTCGGCTGCTAAAACAAGCCCTTTTGCACCTTCTTTTAAGGTTGAATAAATATCATGACTTTCCGCTCTAGTTGGTTGAGTTTCTTTGATCATATTTTCCAACAAATTAGTGGCTACATAAGTTGGTGTGTTAAATTTTTTTGATTTTTTAATTATATTTTCTTGTGCCATAGGAATTTTTTCAATCGGCACATACCTGGATAAATCCCCTCTATCAATTAATAATGCATTTGAATTTTTAACTATTTTATCAAGATTAATAATAGCATTTTCTGTTTCTATTTTTGAAATTATAAATGCACTACTTCCTGTTATTTTTTTAACTTCTTCTAAATCCTTATGGTTGTTTACAAAGGAAATAGCATAGTATTTTATATTAAACTTTCTTGCTAAATTAAGAGCAAATTTATCTTTCTCAGTCAAACAAGGTAAATTTATTTTTGAATGGACATGCACCCCTTTTTTTGACTCCAGATATCCTGCTTTAATAACTTTGCAAAACAAGTTATCATTTAATTGTTTTTTCTTAATAACCTGAATGGATAAACTATTAAACCCAATGTCTATTTTTGTGCCTATTTTTAAATTATTTAAGTCAATATATGGATATAGATATATTATCCTATCATTACTGAAGTGTTTTTTGTTGCTTATTTCTACTATGCTGTTTTTTTTTATAAAAAATTTTTTTTTTGTATGGGTGGTTCTTATTTGTGCACCCTCTGTATCAATACAGATATTTTTGATTTTATTTCTTTTTAAATATTCTATTCTTTCTTTTATTTGATCAATATTAGTATGAGATAAATTTATTCTAAAAATATCAACTTTTTCTTTTGTTAATAATTTTAATATAGATTTGTTAAATGATGACGGGCCTAATGTACAAATAATTTTAGTTTTAAGCATTTTTAATTAATTTTTTTCTTATTTTTGTAGCAGAAATTTTTTGTACTTTTTTTGATAAATTAACTTTTCTTATTTTGTAACCTACTTTTCTACCATAGACAACCTCAGAAACTACAGGTATTTTTATAATAATAAATTTACCAATATATTTTTTTAATGAGGAAATAATTTTCTTTTTAACAAAATTAAACTTAAATGGATTTTTATTATCAATTTTATAACTATCCATTACTAGAATAGTTACTTGTTTATTTTTTTTTAATGCATTAAGAAACAGTTTTTTATGTCCGTCATGAAATGGTTGAAATCTTCCAATAAATATTGCTGTGGGCTTTTTCCAATTAAAATTATTTTTTTTCAACGTAAATTTTCTTCATAATTTTTTTTATAGAATTTGTTTTATTTAGTGCGTCAGTATTAATTCTTATTTTTTTATATTTTGAAATCTCATATCTTATTTTTGAATTATAACCAATTAAATTTTTAACTAATCTTTTTTTTGCTTTTTCATAAAGTTTTTTTGTATCTCTCTGCTCTAAGGTTTTAATTTTACATTTTACATAAACTTCATAATAATTTTTACCAAATTTAATTCTTGCGAAATTTCTTGTTTTAAGAAGAGGAGAAATGACAGAAACTAATATAAAATCATAGTTTTTTTGTATTTTTGTAATATGTTTTATTATTGAAAGATTGTTTTCAATAATATTTTTTTTAGAAAATTTGTTAGTATTTTTATTTTTTTTTCTAAAATTATCTCCATCAATATTTTGAACTTTGAAGTTGAGTTTTGTTAAACGGCTGCATAAAATTTTAGCTAGAGTGGTCTTTCCTGCTCCTGATAATCCAGTAAACCAAACAATTTTACTTTTCATAATAAATTGATATCTATATATATTAATTGTAATTTACCCAATATCTTAATGCTAGAAAGTTACCTGATAATTGCTTATTTTTGCATGATAATCTCCTTCCAATCAATAATAGGTGTTGGGGTATTGGTGCTAGGCACCCCTTTTTTACTTATATTAAAATTTAATATTGTTGAAATTTTTTTTATTCTTTTGCCTATTTCAATAATTACAAGCCTATTAAATTTAATAATCATTAATTATTCAAACAAAACATTAGAAAAAAGCTCTTATAAAGAATTTAAAAAATTTTTTATTATTTGTGTTCCTTCAATATTCTTTGGTCTTATTTTATTGAAATTTTTTGAGAACTATATAAATTTTAAACAACTTGTTTCGTTTGTTATTTTTTTCTCAGTATTACTTATAATTTTAAAAGATAGAATAAAATTTAGAATTAATTTTTTTAGAATATCTATTTTATCATTTGTGGGTATTGTTCATGGATTAACAAATTCAGGAGGAACGTTAATGTCTTTAGCATTGTCAATAAATAATAAAAAAGATTATGCCAGACTAAATACTACATTTTTTTATTTAATACTTGCAACATTCCAATATTTTTTAACAATAATTATTTTTTTTGATAAGTTTATATTTCCTAAAGATATAAAAATTATTATTGTTTTAATAATAGGAACTTTAATAGGAAACTTAATAAATTATTTTCTTCAAAGTAAGCCATATAAAATGATTGTAAATTTATTGGCAATTTTATCGGCAATTATTTTATTAATATCTTAAACTAAAAATTTTTTTCAGTGCATAAATCAAGCCAATTGAGCTATTAGTACTGGTCAGCTACACGCATTGCTGCGCTTCCACATCCAGCCTATCAACGTGGTGGTCTACCACGGCTCTATAGGAAGAACTAG
>Ga0233427_10000309_pt1 | contig 62979 bp, 57 predicted proteins | sample SI_118_April2016_5_FD_179885 | JGI IMG/M metagenome (GOLD analysis project Ga0233427, IMG submission 179885) | Seawater microbial communities from Saanich Inlet, British Columbia, Canada - SI_118_April2016_100_MG | ecosystem: Environmental > Aquatic > Marine > Inlet | place: Canada: British...
TTGCAATAAATTCGCTTAAATATTCCAAGAATAAGGTTGAATTTTCCATTTTTGAATGAGAATTATTGACCTGTATTTGAGGTCTTTTATAAAAATTAACGTGCATATAACATATGTTATTTAAATTATTTAACATGAATATAGCGTTTGTTTTTTATACTTATAACAATTTAAGTCCAAAATTATAACAAACTATTCTATATAAATATACGTTATTTTATTCAAATGACAAAGTTAATTCACTTATTTATAATAAGTTAAGTCTATTTATTTTTAAAGACTACGGACTGTAGTCTCATTTTTATTAGAAATCTAATTAGGTGAATTTGAGTACTGCTGAACTAGGCGAGTAATGAAAATTAATTTTGAAAAATATTCATCATAAATTTAAAAAATAGTCAAAAATATTTCAAAGAAAAATTTTATATCTAGTAAAGAATATATTTTCTATTGTAAAATCATATATTTGCAAAAAAGTTAGAAATTATGAGAAAATCAATCTTTATTATTGTTAGTTTTTTAATGATAAGTTCCTGCACATCAAAAAGAAATATAACCTACCTAAATGGAGTAGAGAAATATCCTAATACTGATATAAGCAAACAAAAAATACCATATACAATTCAGGAAGATGATGTGTTACGGATAGAAATCCGTAGTATGGTACCAGAAGCCGCAATTGTCTATAATAGAATATCTAATCAAACAAATACAGCAACTAATCTTAACTTATTGCAACTTGAAGGATATCCTGTTTCGTCAGCTTACACCATTAATTTTCCTGTATTAGGAATACTTGATGTGAAAGGAAGTACTTTAGAATTAGAAAAAAAAATTACTAAACTCCTTTTAGACGGCGAGCATCTTGTTAGCCCTACAGTATCGGTGCGATTATTAAATTCAAAATTTACTGTGCTAGGTGAGGTTTCTAATGCTGGCACTTATACATTTCTAGATAGAAATCTTACTCTATTACAAGCCTTAGGCTATGCGGGTGATTTGACAATATCGGGTAAGCGAAAAAATATTACCTTAATTAGAGAGATAAACGGAATTCGATCTGTCAAAAAATTAGATATTACATCAAAAGATATTTTAAATAACTCAGCATACTATATTATGAATAATGATGTTATTATTGTTAATCCTAATTACAACCGAATAAAAAGTGCAGGATTTATAGGAAGCCCACAATCTATTGCATCAATATCCTCTCTATTATTAAGTATCACACTTCTTATAATAAATAAATAAAACAAAAATGTTAAACGATAATTATAATCAAGAAAATATAGAAGATAAATATGATTTAAAAAAGGAACTTTTTAAATATTTATTTTTTTGGCGTTGGTTTGTTTTTTCTATAATTTTATGTGTAATCATTTCTTTTTTTTACTTAAGGTATTCACATACTATTTATAGAACAAGTGCAAAAATTAAGATTTTAGATAAAAAAGAAGCCTCCTTAGAATTACCTTCTGCAAGCGATCTGTTTAGTAGTAATAAAATAAATCTTGAAAATGAAATCGAATTACTATCATCTTACACAATACTAAAAAAGGTTGTTGAAAAGCAAAACTTAAATACTAACTTTTACAGTATTGGAAATATTATGACATCAAGAGTAACTCATCTTCCTTTTCAATTTGAGCAACTAATATCAAATGATAGTATTAAAGAGGAATTAGTATTTGATATTTATTTTAATGATGATGGTATTGAGATCATTGATATTAAAACCGATACAACTTATCTATTTAATTCCTATACTACTCATACAATATCGCATGATTTACCTTTTAATATAGAGAGTGATAAAATTAATTTTTCATCTACTAATGAAAATACTCATAAGGTTGTTTTTTCCAGTACAAAGAATACGGTTAGTCAATTAAAGAAAAAAATATCGCTATCAAAGGTTGGGAAAGAAAGTGATATTATAGCACTTCAAATGGATAATGAGAGTTCTGAATATTCTGAAATTGTATTAAACACACTTATAGATGTTTTTAACCAAGATGGCGTATCGGATAGGCAAATGATACATAAACGTACGATTGATTTTGTTAATGAACGCTATATACTGCTGTCCAATGAACTTGATTCTATAGAAATACAGAAACAACTCTATAAACTTAATAATAATCTGATTGATATTACTGCCAATTCCTCCCTTAGTTTAGAATTAAGCTCAAAATCAAATCAACAATTATTAGATTTAGAAAATCAAATTGCTATAGCTAAGTTATTAAATGAATCCTTTAAAAATAAAAATTATGATTTATTACCTGCTAATATCGGAATTAATAATAGTAAAATAAATTTCCTGATTACAGATTTTAATACCATAATACTTGAGCGTAAAAATTTAATTATAAGTGCTGGGTTAAATAATCCTTCTGTAATGCAACTGGATAGAGCAATAAGTGATAATCGTGCAAATATTATACGTACAGTAAGCAACTACTTGACACAGCTAAAGCAAACAAAAAGACAGTTAACCTTACAAAGCAAAAAATTAAACCAAGATGTATCTAATCTGCCAGAAAAGGAGAAAATTTTACGCGCTATTGAACGTAATCAGGTTATAAAAGAAAGTTTATATTTATTCTTGCTTCAAAAAAGAGAAGAAGCTGAGGTTAGTTTTGCCGTTACAGAGCCAACAATAAAAGTTATAGAATATGCCTTATCATCAGATATTCCAATATCCCCAAAAAAACAGATTACTTTACTTGCAGCCCTTTTAATTGGTATTTTAATTCCTTTTGGAATTATTTATTTAATCCTTTTATTCAACACTAAAATTCAATTAAAACAGGATATTGATGAGTTAAATGTAGGATGCTCAGTTATTGGTGAACTTCCATTCATAGAAGAAAATGATTCAAAGTTATTTCAAAACCCTAAAGATCGTAACACTTTAGCTGAATCATTTAGAATATTAACTTCTAATGTTAATTATTTGTTACCTCAAAATACTGACACTACAGATGCAAAAGTGATATTATCAACATCATCAGTAAAAGGAGAGGGAAAGAGTTTTGTAGCTCTTAATATGTCTTTAGCGCTTGCTAGTTTAGACAATAAGATACTTTTAATTGGGGCAGATCTACGTAATCCACAATTACACAAATACATAGGAGTTGATAAAACAAGGGAAGGGTTAACAAGTTATCTTCACAACTCTAATTTTGACTGGAGAGGGAGCACTTTAAATACATTTGAGCATTTACCACTTCATCATACTTTATTAACCGGTATTATACCCCCAAATGCTACCCAATTATTGTCTAACGGTAATTTTGAAAAAATTATTTTGGACGCAAAAAAAGAATATGATTATATTATTATTGATACAGCTCCAACATTATTAGTAACTGACACTCTACTTATATCGGATAATGCTGATACTGTAGTATATATTTGTAGATCTAATTATACAGAGAAAGAAATATTAACTTATCCTAAAGAGTTAATTAAAGATGGGAAAATAAAGAATGTTGGCCTAGTTATTAATGCTGTAGGGGCAAATTCTAGATATGACTATGGCTATTCTTATAAATATGGTTATTCTTATAACTACGGCTACGGCTACGGCTACGGAAGTAAAAAAGAGGATTAGTCCAGTTAGGAATTAATCTTTAAGAGCATATAATTAAACAGTGAAGTTATATAAATGAAGTAGCCAGAACATAATAACAATCACATTATAACTCAATTTTAAAATTAAAAAATTATTATGATTGAACATTTTTTTGACTGTCCGCATTGTTGGGAGAACCAATTAAAAATGATTGATCCATCTATTGAGAAACAGAACTTCATAGAAGACTGTGAAGTTTGTTGTAACCCTCTTGAGTTTGACCTTAGTATTGAAAACAACTACTTAAAATTATTCTCTGTGGCTACAATAGATCAATAATAGGGGATATTAACGTATTGATTTACTAAATGAAATATTCTATCAGTATAATTTTTATTTCAACCATGTTGGTGTTTCATGGATGTTCTAATAAAGTTTTAGTCAATTGTACAAATAATAATTATATGTCAAAAAATAATATCAATCCAGAAAATAATTATGAAAATCGTAGAGAGATAAAAACTACATTTTCAAGATCTGATTTTGATTTATCTCATGAACAATTTGGATTAAGTTGTTCAGAATTACTGAGTGATTACTTTTACTGTAATATATGTTTTGATTCTTATGAAAACAGTTTAACATCTTATGATGGCAGAAAATATAGTTTTAAAAAAATTATTTCACCTATTGAAATCACAAATGAATGTCTTAATCTAATTTCAAATATGTCAATGGGTTCAAACGAATATTCTAAATTTTTGAAGACTCAATAATAAATTCTAAAATTAGATTTTAATGACAGATTTTACAAAAGTGGTAAGATGACAGGGCCTTTTATCTCTTATTATAAAATGGTCAATTACAAAGAGAATCTATTATTAAGATGGTATTGAAGAACTGAAATTCTATGATAGAGATACTACCCACACACGTTACAGCTAACCTCACACCTTAATTGAAGTGAGGTTTTTTTTATATCTATATGGGAATGTGTGGATATTGGTAAAGTGTTCATTATTTTTAGACACTGACTCTGGACACGGTCTAAAATTCAACAAAACTTATGATTTACACATATTGATTTACTAATCGACAACTCTACCCCATCAGTTTGGGTTTAGTCGATTAAATCGAATATACTCACGGAAATATTACATGTATTAATGTAGTACTATTAGAAAGATAGTACTTATTGAAATATTAGTGTTCTAATATTCAACATTGAAACCAATTCATATTGTTTAATGAAATATTGAAAGTGAATGGTAACAAGTAAAAATCAATAACAGGATTTTACAATTTGAATAAAGAATTTTTACAACCTAAGATTGTCTCTAAAACTACTCAACAGTAACTGATTTTGCCAAATTTCTTGGCATATCAACATTACAGCCTCTCATTAATGCAATATGATAAGATAACAATTGCAATGGTATATTGGTAAATAAAGGAGTAAGCTGTTCTAAGCATGAAGGAATTTCAATGCAGTCATCAGCAAGTTCCTTAACCGTTTTATCCCCCTCTGTCACTATAGCAATTAACCTTCCTCCTCTTGCTTTAACTTCCTGAATATTACTTACCACCTTATCATAATTCCCTTTTTTAGTTGCAATAACTACTATCGGCATTTCATCATCAATCAAAGCAATAGGTCCGTGTTTCATCTCAGCAGCCGGGTACCCTTCCGCATGTATATAAGATATTTCTTTTAGTTTTAAGGCTCCTTCCAAAGCAACAGGAAAATTATACCCTCTACCTAAATACAAAAAGTTCGTTGCATCTTTAAACTTAGCTGCTATCTTCTCAATCTCATCATTTTTCTTCAGTATTTTTTCTATTTTCTCAGGAATTAGCTCAAGTTCGTTGATAATCTCATGATATTTACTCATTGTAATAGAACCTTTTTTATGTGCCATTTTAACTGCCATTAAAGTAAGTACTATAATCTGAGTAGAAAATGCTTTAGTTGAGGCCACACCAATTTCAGGCCCAGCATGGGTATAACTTCCTGCATGGGTTAACCTAGGAATAGAAGAACCAACCACATTACAAATCCCTAAAAGAGTAGCTCCTTTTTCTTTTGCTAATTCTAAAGCCGCTAAAGAATCGGCTGTTTCTCCTGATTGTGAAATAGCTAATACCACATCATTTTCATTAATAATAGGATTACGATATCTAAATTCAGAAGCATACTCCACCTCAACAGATATTCTAGCTAAATCCTCAAATAAATATTCACCAATTAATCCAGCATGCCAAGACGTACCACAAGCAACAATAATAATACGATTCGCATTCATTATCTTTTGCTCATAGTCTAAAATCCCTCCTAAAGTTATTTTTTTGGTTTTAGGGCTAATTCTTCCCCTTAAAGTGTCGATTACGCTTTTAGGTTGTTCAAATATTTCTTTTAACATAAAAGAATCAAAACCTTCTCTTTCAATAGATTCTAAAGTCAATTCTAGCTCCTGAATATAGGGTGTTTTAGTAGAATTGGTTAATGATATAATCTCAAGCATCTTATCTTTATGAATTTTAACTATCTCACCTTCTTCAAGATAAACTACATTTTTTGTGTATTCAATAAAAGGACTGGCATCAGAAGCAACAAAATACTCTCCATCCCCTATTCCTATAACTAAAGGACTCCCCTTACGAGCAGCAATAAATTCATTATTGACCCCTTTTTCCATTACTACAATAGCATAAGCACCAACTACCTCATTCAATGCCAAACGCACAGCCTCAAAAAGTCCTACTTGTTCGTGATTTTTAATTTCTTCAATCAAGTGCACTAATACCTCAGTATCTGTATCACTCTTAAAAATATGACCTTTCTGTATTAATACTTGTTTTAAAGAATCATAATTTTCAATAATTCCATTATGAATTAATGATAATTTTCCGTCACCAGAATTATGCGGATGTGAATTGATTTGATTAGGAATACCATGCGTTGCCCATCTAGTATGACCTATTCCTATAGAACCTTTTGTATTTTTATCAATTGCATAGTCTTCTAAATCAGAAACCTTTCCTTTTTGTTTTAATAACGATATGTTATCTTCATCTCCAATAGAAACACCAGAAGAATCATACCCTCTATACTCTAAACGCTTTAATCCTTTAATGATAATTGGGTAAGCTTCCTTATGTCCTACATAAGCTACAATTCCACACATACATTTATTTTATTTTGCACAAATAGAGCTAAAAATTTAGAGTTATTTGATACAGAGTTGATACTTATTAATTATAATTCTGAGTAGTGAATAGTCAATTTAATATCCTTGTTAAGAATAGTTCTGTTTGCATTTACAGCAGCACCAGCAGGTAATAAATACAAATCGTTGGTATAAATATCGTTATTTAATAGTTGATAAAAATACCTAGTAATATTGAACTCGTACTTATCATCTTCTAACCTTCCGCCAAAATGAGTTTCTCCTTCAATCGTGAAATCAGTTAAAAATATATTATTGCCCTCTTCATTTACACGCACTAAAAATAACTTATCGTGGGCAGTATATTCTGCTTGTGAGCCTTCATTTACATCAAAACTCATAGTTACTTTATTGATTGATTTTCCTTCTAACATTGATTTCAAAGAATCAGTATTATTTATGGAAATTCTTGTTTTATATCCTGCCATTGACTGGATGTAAACTTTATCTTCTTCTTGGTTTAAGTTAACTAATGGCTTATGATTAAAAAGATTTATTCGAGCAGCATCACCACCAAGTTCGAAATCTAAGGATATAGTATCTGAACCGCTTTGCTCATTATGATAATAGATTTTTAAGAATGAATTTGAACCAGTCGGATTTAAATATAGCATTGTGTTTTGTGCACTTGCTATAACACTAATTCCTTTAAAGTTTTCTAAGAAAGCCTCATTATCTTTTAAACCTTCATTTTGAAGATCAAGAATTTCTTGCCCAAAACTATCACTTAATCTTATAGTTAATGAAGGGCTTTCAGATGCATCCTCAGAAACTGAAAAAGATTCAACATATGACATTCCCCCTAGCGAAGATATTTGATATGAGTTAGAATAATAAACCGAATCTTTATAGATATCTTCTTGAAGAATTAAGACATCTAAACTAGTGAAATTTTCTAAATCACCATAATAACCTGAGTACGTATAAGACATCACAATTGAATCCACAATAGGATTAGTTCCTAAATCCGTATTATTTTCTGTTAATAGGATTTGCGTATAAAAACCAGCATTATTTAACCCAAATTGTGAGTCATCTATTCCGCCTAAAATTAAATTAAGTGCTTCATCTGTTCTTAAAGAATCTTCAGAATCAGTTTGAGTAGTTTGCCAATTAAAGCTGCTTGTTTCGCTAATTATTATATTGTCTGATGTTGGTTGTACTTCTAGACCAATTGTGTTCGGGTCAGTACAAGATGCTGCAATTAAACCCATAATTAGGCTTAATGATATGATTCTATTCATGTGTTATTTTTCTATAGTGGCTACTTCCTCCTCTTCAATAAATTGCTCGTAAAAATCTTGATAAGCGTCAATATAATCTTCCGCCCCAGGATATTCCATAAACGGCTTTTCTGAAGTTTTAATATAATCCAACACCTCTTTTTCAATACCTGCACTTGCCTGCACAACAGCATCAGCATAATCAATAGCATGTTTGTGCAAATTATTTATGTTGGATTCTTTCAACATAGCTACATCTTTTTCTTCTAAATTTTCAAATAATAACTTGTCAGTTATAGTCGTACTCAACACACCATCATAGGTATTATCGAATACCGAATAAATTACTTTTACATCCTCAAAAAGAGGATCGCCAGCATATAATTTCTTGATGTACATTGGCACTAAAGAAGTGAACCAACCTTGACAATGGATAACATCAGGCTTCCAGCCCAACTTACGCACTGTTTCAATTACTCCCTTACAATAGAAAATCATACGTTCATCATTATTAGACATAAAACTCCCATCCTCATTATTAAACATATGTTTGGTAAGGAAATATTCATCATTGTCAATAAAGTAAACTTGCATTCTCAATTTTTGAATTGATGCTACTTTAATAATTAACTGATGGTCAAAATCATCAATAATCAAATTCATCCCTGAAAGACGAATCACTTCATGCAATTGATGTCTTCTTTCATTTATAGTTCCAAACTTTGGTAAGAACATTCTTATGTCTTTGCCCTTTTCTTGTGTTTTTTGAGGAAGTAGACTCACAACTTCACCCATTGTTGTTTCCCCTGTGTAAGGAACTATCTCCTGCGAAACATACAATACTCTCTTCTTTCCCATTGATAAATTTATTAGTATGCAAAAATATAGAAAAAAAAGCTAAACATCAAAGCTTTTCACTTAGTTTTGTCGCCAACAAGTACAATTTTACTACTGATAGATGTTTATTTTCAAATCAAAAAAAGAATTACAAAAGCATTTATCTGCTTTTGGAAATAAAAAAACAATAGGTTTTGTGCCCACAATGGGAGCTTTACATCAAGGGCATTTGCATTTAATCGAACAATCAAATCTAAAATGTGACATTAGTATTTGTAGTATTTTTGTAAATCCTACACAATTCAATAACCCAAATGATCTAGCCAACTACCCTAACACCCTAACTATTGATTTGGAAAAGTTAGAAAAAGTAAAATGTGATATCGTTTATAATCCTCCTGTCAATGATCTATACACTCAAGGAGAGACAGCTAAATCATATGATTTTGGATCGTTAGCAACAGCTATGGAAGGGGAATTTAGACCAGGCCACTTTAATGGAATGGCTACTGTAATAGAAAAATTATTGAACATCATAAATCCAACAATCGCTTTTTTTGGACAAAAAGATTTACAACAATTATATATAGTTAAGGATTTAGTAAAACAGATGCAATCAGCTACTGTCATAGAAGGTGTTCAAACGGTAAGAGAAGAAAGTGGCTTAGCGAAAAGTTCCCGTAACAAACTTCTTTCAGAAAGCGCAAAAAAAGAGGCTAGACTTATTTATAATTGCCTTAACTATTGTCAAAAAAATAAGGAAAAAGGAGTGGATAAACTAAAATTTCACATACAACAGCAATTTCTAAAACAGAAAAACTTTACCTTAGAATATGCTGAATTTGTAGCGCTTAAAACTATGCTTCCAATTAAGGATTGGGAAGAAGAAAATGAAAATGCTGTGAGCATTTCTGCTTATCATTCTGGAGTTCGTCTAATTGATAATATAATTTTATAGTTTTACAGCCATGAACAACACTAAGAGTAATAAAAATAAAATTATTAACTTAGTTAAAATACTATCTTCATTTGCATTCATGGTGTTCATTATTTATTACTTCTTTGGTAAAAACTCTGAAAGCCTAAAAAGAGATTTATTAAAAGTAGAATATATTTACATTATTTTATCTATGATTTTTGGTGCTTGGGCATATGTAAACAGAGGACTAAGATGGATAGTACTTATTGATGCTTTAGGATATAAAACTTCTAAAATAAATTCTGTATCCGCTGTATCTGTAGGTTATTTTACAAATTTATTTATACCACGAGCCGGCGAAATTTCTAGATGTACATCACTCAAAAAATCAGATAATATTCCAGTTGATAAACTCTTTGGGACTATACTTATTGAAAGAGTTATTGATTTTGCTGCCCTTGTTATTTTTGTGGTTTTAGCCGCACTTTTAAAGTCAAATGAAGTAATTAGATCTATTAAAGAATATCAAAATTTAGGATCTGTTGAATCATCAAATTCAAAATCAATTATACTTCTATTTATCATACTACTAGGGATAACAATTTACCTACTTAGAAACAGAATTAAGAAATTACCATTTTATCAAAAAGTAAGCAATTTTATCAGTGGATTAAAAGAAGGGTTTAAAAGTATTAAGCAAATGAAAAATAAAACTTTATTTTGGTTTCACACTCTTAGTATCTGGATTATGTATTTTTTGATGACTTATATTTGTTTTCAAGCTATACCAGAAACTTCTCATTTAGGAATTTCAGATGGCTTATTTTTACTTGTTTTAGGAGGAATAGGGATGGTAATTCCAGCCCCAGGAGGAATAGGCTCCTATCATTTAATGTTAATGATTGGGCTAGTTGCTTTGCAAGTTCCAGAGGGCACCTTAAGTGTAAAACCTTACAATGAGTATAATCCTGCCATGTTATTTCCCTTTATTGTACATACGGCACAAACCTTTGTTGCCATTATCATGGGATCAATTGGATTGCTTATTTTATTTGTATCAAAAAATAAAAGCAATGTCACATCTTAAGACTCTAAATAGTAAAATATACAATCTTGATACCTTAACATCTCAAGTAGAACAATGGAAAATGGCTGGTAAAAAAGTAGTCTTCACAAATGGCTGTTTCGACATTATCCATAGAGGACACATAGAAGTATTGGCCCGTACTGCCGATTTAGGGGATAAACTAATTATTGGGCTAAACTCTGACCAATCAATACAAAAACTAAAAGGTAAAGATCGTCCAATTATTGATGAGCAATCAAGAGCTTTTTTATTAGCAGCACTTAGCTTTGTTGATGCTATTGTTTTGTTTTCTAAAGATACACCTTTAAAACTTATTAGTACTTTACTTCCTGATGTATTAGCAAAAGGGGGTGATTATAAAATTGAAACTATTGTTGGACACGAAATTGTTCAGCAAAATGGTGGAAAGGTAAAACTTGTTCCTTTTGTAGATGGATTTTCAAGTACTACTATTATTGATAAAATCAAAAAATCTTAATGGCAAAAAAGAAAATCCAATCTGCTTTTTTTTGTCAAAGTTGCGGCACACAATCTCCAAAATGGTTAGGGAAATGCCCCCAATGTAACGAATGGAATACTTTTGTTGAAGAATTACTTGTTAAGGAAAGTGAAACAAAAGGAGGCTATAAAAGCAATAAAGTCAACACACCAAACCTGGTTAGTGAAATTGACTACAGCAATGAAAAACGAATAGTGACTAAGGATAAGGAACTTAACAGGGTATTGGGTGGCGGGATTGTGCCAGGATCTCTCGTTCTTTTAGGTGGTGATCCTGGAATAGGAAAATCAACTTTATTACTCCAGTTTGCACTAAGTTCAAAAAGTAAAAGGATATTATATGTTTCAGGAGAGGAAAGTCAGAAGCAAATTAAAATGCGTGCTGAACGCATTAATAAGAACTCAGAGCATTGCTATATACTTACAGAAACATCCACTCAAAATATCTTTAAACAGATTGAACAATTACAACCCGATATATTAGTAATTGATTCTATACAAACCCTGCATACAGCTCATATTGACTCCTCTCCTGGAAGCGTTTCTCAAATAAGAGAATGTACAGCAGAACTTATAAAATATGCCAAAGAAACTGGAACAGCCGTTTTCTTAATTGGTCATATTAACAAAGATGGCGCCATTGCAGGACCAAAAATATTAGAACATATGGTTGATACTGTTCTGCAATTTGAGGGAGATAGAAATCATGTTTACCGTATTTTAAGAACTATTAAAAATCGATTTGGCTCAGCTTCTGAATTAGGGGTTTATGAAATGAACCAAAATGGATTAAGAGAAGTAAATAATCCATCTGAAATACTAATATCAGAAAGAGATGAGGCTACCAGTGGCGTAGGTATTGCAGCTACTATTGAGGGGGCACGTCCGATTCTAGTAGAAATACAATCACTTGTTAGTTCAGCTGTATATGGTAATCCTCAAAGGTCAGCTACAGGATTTGACACCAAAAGGATGAACATGTTATTAGCAGTTTTGGAAAAGAGATGTGGCTTTATGCTTGGGGCAAAAGATGTTTTTTTAAATATTACTGGGGGAATAAAAATTGATGACACCGCAATTGATTTGGCAGTAGTCTGTTCTATACTATCTTCAGATCAAGACATTGCGCTTGACATGCTTACTTGCTTTGCGGGTGAAATAGGATTATCTGGTGAGATAAGGGCTGTAAACAGAATTGAAAATCGTATTGCAGAGGCGGAAAAGTTAGGCTATAAGCAAATTATTATTTCTAAATACAATAAGTTTAATGCTAAAGCATTTAACATTGAAATAGTACAATGCGGAAAGATTGAAGAGGTGTTTAGAAAACTTTTTTAAGTTTTATTTTAAAATTTGACTGGTATGCTCCTTAGTTTTTACTTTTTCAATAATATCCTCTATTATTCCTTTTTCATCAATAACAAAAGTAGTTCTACTTATTCCATCATATTCTTTACCCATAAATTTCTTAGGGCCCCATACTCCATAATCATTAAGAACCTGTTTACTCTCGTCAGAAATAAGTGGAAATGGTAAATCATGCTTTTCTATAAATTTAACATGTTTTTCTGGGCTATCAGCAGAGCAGCCCAAAACCACATATCCTTTATCCAAAAGTAACTTATAATTATCTCTTAAATTACAAGATTGAACAGTGCAGCCTGGTGTCATGTCTTTTGGATAAAAATAAAGCACCACCTTCTTTCCTTTAAATTGTTCTAATGTAATTGCATTACCATTTTGATCTACAGAGTTAATGGACGGTGCGCTATCTCCTATTTTTAAATTCTTCATAATTTATATTTAATTTATAATGTTCCTCTTCTTGCTTGTTCTGCTTCTATACATTCAAAAAGAGCTTTAAAATTCCCCTTCCCAAATGATTTTGCTCCCTTTCTTTGTATAATTTCAAAAAATAAAGTTGGCCTGTCTGTTAATGGTTTTGTAAAAATTTGTAATAAATACCCTTCTTCATCTCTATCCACCAAAACACCATGCTCTTTAAGTGTTAAAATCTCTTCATCTATTTCCCCAACTCTATCTAGGACAGTATCATAATATGATGATGGTACTTTTAAAAACTCAACTCCTCTTTTAGCCATCTGAGCAACAGTAGATACAATATCATCAGTAGCTATTGCAATATGCTGTACTCCAGGTCCATCATAAAAGTCTAAATATTCCTCAATCTGAGATTTCTTTTTCCCCTGAGCTGGCTCATTTATTGGAAATTTAATTCTACCATTTCCATTGGTCATTACCTTACTCATAAGGGCTGTAAATTGAGTAGAAATATCTTTATCATCAAAAGTAATAAGATTAGCAAATCCCATTATATCATTATAGAATTTCTCCCAAATATTCATTTCATTCCAACCCACATTGGCAACCATGTGGTCAATAAATTTCAACCCAACTGTTTCTGGATTATAATCCGATTCCCATTTTTCATACCCCGGCATAAAAGTTCCTTTATAGTTTTTACGCTCTATAAAAACATGAACCGTATCTCCATAAATCTTAATTCCAGATTTAATCACTTCACCGTCTGCATCTTTTTCTGTTCTAGGAGAAAAATAAGATTCAGCTCCTCTTTTAGTAGTTTCTTTCCATGCTTTTGTAGCGTCATCCACCCAAAGGGCTAATACCTTTACGCCATCACCATGTTTTTTTATGTGATCAAAAATTTCATTATTCTCCCCTGGCATTGGAGTAGTAAATACCAAACGGATTTTATCCTGTACCAAAACATAAGAAGTTCTGTCAGCAACTCCTGTTTCCAAACCTGCATAAGCTAGAGATTGAAATCCAAAAGCAGTTTTATAAAAATGTGCTGCTTGCTTGGCATTTCCAACATAGAATTCTACATAATCAGTTCCTAAAAGTGGTAAAAAATCCTGTGCTTCAGGAAAGATTTTTTCTAAAGAATATGTTGTATTATTTGCTTTTGTTAAATCGTCTTTCATTCTAATATCTATTTAATCCAGCCATGATTTATGGTACTTTCCATCAGAAAGTTCAATGGCTGCTTTTGTTAATTTAAGTGGTGCAAATGTATCAACCATTACAGCTAATTCATCTGTCTTTGTTTGACCTATACTTTTTTCTGCCGCTCCAGGGTGTGGCCCGTGAGGAATTCCTGCAGGATGCAAGGAAATAGATCCTTGATCCACATGATTTCTACTCATAAAATCTCCATCAACATAATAAAGAACCTCATCAGAATCAATATTCGAGTGGTTATAAGGTGCAGGAATAGATTCAGGATGATAATCATACATTCTTGGTACAAATGAACAAATTACAAATCTAGATGTTTCAAAAGTCTGGTGTACCGGTGGCGGTTGATGCACTCTTCCTGTAATAGGTTCAAAATCATGAATTGAAAATGCATAAGGAAAATTAAAACCATCCCAGCCGGCTACATCAAATGGATGTGATGCATAAGTATATTCATGTATCATTTGCTCCTTCTTTATCTTAATGATAAAATCTCCTTTTTCATCATGAGTTTCTAACTCTTCTGGCACTCTTAAATCACGCTCACAATAAGGAGAGTTTTCTAATAGTTGACCAAAGTGATTACGATATCTCTTGGGCGTATAAACGGGTGTATAGGATTCTACAATAAATAATCTGTTATCTGAAGTATTAAACTTCATAGTATAAATAATTCCTCTTGGAATTACTAAATAATCTCCTTCTTTAAATTTTATATTACCTACAAAAGTCCTGAGTGTACCCGTCCCTTTATGAACAAAAATTACTTCATCACCATCTGTGTTTTTATAAAAATATTCTTCCTTTAAATTAGTAGGAGCAGAAAGTAAGATATTCAAATCATTATTTAACATAATAGAAATTCTACTTTCTAAATGATCAGCAACTTTAGGTGCATCAAATCCATTAAGCATATAGGCTTTTAGATTTTTATCCACTGCAATTTCTGGCGCTACTGAATACGCTTTTTTAATATCCTTAACCTGAGTTGGCCTATGTAAATGATATAAAAGGGAAGACATTCCTTCAAAACCAATAGTTCCAAACAATTCTTCATAATGGATATTCCCATCCTCTTTTCTAAAGGTAGTATGCCTTTTATGAGGCATTTTTCCTAATTTATGATATCTTGGCATACTGTTATTTTTATGCAAATATAGGACTTAAAAACATAAACAAGGCATGAATTATATCATCCCTAAAATAAAAATGATAATTTTGCCCTACTAATGAAACTCCTTACTTATAAAATAAAAAAATTTGATACTCCACAAATTGGAGTGTTGCAAAATCAGTTAGTTTATAACCTTAATCATTGTTTTGGAAATATCTCATTACTAGATCTAATTCAACTTAAAGATTATCAAGATCAAGTTGCCAATTTTATTAGTAATAACGATTGTTTAAAACACGATATTAAGGATATTACTGTATTGCCTGTCATACCAAAACCCACCTCCTTTAGAGACGCTTATGCTTTTAGGCAACATGTAGCGACTTCACGAAAAAATAGAGGCTCGGAGATGATTCCGGAGTTTGACCAGTTTCCAGTATTTTATTTTTCAAACCATAACGCCATGTTTGCTGATGGTCAGAACATAGAACTTATGCCAGATCATTTTCACAGGCTAGATTATGAATTAGAATTTGCCATAGTAATTGGAAAAGGAGGAAAAAACATATTATCTAAAGATGCAGATAATCACATTGCAGGTTTTTGTATTTTGAATGATTTAAGCGCAAGAAGATTACAGATGGAAGAGATGAAGCTAAATTTAGGTCCAGCAAAAGGCAAGGATTTCGCCAATGTTATTGGGCCCTATTTGGTAACCCCTAACGAAATAGAAAATAAAAGTATCGACACACCTTTTGGAAAAAAATACGATTTACAAATGAGCTGTTATCTAAACGGAGAATTATTATCTCAAGGTAATGCAAAAGATATGAATTGGACCTTTGCTGAAATTATTGAAAGAGCTTCTTACGGGGTAGAACTTTTCCCAGGCGACATAATAGGTTCAGGTACAGTAGGTTCAGGTTGTTTATTAGAATTAAATGGAACTAAAAAGAGAAAAAATTCAGATTATGTAGAAAGATGGATAAAAGAGAATGATGAGATTGAGATGCAGATTGAAGGATTAGGAAAAATAACCAATAAAATTATAAAATCAGATAGCAATCACTCCTTATTAAAATTAAAAAAATGATTAAAACAATAGACGTTCAATTAGGTGAAACAGCAAGATTATACCAATACCTTTCTGCAGCAGTAACACCAAGACCAATTGCATTTGTAAGTACTATTGATTCTGAGGGAAATAAAAATTTAAGTCCTTTTTCCTTTTTTAATGTGTTCTCCATAAACCCACCCATCTTAGTTTTTTCTCCAGTAAGGAGAGTGAAAAATAACACATCAAAACATACCCTAGATAATGTCAATCAAGTAAAAGAATGCGTTATTTCATTAGTAATAGAAGAAATTGCCCAGCAAGTTTCTTTAGCATCATGTGATTTTGATAAGGGAACAAATGAGTTTGAAAAAGCAGGCTTTACAGCAATAAAGTCTGATTTAATAAGCCCTTCAAGAATAAAAGAATCTCCAATAAATTTTGAATGTAAGGTAAATGAAGTAATTACTCTAGGGGAAGAAGGAGGTTCGGGTAGTTTAGTGCTTTGTGAAGTTTTAAAAATTCATATTGATGACTCTATTTTAGATGAGAACAATGCTATTGATCCATTCAAACTAAATCTTGTAAGCAGGTTAGGAGCCAATTGGTACGGAAAAACGAACAGGGATTCACTTTATGAAATTGCAAAACCAATTTCAAGAATGGGTATGGGGATTGACAATCTACCAGAAGAAATTAGAAATTCTGTAATTTTGACTGGAAACGAACTTGCAATTTTAGCTTCAGCAGAAAATATTCCTGAAAAAAAAGAGTTTACTTTTAGAGATAAAAAAAATAAAGAAGAAAAACATATCTTAGCCAAAAAATTATTAAGTCAAGGAAAAGCAGAAGATGCTTGGCAAATACTATTATAAATAACTAAATAACAAAAAATCATGTCATTCGAATTACCAAAATTACCTTACGCTTATAATGCGTTAGAACCACATATTGATGCTAGAACTATGGAAATTCACCATAGTAAACATCATAATGGATATACAAGCAACTTAAATAATACTATTAAAGGAACGGATTTAGCAGGGAAATCAATTGCAGACATTTGCGCTACTCCAGGATTAAGTGGTGGAGAAAGAAACAATGGTGGGGGATATTTTAACCACTGTTTATTCTGGAATATTATGAGTCCAAATGGAGGAGGCTATCCATCAGGAGCAATTGCTGGAGCAATCAATGAAGAATTTGGGTCTTTTGAAGAATTTAAAAATACTTTTTCGACAGCAGCAGGGACAAGATTTGGTTCTGGCTGGGCATGGTTAGGTGTAAAAGACGGAAAACTTATAGTATGTTCAACTGCAAACCAAGATAATCCATTAATGGATGATCAATGCGGATGCACTCCTGTTTTATGTTTAGATGTTTGGGAGCATGCCTACTACTTAAATTACCAAAACAGAAGACCAGATTACATTAATGCATTTTTCAATGTAATCAACTGGGAGGAAGTAAACAAGAGATTTGAGTCCGCTTTATAATATTTTTATAAATTTGCCACACTAAAATTTAATTACACTAAAATTTAAACAAAAATGAAAAACAAATTTACCATAATTGCCCTTTTAGGATTATTCCTTGTTGGGACTTATACTGTTTATGCACAAGATGCAACTGATACTACTATAACAGAAGAAGTTGTTTCTAATACTGAAGCAACTGAAGAAGTTCCCTCACAAGTTGAAGAAGAAGTAATAGCTGAAGAAGCTGCATCATTTCACCAAATCATCAAACAAAAATTTATTGAAGGAGGCCCTGGATTTATGGGGATAGTATTGTTATGTTTAATCTTAGGATTAGCTTTAGCAATTGAAAGAATCATCTATTTAAATATGGCAACTACTGACACTGAAAAGCTTTTAACTGATGTTGAAGGAGCGTTAAAATCAGGAGGTGTTGAAGCTGCACAAGAAGTTTGTAGAAATACAAAAGGACCGGTTGCATCAATTTTCTATCAAGGTTTAGAACGTTCTGATGAAGGAGTTGATATGGTGGAAAAATCAATTGTTGCTTACGGTTCAGTACAAATGGGACTTTTAGAAAAAGGATTATCTTGGATTTCATTATTTATTGCACTTGCTCCAATGCTTGGGTTTATGGGGACTGTAATTGGTATGATTGGAGCCTTTGATGCTATTGAAGCTGCAGGAGATATTTCTCCATCATTAGTAGCTGGAGGTATTAAAGTTGCACTTTTAACTACTGTATTCGGACTTATTGTAGCAATGATTCTTCAAGTTTTCTATAATTACTTAATTGCAAAAGTAGATTCAATTGTTAACTCAATGGAAGATTCTTCAATCTCATTAATTGACTTATTGGTTAAAAACAAATAATCATGGAAAGTTTAATTAATATAGGAATCATATTAACTTACTTAATGGTTGCTTTTGCAGCTTTTGCAGCAATTGGTTTCGGTATCAAAAAAATGATGCGGGAAACTAATAATGCTAAAAAAACGCTATACACTATTGGTGGTCTTTTTGTTATAATTATTTTTTCCTACCTTATAGCTTCTGATGAAGTATTAGGTTCGTATGAGAAATATGAAATTACAGCTTCAAGCGCTAAGAAAGTTGGAATGGGATTAACTACATTTTACATATTAGCTATTTGTGCAATAGGTGCAGTTTTATATACTGAATTATCAAAAGCTTTTGCTAAATAATGGCTAGTTCAAGAAGAGGGTTGCCCGAAATTAATGCAGGCTCAATGGCTGACATTGCTTTCTTGCTACTTATCTTTTTCTTGGTAACTACAACTATGGATGTAGATACAGGTATTGCTCGTAAACTACCTCCTATGCCTGAGGAAGAATTGCAAGAAGAAGATCCGCAAATTCATGCTAAAAATATTTATGTAGTATTGATTAATACCAACAATCAATTATTGGTTGAGGGAGAGTTAATGGATATTTCACAATTAAGAAATGGAGCCAAGGAGTTTATTGATAATAACGGTAGAGACGCTAACTCATCAGAAAATCCTGAAAAGGCAATTATCTCATTACAAAATGATAGAGGAACTGAGTACATGACTTATATTCGTGTGCAAAATGAACTTGCTGCTGCTTACAATGAATTAAGAAACAAAGCTGCATTGAATAAATTTGGCGAGCGTTATGATAATTTAAATAAAACGCAAAAAAAGAAAATTAGAAAAATGTACCCTCAGAAAATATCTGAAGCGGAACCAAAAAATATAGGAGGAGATTCATAATGAATAAATTCAGAAAAGGAGATAAAAAAGGAATGCCAGCTATATCAACTGCATCCTTACCAGATATTGTATTTATGTTACTTTTCTTTTTCATGGTAACTACAGTAATGCGTGAAACAACATTATTTGTTGATGTGTTAACACCAAAAGCTACTGAGATAAAGAAAATGGAAAAAAAATCTTTAGTGAGTTATATCTATATTGGTTCACCAGTTAAAAGAATGCAAGCTTCTTATGGTAGTGCTGCTCGTATTCAATTGAATGATGCTTTTGCTGAGGTTAGTGAAATACAAGAATTTATTGCTACAGAGCGTGAAGCAAGAGACGAAAAAGAAATTCCTTATATGACTACATCTATTAAGGCAGATGAAACCGTTAGGATGGGAATTATTACTGATGTAAAACAGGAACTTAGAAAAGCAAATGCACTAAAAATTAATTATTCTACTAGAAAAGGAGATTATTAAAAACTAGACATTAGCATTAAGATATTAAACATTTAAAAGAGGCTGATTAATCAGCTTTTTTTATACTCAAATTTTTATGAAGAAGGAAAAGCAATAGCCCTACTGCCATAAAACTAAAAAAGGCTTGTTGCCATGTTGCTGTGTTGTCAGTTAAGTAAGCGTAATCAGAAAAGGTAGGATAAGCAAAGGTAACAGCCATAGCATTATTTAGCAAGTGCGCTATAATAGGGACCCAAAGTGAGCCACTCCAATAAAAAAAATAGCCTAGAACTATCCCTAAAGCAAATCTAGGTAAAAAACCCTGAAACTGCATGTGGATTGCACTAAAGAGAATAGCTGTAATAATAATTGCCCCATGTGGTTTTCCTAGCCACTGTCTGATCTTTTGTTGCAAGTAGCCTCTGAATAAAAGTTCCTCACCTATTGCAGGTATAATGGCTATTACTAACAAATTGAAAAACAAATCACCAAGCGTATTCATTTTTAAAAAGTATTTGGTAATCTTTTCTGCATTATCATCAAATATCAACATCCAATCAGGAATATTAAAACTCATATTCCATTCGTAAATAAAAGCAATAAAAGGATTGATCAATAACATAATAGCAATAGCCAACAGTAGCGTTTGTCGGTTAAAATTTAATTTTAATTTTAAATCAAAATCACATAAATATGCATACAACAAAGTAGGCGTTATAAATAAACCTATTGCACTCAACATATGTATAAATTTAACTGCATCTACCTCAAATTGGCTGGCAAATTGTATCATACCTACAGCAATTAAAGTTACATCAGTAAACAAAACAATAACCGCTTGCGCCAACAAAGTGTGTAGTATAACCGACACTAAAATCATTAGAAAGAAAACTCCTAATTTATTAGTTGATGACTTTTCTTTAAATATCCCTTTTAATCTCATTATTGTGTATTTTTGCAAAATATGGGCGTAAAGATAGGAAATATTGATGTAGGGGAATTCCCTTTATTATTAGCGCCAATGGAGGATGTTAGTGACCCACCTTTTCGCGCTTTATGTAAACAGAATGGTGTTGATGTCATGTACACAGAATTCATCTCATCAGAAGGTTTGATTCGTGATGCTGACAAGAGTGTAATGAAGTTGGATATCTATGATTTTGAACGCCCAATTGGAATACAAATATTTGGTTATGATATTGATTCCATGCGACAAGCTACAGAAATATGTGCTGCTGCAAAACCTGAATTCATTGATATCAACTTTGGTTGCCCGGTAAAAAAAGTAGCTAAAAAAGGAGCAGGAGCAGGGATACTGCTTGATATCCCAAAGATGGTAGCCATGACTAAAGAAATTGTAAAGGCTACCCACCTACCCGTTACTGTAAAAACACGCTTAGGCTGGGATGATAATACAAAATACATAGTTGAAGTTGCTGAACAATTGCAAGATGTAGGAATACAAGCCCTCTCCATTCATGGGCGTACCCGAAAACAAATGTATAAAGGAGATGCTGATTGGACTTTAATTGGAGATGTAAAAAATAATCCTAGAATGCACATTCCTATTTTTGGAAATGGAGATGTCAATTCTCCTGAGAAAGTAGCAGAAGTAAAAAATAAATATGGCGTAGATGGGGCAATGATTGGACGTGCAGCTATTGGATATCCTTGGATATTTAACGAAATAAAGCATTATCTAAAAACTGGAGAGCACTTAGCCCCACCCACTATTTCCGATAGAGTAATTGTATGTAAGCAACACCTAAAGCATTCTATTGAGTGGAAAGGTCAAATACTTGGTATTGCAGAAATGAAACGCCACTACACTAATTATTTTAAGGGCATTCCTCATTTTAAAGATTATCGCATAAAAATGGTAACAAGCGACAACCCTGAAGAAGTACACGCGATTTTAGATGATGTAGCAAATAAATTTGCTGAGGCTAGTTTTTAAAAAGTTTTCTGCCAAGCAATTTTGCAGGATACCAGGAAGCTAATAATCCAATTATAAACACGGTAACGCTAACAAGTAAAACATCCTTAAAAGCGATAGCAATAGGATAAGTATTGATTACAAAACTACCCCCACCCATGCTTATAAAACCAAAAGTTTGTTGTAAAAATGCAAGTCCCAAACCGATAAACAGTCCTATGCCTGTTCCTAAGATTATGGTAAGCATACTCTTTTTGAAAAAGAGAGATTGAATATCTTGTACCTTGCAACCCAAGCTTCTTAAAGTGGCAATATCTTTTTTCTTATCCAACATAAGCATACTAAGCGAACCAATAATATTAAAAGTAGCAATTATCATAATAAAAGTAAGGATTAAGAAAACAGCTAGTTTTTCGGTATTCAATATTTTGTAAAGAAATTCTTGTTGTTGAATGCGATTTTTAATCATATAATTAGGGCCTAGTACTTTTTGTAATTGCTCTTGAAAAGCAATCATCTGACCTTCATCTTTTAGCTTTATTTCAATGGATGAAACTTCATTATTGCGTTCTGCTAATTGTTGGACAAACAACAAAGGGGTAATAATATATGCGGCATCCACCTCAACTTGCACACCAAAAATTCCAACGGGTAGCACTGCCGATTGCTCAAACGCAGTAGATAGATTCAATAATGTTTTATTATTTCTATTTGGCATAAACACATTCAACTGCTCAAACATAGAACCAATTCCCATGGATAAATAATAGGCAACTCCCCTACCTACAACAGCTACATTATTACTTTCAAAACCATTAATATATTCCCCCTCAATTAGTACGGAACTAAAATTTGTAAGTTCCAAATACTCCTCACTCACTCCCTTTGCTGTAGCTATATATTCTTTTTCTTGATATTTTAAGAGTACTTTTTCCTCTAAAACTAAAGCTGAGATTTCAATTTCTTCAACAGTAAGCAGTAAAGTTTTGGCTTCATTAGGATTAAAAGTTTTACCCTCAGTAGAAGTGATTTTTAAATGTGGATCAAAAGAATTATACATACTTAACACCAAATTCTCAAAACCATTAAAAACAGATAGAACCAAAATAAGTGCAGCTGTACCAATGGCTATTCCAAATAGTGAAACCCAAGAAATTATATGAACAAAACCGCTATTTTCTTTAGTTGTAAAATAGCGTTTGGCAATAAAAAATGGGAAATTCATTCAGCTTTATTTTTTCAATAATCGATCAATCTCTTCAGCATAGGCAGCCGAATCATCCAAATGAAATTGAAGTGTTGGAACAATACGTAATTGATGTCTCACTCTCTCACCCAGTTTCTTACGAATCATTACCGTATTGTTTTTAATTATTTTTAGGGCAGCTTCAGGGACATCAACAGGGAAAATACTTAGAAAAATATTAGCCTCAGCCAAATCAGGAGAAATACGAACAATAGTTAAACTCACCATTATATTCTCTAATATCTCTTGAGTATTCTGCTGAAAAATTACAGAAAGTTCTTTCTGAATTAAACGCGATACCTTTTTTTGTCTTGTTGATTCCATAAGTGCAAAAATAGGAAATCCTTTCTTATCTTTGCCCAATGCACTATTTCTTACGAATATTAAAATACGTAAAACCTTATTTACCATTTGTACTACTGAATATTTTTTTCAATGTATTAAGTGTTTTATTTTCTTTAGTATCCTTAACAATGGTCGTTCCATTCTTAGGAATACTTTTTGAGACACAAGAAAAGGTATACAATCCACCACCCCTAAGCCTTAATGCAGCCGCATTAAAAGACAACTTTTACGCCATCATAAGCTCCATTGTTGACGAAAAAGGAAAGATAGAGGGCTTATTTTTCATTTGTATTTTGGTGTTAGTTACCTTCTTTTTCAGAAATCTGTTTCGTTATTTATCCCTTTATTTTTTGACCCCTATTCGTAATGGAGTGGTACACGACCTGCGTATGGACTTGCATAAAAAAATGATATCATTGCCACTTCCTTTCTTTACTGAAAAAAGAAAAGGCGATATAACAGCTCGTATGACTTCTGACCTTGTAGAAATAGAATGGTCAATTATGAGTTCCTTGGAAATGATATTTAAGGATCCTTTAAATATAATTATCTACTTAGCAACACTTATAGTGATAAGCCCACAACTTACAATATTTGTTGTTTTGCTCTTTCCTGTTACTGGCCTTATTATTGGTATTATAGGTAGGTCACTAAAAAAATCATCTGACAGAGGACAAAAACAAATGGGGAATTTACTGTCCATTATTGATGAAAATATTTCTGGATTACGAATCATAAAAGCATTTAATGCTGAAAGTCATATCAATAAAAACTTTGAAAAAGATAGTGTTGAGTATAAAAGTATCATGACAAAATTATTACGGAAAAAAGACCTTTCCTCTCCCATGAGTGAGTTTTTAAGTACTATCGTTATGGTTATTGTTATGTGGTTTGGCGGTAAGCTAGTATTAAGTGCTAATGGAGGACTAACTGCTCAAGAATTTATTGGCTATATCCTTATCTTTTCCCAAATTATCCCACCTGCCAAATCCTTAACAAGCTCCTATTATCATATCCAAAAAGGAAGTGCCTCTGCACAAAGGATCTATGAAATACTCGATGCTGAAAATGAAATTGTTGAAGCTAAAAATCCAAAACACATTAAACTGCTCAATAAGCAAATTGAATTTAAAAACCTTACCTTTTCTTACGAGAATCAAGAAGTACTAAAGGATATTAATTTTTCCATTGGAAAGGGGAAAATGATTGCTTTAGTTGGACAATCAGGAAGTGGTAAATCCACTTTAGCGGATTTATTAGCACGATTTTACGACATTAATAAAGGAGAAATTCTTATTGATAATCACAATATAAAAGAAATTGCTTTGCACGATTTACGCGCCTTAATGGGAATCGTAAGTCAAGACTCTATTTTGTTTAACGATACTATTTTTAATAATATCCGTTTAGGAAATGTTAATGCTAGTGAACAAAAAGTAATAGAAGCAGCCAAGATTGCAAATGCGCATGAGTTTATTAAAGCTACAGAAAATGGATACAACACCAATATTGGCGATAGCGGAAATAAGCTTTCTGGAGGACAAAAACAAAGACTGAGTATTGCTAGGGCAATCCTAAAAAACCCTGAGATATTAATTTTGGATGAAGCTACTTCTTCCTTAGATACAGAGTCGGAACGCTTAGTACAAGGTGCTTTAGATAAATTGATGAACTCCCGCACATCACTGGTAATTGCGCATAGGCTATCCACTATACAAAATGCGGATGAGATTCTAGTTTTAGAAAACGGTTTTATTATTGAAAGAGGTACTCACCAAGAATTGATAACTCAAAACGGACATTATAAAAAGCTTTCCGACTTGCAGAGTTTTGTTTAGTAAAGGAAATTATTGTAAGGGTACCTTACTTCATGTAATTGCTTAATCTTAGCATAAAGCAAATCCTTTAACTCATCAAAATGAGTTTTATTTAAAGCTGAAATAAATATACTTTCTTCATTTAATTTTGCCATCCAAGTTTTTTGCAATTCTTCTAATGAGATGTTTTCAGGAAGTATTGGTGTTAAATCATCTTCCTCTTTTGGAATGAAAGTATAGGCATCAATTTTATTGAATACAATTAATATAGGTTTTTCCGTTACTCCAAGTTCAATAATAGTTTTGTTTACTATTTCTATTTGTTCTTCAAATTTAGGATTTGAAATATCTACTACATGCACCATTAAGTCTGATTCACGCACTTCATCCAAAGTTGACTTAAAACTTTCCACCAACTGATGAGGGAGCTTACGAATAAAGCCGACAGTATCGGTTAGTAAAAAAGGTAAATTACCAATTACTACCTTTCGTACAGTAGTATCCAAAGTAGCAAATAATTTGTTTTCTGCAAAAATATCTGACTTTGCTAAGGTGTTCATTAAGGTAGATTTTCCTGTATTAGTATACCCAACTAAGGCAACTCGTATCATATTTTGCCTACCTTTCCTACGCGTAAAACTTTGCTTATCTATTTTCTCTAACTTCTTTTTTAATAGCGCAATTTTATCTTTAATAATCCTTCTATCAGTTTCAATTTGTGTTTCCCCTGGCCCTCTCATTCCAATCCCCCCTTTTTGTCGTTCAAGGTGAGTCCACATTCTTGTAAGTCTTGGTAATAAATATTGGTATTGTGCCAACTCAACTTGCGTATGTGCTTGTGCGGTTTGCGCCCTACTCGCAAAAATATCTAATATCAGATTACTTCTATCTAGTACTTTGGTCTCCTCTCCAAAAATTTTCTCAATATTTCTTATTTGTGAAGGACTTAAATCATCATCAAAAATAATAAGCTTTATTTCATTTTCTTCTGCATAAAGTCGCACCTCCTCAATTTTCCCTTTTCCTAAAAATGTTTTGTTGTCTGAGTGAGGTAATTTTTGCGTAAAATTTCTAACCGGTTTTGCTCCTGCGGTATTAGTTAAGAAAGCAAGCTCATCCAAATATTCGTATGCTTGTTTTTTCGTAACATCATTAGTAATTAAACCTATAAGTATTGCTTTTTCCAAAGTTATTTTAAAAATAATTTATCCCATGGTGTTCTTAGAACTACCAAAACTAAAGCAATTATAAAATAACTAAAAACGGTCTTGTTTCCCTTTGTATTATCAGTTGCTTTTTTCGCTTTTACTTTCCCAATTGTGATAAGTAGAACTGCAATTATCATCATTAAAGGATGCTCAATAGATACAAATCTATTTGCCGCTTCTCCCATTTGAACTCCTGCTATAGAAATGAAATTAACTAACAGAACTAAACCTAATAAAAGTTGAATATGAGCAAAGATTAAAGTTAGTGTAAGAAAAATATCTTTCTTAACGTCTGGTATTTTATTTAATGCTGCACGCACTATCGAAATAATTAAAACAATAAAAAATAGATAAGGTAAATAGTGGTGTAAATGCAAAAGACCTGTTGACATAATTATTGATTTTTAGTTAGTGATCGCAAAGAAACAAATTTAAATGATAAAATTTAGCTACTTTCACGCCTTTATTATTACCCCCTTCAAATGAGATTACGATTTACTATCCTTTTTACTATCCTAAGTTTTTACACATTTTTAGGTCAAGAAACTTTTTCTGTTAATGGAGTGGCTCAGAATTTTGAACCTATTCATGTCTTTACAAATGCCCATATTATTTTAAGTCCTACTAGTGAAATAGAAAACGGAACATTCATTATTCAAGGGGATAAAATCATTGCAGCAGACACTAATTTGAACATCCCAAGCGGAGCCATTATTCATGATTTAAAAGGAGATTATATCTACCCTTCTTTTATTGATTTATATTCGGATTATGGCTTGAAAAAAGCTAAAAAAGGACAATACAGTTATCGTCCACAGTACGAAAGTAATAAAGCTGGCGCTTACCATTGGAATGAAGCCATTCATCCTGAAATAGACGCAAGTACAAAGTTTGTTACAGATAAAAAATCAGCTAATGCTTACCTTAAAAATGGTTTTGGAGCAGTACTTTCTCATGTGCAAGATGGCATACTAAGAGGTACCGGTTCTTTAGTGCTACTTTCAGAAAAAAGCGAACATGAAAATATAATTCTTCCACAAGCAGCAAATTATTTTTCCTTTAAAAAAGGAGTATCAAGACAAAAAAACCCTTCTTCCTTGATGGGAAGTATTGCCTTAATAAGACAAACATTTTTGGATGCTGAATGGTATTCTGCACAGGATAATCAAACTAACCTCTCCTATGCTGCTGTAAATAATAACCAAGAATTGCCTAATATTTTTGCAGTAAATGATGAGTTAGATTATAGCCGAGTGTATAAAATCGCAAATGAGTTTGAAATTGATTTTATAATAAAAGGAAATGGAAAGGAGTACAGTAGAATTGAGGAAGTAGCTGATACTGAATTTCCAATAATTATTCCGCTTAATTTCCCTAATTCCTATGATGTGGATAACCCTGAAACAGCAGAATGGATTAGTTTACATAAACTTAAGGATTGGGAAACTGCTCCTTTCAACGCTAGTATACTTGCCCAAAATGAAGTTGAATTTTGTATTACTTCTTCTGGATTAGATAAGAAAAGTAATTTTATAACTAATTTACGACTAGCAATTAAAAAAGGACTTAGCAAACAAGATGCACTTGCCGCACTTACCACTACTCCTGCGCAACTTATTGCAATGGATCATAAAATTGGGAGTTTAGAAAGTGGATTTTTCGCCAATTTCTTTATTGCCTCTAAAGATGTTTTTGAGAATGGTAAAATTTATGAAAACTGGACCGCAGGAGAAAAACACATCATTACTAAAAAACAGGAAATTGATATAAGAGGGTACTACACTTTAAGTAATAAAGAATTTAAAAATAAATTGGTTGCCATTAAGGGAAGTATGGAAAAACCAAAAGCAACTATTTTTGCATTAGATTCAGTTGCTCTCAAAACAACTTTAAAAGGGGTAAATATTAATATCAGTACTGAAAATGGCGTATTTAGAGCTTTTGCTAAATTCCATAACGGGAATATTAAAGGTAAATATCAAGATAGTATAGGGATGTATCATCCCTTTAAACTAGATAGAGATTCTCTTTTAAAAGAAACTAAAAAAACTTTTACTTTAACAATTGATAGTTTAATTCCATCAGTTTGGTTGCCTAATAAAGCACATGGGTTTACAAATCCACCTAAAACTGAAAATATCATCTTCAGAAACGCAACAATATGGACAAATGAGCAAGAAGGAATTTTGGAAAATACAGATATTGCTATTTCAGATGGAATGATTATTGCCCTTGGAAAAGATTTGGATGAATTAATAGTATTCCCTGAGACTGTAAAAATTACACAAATTAATGCTACTGGCAAACATCTTACTAGTGGGATAATTGATGAACACTCCCATATTGCCATAAGCAGAGGGGTTAATGAAGGAAGCCAAGCAGTAAGTGCTGAAGTAAGAATTGGAGATGTAATTAATCCCAATGATCATAATATCTACCGTCAACTTTCAGGAGGTACTGTCGCCTCACAACTTTTACACGGTTCCGCAAACCCAATTGGAGGTCAATCTGCTATGATTAAATTAAGATGGGGGGTGAATGCAGAAGACATGAAAATAGAAAATGCAAATGGTTTTATAAAATTTGCCCTAGGTGAAAATGTGAAGCAAAGTAATTGGGGAAATTTTGAACGCACCCGTTTTCCCCAAACTCGAATGGGAGTTGAACAAGTGTTTTATGACGCCTTTTACCGTGCAAAAACTTACCAAAAACAATGGCAAGATTTTAATGCTCTCAGCACAGAAGAAAAAGTAACGGCAATTCCTCCAAGAGAGGATTTAGAGCTTAATGCTTTGGTTGAAATTCTAAATTCTGAACGCTTTATTACTTGTCACTCCTACATTCAATCCGAAATAAATATGCTTATGCATGTTGGAGATTCTATGAGCTTTACCATTAATACTTTTACACATATTTTGGAAGGGTACAAAGTAGCTGATAAAATGAAAAAACATGGTGCAGGTGGCTCAACCTTTTCTGATTGGTGGGCTTATAAATTTGAAGTAAATGATGCCATTCCCTATAATGCAGCTCTCCTTAATAATGCAGGAGTTATTACTGCTATTAATTCTGATGATGCTGAGATGGGAAGAAGATTAAATCAAGAAGCTGCAAAAGCAATAAAATATGGAGGAACTTCAGAAGAAGATGCATGGAAGATGGTGACTTTAAACCCAGCTAAATTATTACATATTGATGATAAAATGGGAAGTATCAAAATTGGAAAAGATGCCGACATTGTACTTTGGACAGATAATCCGCTTTCAGTTTACGCCAAAGTAATACAGACTTATGTGGATGGCAAGCTACTTTTTGATGTTGAAATTGATAAACAATTACGAGAAAGAGACCGATTGGAACGCATGCGTATCATACAGAAAATGAGTGAAGATGCATCTGGAGGTAAAAAACAAAAACCCGAACCTACTACTGAAAAATTATACCATTGTGATACTGAATATGATGAATAAAAAATACTTACACCTTCTTTTTACACTATTGATTACATTAGCTGTACAAGCACAGAAACCTACCCTATTTATGGGAGCAACTGCCCATTTAGGGAATGGAAAAAAAATTGAAAATGCTGCTATTAGTATGTTAAATGGTAAAATTGATATGGTTGCTAACGCAACAATGATCCGTATTGACCCAAGTGCTTTTGATACCATTTATCGTGTACACGGAAAGCATCTATATCCTGCATTTATTGTCCCTAACACAACTTTAGGAATTACTGAAATTGATGCTGTTCGTGCCTCAAATGATTACCAAGAAACAGGATCAATAAATCCAAATGTCCGCACCCTTATTGCTTATAATACTGATTCCAAAATAGCTAAGACAGTAAGAAGTAATGGTGTTCTTATTGCTCAGGTAACGCCAAGAGGAGGGACAATTTCTGGACAATCTTCAGTAATGCATTTAGCAGGTTGGAATTGGGAAGATGCGGCTTTAAGAATAGATGATGGAATACACTTGAACTGGCCTTCATCCTACTACAAAAGTGGTTGGTGGGGAGAACCTGGAACTACAAAAGAAAATGAGAAATATAACGAGAGTGTTACTACATTAAAAAGATTTTTCAAAAAAGCAAATTCTTATGCCAAATCCTCTAATTTAATGGACTTACGAATGGAAAGTATGAAGGGATTATTTAACGGAAATAAAACACTTTACATACATGCTAATAATGCAAGTGATTTGTTGGATGCCATTGCGTTTACAAATGAATTTTCTATTACTAAAACAGTAATTGTAGGAGCTGAAGATGCACTTAAAATTGTGGATGAATTGAAAGAAAATAACATATCACTTATCCTTAACAGAGTACATAGGCTCCCAAGCAAAGTGGACAGCCCAGTAGACGAACCATTTACTCAAGCTTCAAAATTACAAGAATCAGGAATTTTATTCTGCCTAAGTTACTCTGGAGATATGGAGGCAATGGGAGCTAGAAATCTTCCTTTTAGTGCAGGGACTGCTGTAGCTCATGGATTAGAATATGAAAAAGCAATTAGTAGTATTACTCTAAATACTGCAAAAATTCTTGGAATAGATGAGTATTGTGGCTCTATTGAAAAAGGGAAAGATGCGACTTTCTTTATCAGTAGTGGTGACGCTTTAGATATGCGAACAAATAATGTAGAAAAAGCATATATCCAAGGGGTTGTTGTTGATTTAAACAACCATCAAAAAGAGCTTTTTAACAAATACAAAAACCGATAGTTTGTTTTTTCTATATTTGGAGAAAATAATTATCATGAAAAGAATACTACTTGTACTTACGTTAATTACTTTAATCTTTGCTTGCAAAAAAGAAGATGACAAACCAAATATAACTACCAACATTGAAGGTTGTACAGATTCTTCTGCAACAAACTTCCTTGCAACAGCAACTATTGATGACGGATCATGTGAGTATCCTGCTTCTGAATTAAAATTAACTAAAATTATAGTTAATTCAATGCCTATGACTAATAATGGTTCTGATTGGGATGTTGGGATTTTAGGATCCGAAAATCCAGATGTTTTCTATGTACTAAAACAAGGAGGTGGGGATATTTCTTCATCAAGTTCTCAAGACAATATTTCGACCTTTCCAATATCATTTACAGAAAATCTCCCTTATACGATAAATAATCTATCACAAGAATATACTATAGAGCTTTATGATAGCGATCAGATTGCTGGATTAGGAGAGAATGAATTTATTGGATCCTGTAGCTTTACACCAAATGAGTATATTACCGTTGGAGGTGATGAAATTAATATTACCAGTAGTGGAGTAGATATGACATTAGATGTTGAATGGCTTCAATAAGACAATTATTTCTCCCAAATCAACTTCTTACCAAAACCTAATTTATTGTGGGTCATTTTTATAAAATTGAGAGGCATAGCCCAAAGATGTAAATCCATATTAGCAGCATAAGAAAAGGCTTTAATGTATTGTTCTTTCGCAATTTTTAAGCGCTCTCCTTTTAATTCTTCTATAGTACCTAGTAATTGAACACCTTGTATTTTGCTTACATGTTTAGTTTCTAAAGCGACACTTCCTGCAACATTAGTATTCACAATAAAATCTTGAGCATGCTTGGTTTTTGTTTCGGTAGAAAAAATAAGTTGATTGCTCACTTGATCATACACATAAAAGAGATTGCAGCAATAAGGCTTATTATTTTGGCTAGTTGCCAAAGTCAGTAAATGATGTTCATATAAAAAATGAATAATTTGCTGATCAATCTGCATTATTAATATCCTATATTTTTTCTAACTCTTGAAAGTACTTCTTTGGCAATAACTCTTGCCTTGACTGCACCTTTCTCTAATTCTTTATCAATTATGATTTTGTTTTCCATCAAGTAATTAAATTTTTCTCTCTCAGTAAAATAGGTATCACAAATCAATTCAAAAAGCTCTTGCTTAGCATGTCCATAGCCATAATTTCCAGCCGCATATTTTTCAAATAAAGCAGCTGCTTGTTTTTTTGTTGAAAACAATTTGTATATTTTATAAATATTACAAACCTCAGCATCCTTCTTATCTTCCATGGGAGTGGAATCGGTTTTAATACCCATTATTTGCTTTCTGAGTTTTTTATCTGGAAGAAAAATATCAATAACATTATTATAGGACTTGCTCATTTTTTGTCCATCTGTTCCTGGAACAATCATCACCCTTTCGTTTATTTTAGTTTCAGGCAAAACAAAGGAGTTAGGATATTTATGATTAAATCTAGAAGCAATATCTCTTGTGATTTCTAGGTGTTGAACCTGATCCTTTCCTACGGGAACAATATTTGCATCATACAATAAAATATCTGCTGCCATAAGAACAGGATAAATAAATAGCCCTGCATTTACCTCAGATAGTTTATCTGACTTATCTTTAAAAGAATGTGCTAATTGAAGTCTTTGGAAAGGAGAAAAACAGTTTAAATACCAAGTTAACTCACACACCTGAGTTACATCTGATTGTCTATAAAAAATATTCCTTTCAGTATCAAATCCAAAAGCCAGCCAAGCTGCTGCTGTCGCATAAGTATTTTCTCTTAACTGAGCTGCATCACGAATAGTCGTAAAAGAATGCAAATCAGCAATAAAAAATAAACTTTCATTTTTCTTATTTTTAGAAAGCTCAATAGCCGGGATAATGGCCCCTAATAAATTTCCTAAATGTGGCGTACCTGTACTTTGTATTCCTGTTAATATTCTTACCATTCTATTTTAAGATTTTGATGTTGTAAAAATAGGATTTTTATCTTTGCAATATGAAATGGATCGGCTATCTTTTAAGTTCACTTTGGCGATTATGGTTTTTACTAATGTTTATGTTAGTATTTATTCTTTTTATTCCTTGCCTATTTTTCTTTACTGCAATAGTGAAGAATGAGATTATAGTAGCTAAACTTACTCGCTATTGGTCAAAACTAACAATATACCTTTCCTTTATTTTTCCTAAAGTAGAATGGGAAGAAAAGTTAAATAAAAAAGAACAATATATATTCTGCCCTAACCATGTTTCTACTTTAGACATACCTCTTATTTTAGCTGTCCTTCCTATGCCTTTACAATACATGGGGAAAGTTGAAATTGCTAAAATTCCTTTGTTTGGATATTTCTATAAGAATAATACTGTGGTGGTGCATAGAGCTAATAAACGTGATGCTTATGGTGCGTTTTTAAAGGCGGGGGATAAACTTAAAAAAGGAATTAATATGTGTATTTTTCCAGAAGGAGGAATCCCAAAAACAGATGTGTTCTTAAAAAAATTTAAGAATGGTTCTTTCCGATTGGCTATTGATCAGAATATTAAAACAGTGCCCATTACTATGCCTGACAGTAAAAGTATGTTTCCAGAGCAATACTTTAAAGGTAGGCCTGGGATAGTCCGTATTAAGATACACAAACCTATAGATCCAAATAAATTAACTGAAAAAAGCATTGAAAATTTGAATACTTCAGTTTACAATATTATTTTTGAGCAATTAAAAAATTATGAGCAATAATATTATCATTAACGACAAATTAGTAGCGGATTTATCACGCCTAGCAAAACTGAAATTTGATACTTCAAAAGCTGAAAAAATGAAGGGAGATCTAGATAAGATTATTGGTTTTGTTGATAAATTATCAGAGATAGATACTGAAGGAGTTGAATCCTTAATTTATTTAAGTGAAGAAGTAAATGTATTAAGAGTAGATGAAATAAAACATGAAGTTTCTCAAGAAAATGCACTTAAAAATGCACCACAAAAAGATTCTGACTATTTTAAAGTACCTACGGTTTTAACAAATTAATTATAGCTTAAACCGATTTTCAGCTTTTTTTATTCTTGAGACAAACTTACGCCATTTTTACTTATTTCTAATACCGAATTTACTCCTAATCTTACGGACCTATTGTCAAATAAATGTCCTGCAGGAAAGCCAAAACAAATTGGGAAATCATAATCCTTAGTATATTCTAAAATTATTTGCTCAGCTGTTTTCCCAAAAGGGATAGAATTATCATTCATATTGCTCATTCCCCCAACAATTAGACCTTTTAAGTCCCCCAGCATTCCATTGCGTTTTAAATTCATCATCATTCTATCAATATGGTACAGATACTCATCTAAATCTTCAATAAATAAAATTTCTCCTACTGTATCAATGTCAGATTGAGAGCCTAATAAAGAATAAAGAATAGAAAGATTCCCTCCTACAATATCACCCTCAATTTTTCCAAATTTATTAAGAGAATGAGCTTTACAATCAATACTATTTAAGCTGCCGAAAAGAGAATTTTTTAATGAAGATAAACTTTCCTTAGTGTTATTTTCAAAATTGATGGGCATGGTAGCATGTAAACTAGCAATGCCTAAATTATTCAAATGGGAATGCAAGACAGTTACATCACTATATCCAACAATCCATTTTGAGTTTTTTTTCAAATTAGTAAAATCAATAGTATCAATTATTTGAACCGTACCATAACCTCCCCTAGCACACAAAATTGCTTTAATGCTATTGTCATCAATCATACTTTGTAAGTCAGCAATTCTTTGTTCAATTGTTCCTGAGAATTGATCATCTTCTTGAAATAAGTTAATTCCCAGAACAACTTTCAATCCCCAACTTTCAAGCGTTTTTATGGCAGGATGTAATTCTTCTATAGTGATTTTACGTGCAGTAGAAATTATACCAATTCTATCACCAATCTTTAATTTTTCAGGAATTATCATTTTTATTCTTTTACTATGTTATTATTAGTTTCAAATCTAGCTTATAAAAACATACCGGTCTTGTCTCTGTTTTTTAATAACTAAAACTTATCTTTGCGAAAATAATTTTTTCTGATAGAAATGAGGACAAAAAGATACACAGTTACATCTGCACTACCTTACGCTAACGGACCATTACATATTGGACATATAGCAGGAGCCTACTTACCAGCCGATATCTATGTTAGATATTTAAAAGGAAAAGGGTATGATGTTGCTTTTGTTTGCGGTTCGGATGAGCATGGTGCTGCGATTACTTTACGCGCTAAAAAGGATGGAGTATCACCACAAGAAATTGTAGACAAATACCACAATATCAATAAAAAAGCATTTATTGATTTTGGCATTAACTTTAGTATTTACCATAGAACTTCTGATGAATTACATCATGAAACTGCTCAGGATTTTTTCAAAAAATTAGAAGAAAAAAATGTGTTCACGAAAAAAACATCTGAACAATTTTATGATGAAGAAAATAATCAGTTTTTAGCGGATAGATACATAAATGGCGAATGTCCTAAATGTAATGCTGAGGGAGCTTATGGAGATCAATGTGAAAAATGTGGTTCGGTACTTAGTCCAGAAGAATTGATAAATCCAACATCTACTTTAAATGGAAAAACCCCTAAAAAAAAGAAAACTTCACACTGGTATTTACCAATGCAAAACCATGAAGAATGGTTAAAACCTTGGATAGAAAATGGAATATTAAATGGAGAAAGCCATCATGACCCTAAAACTTGGAGAAGTCAAGTAATTGGTCAATGTAAATCATGGATTAACGGAGGCTTACAAGCTCGTGCCATGACGCGTGATTTAGATTGGGGAGTAAAAGTTCCCGTAAAAGATGAGGATGGCAAAGTGCTTTATGTTTGGCTAGATGCTCCTATTGGTTATATTTCAGCAACTAAACAATGGGCGGCTGACAATAATAAAAATTGGGAGGATTACTGGAAAAATGAGGAAACTGAATTGGTGCATTTTATTGGGAAAGACAATATCGTTTTCCATTGTATTATTTTTCCAATTATCTTAAAAGCAAATGAAGGATATATATTACCTAAAAATGTTCTTGCTAATGAGTTTTTGAATTTAGAAGGTGAAAAACTATCTACTTCTCGTAATTGGGCAATATGGTTACACGAATATTTAGAAGATTTTAAAGGACAAGAAGATGCTTTGCGATATGCACTCTGCGCCACAGCTCCCGAAAGTAAAGACACTGATTTCACTTGGTCCGATTTTCAAGCAAGAAACAATAATGAATTGGTTGCTATATTTGGGAATTTCATTAATCGTGTAGTAGTATTAACTAATAAATATTGGGAAGGTATTGTCCCTAAATGTAATACTCTTGATGCTTATGATAAGCAAGTGTTAGATAAATTAAAAGCATTTCCTGATACAATTAGTGCCTCAATTGAAAAATATCGTTTCCGTGAAGCTTTGGGTGAATTGATGAATTTAGCTCGTCTAGGGAATAAATATTTAGCAGACACTGAGCCTTGGAGGTTGAAAAAGACAGATGAAAAAAGAACAGAAACTATTATGAATATCTCCATGCAGATTTCAGCTTCTTTATCTGTATTATCTGAGCCTTTTATGCCTTTTTCATCTGAAAAATTAAAAAGACTATTGAACCTTAATAATATGACTTGGAATGATGCTGGAGGAATCATTATTAACTACAACCATAAAATAAATCCTGCAACGCATTTATTCAATAAAATTGAAGATGAGCAAATTGAACAGCAATTAGAAAAACTAAAACAATAATAATTACTATGCATGCATAATAATAATTATATTAACCGCTTAAAACATATCCTATGAAAAAATTAACTATACTACTGACTCTAACTTTTATTACTAGTTTAACATTTGCCCAATGTAACGGCAGATATCAAACTGAAATTTTTAGTTCAGTTACTATTACTGAAGTAAACTATTCTGATGTTTATACTGACAATGAGCATAAAATGGATATATATACTGCAAATGGGGATACCGTAACAAACAGGCCTATAATACTATATATGCATGGGGGATCTTTTACTGCTGGCGACAAAACAACAAATGATTGTGTAGATTTCTGTGAAAGTATGGCAAAAAGAGGTTATGTTACTGCTTCCCTAAACTACAGATTATCAGATGTGTTATCATTTTTAGTAAGTCAAGAAGAACAATATAGAACTGTTTTAAAGTCAGTAGCTGATGTAAAATCTGCAATTCGTTTTTTTCGAAAAGATTATGATATAAATGGGAATTCATATGCAATTGATCCTAATACAATATTTGTTGGAGGTTATTCTGCTGGTGGGGTAATAGCTGTACACTTGGCTTATATTGATGAAATTTCAGATCTACCAACATCTCCAATAAATGCACAGAATCTTGTTGCAACAATTGGTGGTGATCTTGAAGGAGACGCAGGAAATATTGGATACAATTCAGAAGTACAAGGTGTTATTAGTTTTGCTGGAGGGATAAATGATGTTAATTGGATAGATACAAATGATGAGCCATTAGTTAGTGTTCAGGGAACTACTGATCTGACTGTAAATTATAATTGTGGCCCAGGCATGAATAACTCAGCAATTCTCACTCTATGCGGTTCGGGAGAAATGCATCCAAGAGCAAATGCTATTGGACTATTAAATGATAAATTAATATTTTCTGGAGAAGGGCATACTTGGGCCGCATATGGGAATAGTAATCCTAAATTTATACAGGCAATGGATTTTACAGCAGACTTTTTATTTCCTTTACTGCCATGTAATAATACTACATCAATTTCAGAAGAAAATACAAGAAATAAGCAGCTTATTCGCATTACTGATTTGCTAGGAAGAAATGCTAAAACAATAAGCAATAGTCCTTTATTTTACATCTATGATGATGGTAGTGTAGAAAAGAGAATAATCCTAAAATAATTGGTAAAATACAATAAACTAGGAAAGGAAGGAAAGCTATTTTACAAAGAGGTGGCTTTACAATTCTAAAAACAAATTGGCGTTTTCAAAAAGCTGAAATTGATATTATTGCTAAAAAAGATGGTTTGCTAATTTTTACTGAGGTAAAAACTAAAGGAAGCAAGAAATTTGGGAGACCGTCAGATGCTATCGATAAAAAGAAAATAGCACTCTATAAAGATGCTGTTGAAGGCTATTTAGAGCAATGCCCAAGTGAAGATGAAATCAGGTTTGATGTAGTCAATATTATCATTGGGAAAGATGAAACCAAAATAGAATATATCCCCAATGCTTTTTAAGTATATTTGCGAAAATTTTCAAGATGAAAAGAGAAGGGAAATCCAAAAAAAAATTTAGTAACAAACTACAAGTAAAATCATCATTCCGTACAAGGCAGAATGAAAAAAAAGCTGTGGATGATGGTAAAATGAGGTTAAACAAATTGATTGCAAATACGGGAATTTGTAGTAGAAGAGAAGCTGATAAATTTATTGAAGCAGGAGTAGTTACTGTAAATGGAGTTGGAGTTACTGAAATGGGATTACGCGTAACTAAAACTGATGAAATAAAATTCAATGGACAAAGACTAAAGTCAAATCCTCCCAGATATGTGCTTTTAAATAAACCAAAAAATTATTCTGGAAGAGTAGATAGTGCTTCAAGTACAACTTCAGTAATGAAGTTAATAAAACCAGCATGTAAGGAGCGTATTTTCCCTGTTGACAAATTAAATAAAACTGAAACTGGTTTATTATTATTCACAAACGATACTGACTTAGCAAAAAAACTAGGAGCTTCAAAAAAGAATATCAAAGAAATTTATCAAATCACTTTAGATAAAAACTTAAGTCAAGTACATTTAGAAAATATCCGAGAAGGAATTTTTATGAATGGAAGAACCATTAACTTAGATTCAATATCCTATATAAACGGAAAAGATAAAAACGAGATTGGTATTGAAAATAGTAATGGAGGAATAAAATTAGTAAAGCAATTATTCGAAAAAATAAAATATAAAATTATAAAATTAGATAGAGTATTTTTAGGAGGATTAACTAAGAAGGATTTACCAAGAAAACATTACAGACATCTTACTCAAGATGAGCTTAATATTTTAAGACGGCTATAATTTATACCAGAACTAAAAGTCTTTCGTTATTGTTTTGATTATCGTATTTTTATCGACTTAATGAAACAATTAATTAAACGCATTTTCAAAACACTCTTAGGGATTAGTTTACTCTTACTAATTTCAGGATTTATTATTACTTATTTTTTTAGCAATAAGGTGGAAAAAAAAGTGATTAATAAAATTCAAGAGCAAATGACATCCGAGTTACAGCTAGGACATGTTGCTTTTAGTTTATATGAAAAATTTCCTTCTGCATCAGTAAAGATAAATAATTTACTTGCTTTTGAAAAAGAAGGATTTGATAATGATACGCTCTTTTATGCAAAAACCACTTATATTGAACTTAATATCATTGACGTTATACTAGGAACGATTGATATAAAAAGAGTGGTGGTTGATTATGGAAAAATCAATATAAAATATGATAATGATAATAATCCTAATTTTGCTATTTTTAAAACTAATGAAGAAAATAAAAATAAATTAACCCTTAGCAACTTACTCCTATTCGATACACATATTAGTTTCAGCAAAAAAGGAGTTAATATTAAATGGAAAACACAAGAGTCATTTTTTAGATTTACTGAAGGAAATGTAACCATAAATGCTAAATTATTTTCTGAAAAATTAATAGTACACAGTCGAGACTATATTCATAGAAAAAAAATGACATTAGATATTGCTCTAGAATTAAAAAAAGACAGTATCCTAATTCAAAAAGGATCAATCGTTCAGATAGAAAATGTAAAAACTGAATTGTCAGGAAAAATTATTCAGGGGAAAATAATTAATCTAGATTTTGCTTGTGAAGAACAAGAGTTAATCAACATTATTAACAATACACCTGAACATCTTAAATCAATCTATCGTTCGTTTCAAGCGAATGGAATTGTAAACTGTAACGGAAATATTAAAGGGTTAGTTAGTAATGAATCTAATCCACATCTTGATATGATATGTAATATTGAAAAAGGAAATTTCAATTTAAAAAGCCGACCATTCATCTTAAAAAATATCAGTCTAAGCGCTAAAATAAATAATGGAGAACAAAAGGATTTTCATAACACAAAAATTGAAATTAGTGATTTTGATGCAAAAACAGAAAATGGGTTTCTGAAAGGCGATTTTAGTATTCAGAACTTAAATAAATATTATTTAACAGCTAACCTAAAATCTAGTTGGGATTTAGCCGAAATTAACCATTACTTTGAAGATTCCCCATTTTACAATTTACAAGGGAAGTTATATGCCAATACCCAGTATTCAGGGTACATCTCGTTTGATAGAAAGTTTACCAACTATTTTCTAGCAGCTAATTATACCTCAAAAACTAGTTTTAAAGAAGCTAGTTTTACTTATAAGAGTTTCCCACTTGGATTTAATTTTAATACTGCTGAATGTACATTTAAGAATAATCAAATTGAAGTAAAAAATAGTACTTTTTCAATTGCAGATAGCGACTTTGATTTTGAGGGAAATATCACTGATTTAATTGGGTATATTCTAAAAAAGAAAGATCAAGTTAATATTACTGGAAAGTTCAAATCAACTTATATGAAGTTTGATGAGTTGCTTACTTTAAAAGACATGTCAGAGGGAAAAGGTGCAGGAATTATGCCTAATTGGATTAGTGTAAACTTAAACACAAACATTAGAACTTTTAGTCATGATGATTTTATTGCTTCAGATATTACAGGGCAATTAACATACAAGAACAAAACCATAACATGGGAAGACATAAGGTTAAATAGCTTAAATGGAAATATAGTTGGAAACTTCAAATTCTATGAATCTAAAAACAATAAGTTAATCTTATTTTCTCAACTTAATCTTAAGCAATTAAATATTCGAAATGCCTTTTTGGCTTTTAATAATTTTAATCAAGATTTTATAACTGCCAAACATATTAAGGGAATTGGTACTGCCGAAATACAAATGCAAGCTACTTGGAAATCTGGTTTTATTTTTGAAAAAGAGAAGCTAAAAGTAAAATCGCATTTGATTATTGAAAAAGGAGAATTAATCCAATTTAAGCCACTTGAAAGCCTATCGGACTATGTAAGTCTTGAGGATTTAAAAACAGTACAATTTTCAACGCTAGAAAATACAATTGAGATTGACAATAAGGTGGTTATTATCCCTACTATGGAAATAAAATCATCTGCATTATCTGTATTTATATCAGGAAGCCATACCTTTGAACAAGAAATAGATTATCGAATAAAACTCTTACTTTCAGAATTAATGTCAACTAAATTCCGAAAGAAAAATACTCAAATTAATAAAAATGAGTTTGGAGAGGTAAAAGAAAATGGAAAGATATTTAACACCATCTATTTTAAAATGACTGGGAATTCTGAAAATCCTAACATCTCATTTGATGGTATACGATTTAGGGAAGATGTGAAAAAAGGGATTACACAAGAAAAAGAAACAATTATAAATATCATTAAGGAAGATATCTTACTAACTAAGGAACAAGAAAAGCAGGAAAAAGGGCAGAATCTTATTATTGAATGGGATGATAAATAAACGATAAAATGGATATATATTCTAAAAAACAAAAGTGGAAATTCACCCTATTAGGTTTTGCAATTATTATTGGAATATCTTCTCTTTTTGTTACTAATCGTTTAGTAAAACAACTAAAGAATGAAGAGCGAAAAAAGATAGAACTTTGGGCACACGCTACTAAACATTTAGTTAGTATCACTGGGGATGGAGATTACTCTTTAGCCATAAAGGTAATTTCAGAAAACAGCAATATTCCAGTTATTTTAGTTGATGAATGCGATAGTATTTTAGAGCATAGAAATTTCAATTATTATAGCAAAGTAGATAGTTTCTTATTAAAGCTAGGGTTAATAAAGAAGAAAGAAATTACAAAATCCTATCTAAGGAGTGAACTAATAGAAATACGAGCAGGAAAAGAAATCCCAATTGAAATTAATATATTAGGAGACAAACAATGGATTTACTACAAGGACTCAGCATTGCTTTACCAATTAAGATACTACCCTATTTACCAATTAGTATTCATTGGCTTATTCATGTTTATAGCCTACTTTATGTTTAGTGCCAGCCGTAATTCTGAACAAAATAAAGTTTGGGCTGGAATGGCAAAAGAAACAGCCCATCAGATAGGGACCCCATTATCATCATTAATGGCCTGGGTAGAACTTCTGAAAGAGAAAGAAGGGACAGAAAGCATGGTTTTTGAAATGGAGAAAGATATTAAAAGGTTAGAGACTATAACAGATCGTTTCTCCAAAATCGGATCAAAATCAGTACTAAGAGAAGCAGATGTAGTACAATTAATTAGTCAGTCAGTAGAATACTTGAAATCTAGAATGCCTGTCAATACTTTATTTACACTTGATTTTCCAAACAAAAAAATTATCATTCCAGTAAATAGTATACTACTAGAATGGGTAGTTGAAAATTTAGTAAAAAATGCAGTTGATGCTATGAAGGGAAAGGGGGAAATTAAAATCTATATTACTGAAAATGCTAATAATCTTATAATAAATATTTCAGATTCAGGTGGAGGAATTGATCGTTCAATTCTAAAAAATATATTTAAACCTGGAGTAACTTCAAAAAAAAGAGGTTGGGGGTTAGGACTTTCTCTATCTAAACGAATAGTTGAGCAATATCATAAGGGAAGTATTTTTGTAATGCAATCCAAAAAAGGAGTAGGAACAACTTTTTGTATTCATTTACCGAAAAATCTAAATGTCACAGCTTCCTAAATTATTTTTATTCAGATAGTTCTGATGATATTCTTCTGCCCTGTAAAAGGTTGAATAATAAATTACCTGAGTGACAATTTCATTTTTCCAATTTTTCTGCTGATCTTTTATAGAATGTTCAATCTCTTTCAGTTGTTGATCATTATGATAAAAAATAATTGAACGATATTGCGTTCCGTTATCAAGCCCTTGCCTATTTAATGTGGTTGGATTATGATTCTCCCAGAACAGATTAAGCAAAGTAGTATAACTGACTTTTTCTGCATTAAAATACAAATCAACTACTTCAGCATGATTGGTAGTTCCGCTACAGACTCCCTTATAAGTTGGGGCATCAGTATCACCTCCCATATAACCAACACTAGATAGATAAACTCCTTCAGTTGCTTTAAACAACTTCTCAACTGACCAGAAACAGCCTGCTCCAAAAGTTGCTCTTTGCAGCTTAGAATAAGCTTTAAAACGGATACTCAATGAATTTACGCAATGGCGTGTATCTTTTTCAGTAATTTGTTCTCCTACAAAAATATGTCCTAAATGCCCATCACATTTTTTGCAACAAATTTCAGTTCTTACTCGACCTCCACTTAAATCTTCATAATGAGTAATTGCACCTTCAATTTCATCATCAAATGAAGGCCAGCCACAACCCGAATTAAATTTTGTATTGGATTCGTACAATGGATTATCACAAGCACGACAAATAAAAACCCCTGCCTCAAAATGCTCATTATACTCTCCGGTAAAAGGAGCTTCTGTTCCTTTATGTTTTAAAATATGTTTTTCCTCAGAAGTAAGCGTTGAAAAATAATCTTTATTCATAAAACCAAAAATAGTAAATTATTTCAGTTGAAGGTAAGCATGTAATTTTTGGGTTACTTGCCAGCTATTAGCAATTATGCTTTGAACAGAAAGTGTAGCGCCTGATATACCATCAATGCTATTGTTATAAGTTAAGAAAGAACTAGTATTAATCTTCTGAAATTGTTTTAACCATCTTTGATTACATATCTCAGATCCATAGTTTTCATTATAATTCAGCACTTCTATTTTTAAAATATTTCCCTTATCACTAAAAATAATATAATATTCAAACTTATGAAATTTGGAAGGAGCTTGATCAAAAGCTAAATAACCCATATTATTTATTTTATATAATCTAGTGGATCCAAGATTAGAAATATTTTTAATCTCAGAAAAAGTAAAATCTACAAGATTAAAAATAGCTTTAGTGCTTTTTTCTATTTTTTCCCAATCCCTAACACTTAACACATAAACGGTCGTAAATGAAAGAAAGAATAAAGCCGCTACTAAAATAGTAGCTGCTTTATTAATATTGTTTTTTGAATGCATTAACCAAAAACTTTATTGTTTAGAACGAGATTGCAGCTCCAAAGTTAAACTGCCCTGAATTATCATCAGATCCGGCATTTGATTTGATTTGGTAATCCGCTTTAAACATAGCTCCTTTCGCTACTTTAAATCCTAAACCAATTGTAATATCAGTTCTGTTGTAAGTATCATTAATTATTGTTCCTTCAGTTACTCCTGCATGCGTGTTATAGTTTTCATATCTCACAAAAGAAATTAATTCTTCAGTGTCAGACCTTCCTTCTAATACGTTATATCCTGCTTCAGCATAATAACCTGTAAGCTTACTCCCTACATCCTTACTTGTTTTCGCATTGTACTGATCAGTATTTGATAAGTTAGCTAAAATATACTGTCCTTTTAACTGTAATGCACCTTCAGTATATCTTGCATCAACACCAATCATTTGAATTCCAATCATAGTAGAGTCAGCACTTACAACAGCATTTTCATCAGCTAAATCTAATCCATTATACTCCATAGTTTCTGATTCACCTACATAAGCAGAGAAACCTAAATTTAATCCTGGATGACCATAATAAGTAACTCTACAAGCAAAATCAGGAGAAGTTATGTAAGAATTAGCTCCTTTTTGCCTTCCACTTCTTAACCCTTTATTTCCACTAAACACACCTCCTTTATTATAACCGTTAAACCCATTAACAATCATAACTTGGTAGTTTGCCGAGTGCTCAATACTTCTACCTCTTACATCAATACCAATTTCTCTCCAAGTAGAAGGCACAATGTATTTGTCAACATTTGTTCTTTCTACACCATTAAAAGTAGCTGGTTCATGGTACAAGTTTTGAATTCCCATTGGGATAAGCATTAAACCTGCATTTACCGATAAATTATTTTTTATCTTGTAATCTAAAAAAGCTTGCTCAACATATACTTCAGTTACATGCTCAAATTCTACCTCAGAAACAAATGAAACTTTTTCGTTAAAGTTATATCCAAAAAAAGTTACTAATCTGTGTACATCTAAAGTACCATTCTTGTTAATTGTCCCATCTCTTGATGGTAAATTGAAATCTATTTGAGCATAACCACCAATATGCAACTCTGAATTTCCAACAATAATTTTCTCTGCACTGTTTTGTGCATTTGCACCATTAAATAACCTAATTAGCATTATAAATACAACTAACCTTTTCATTTCTTTATATTTATTTAGACTTATTAATAATAGTGGCAAAAGTAAATGCTTTTTTATATTAGCCAAACTTTTAATACAAAATATTTTGGCAAGTATCTATATACATATTCCCTACTGTAAACAGCAATGTACTTACTGTAATTTTCATTTCAGTATTGTGCAAGGCGACAAGAAAGAAATGCTAAAAAGCATTAAAAAAGAAATAAAGATGCGTCAGTCATACTTAAATGGTGCTAAAATTAGCTCTATTTATTTTGGTGGCGGGACTCCTTCAATCCTTGATGAAGGAGAGATAAAAAGTTTAATTCATACTATCTATAATAATTTCAAGATTGATACTGATACTGAAATAACGTTAGAATGTAATCCAGATGACCTAGATAAAAAGAAACTTTTTAAACTTAAGGAAATTGGCATTAACCGATTAAGTATTGGAATTCAATCCTTTGATGATGAGGAACTAAAATTTATGAATAGATCACATAATGCAAAGGAAGCCCTTAACTGTATTCAGTTTGCAAAGGAAGTAGGCTTTAAGAATATTACTATTGATTTAATTTACGGATTACCCAACCAAAGTAATGAAAATTGGAAAAAAAACTTAGCGCAAATGCTCACTTTAGATATACAACATTTTTCCGCTTATTCCTTAACGGTAGAACCTAAAACAAAATTAAAACATCTAATTGATAAGAAAATTGTTACACCTTTAGATGATAAAATTACAGTTGAACATTTTAATACTTTAGTGGAATTTGCTACTGACAACAATTTTGTTCATTATGAAATTGCAAATTTCGGGAAGGAAGGATTCTTTTCTTACCATAACTCTGCCTATTGGAAACATAAGCATTATTTAGGAGTTGGTCCTTCTGCACATTCTTTTAATGGAAGTAGTCGACAATGGAATGTCGCTTCCAACAAACAATACATTGAAAAGGTAAAAGAAGATGAATCATATTTTGAATTGGAAAAGCTTAGCAATACTCAACAATACAATGAATATATTTTCACAGCCTTACGAACAATATGGGGAGTTGAACTAGACTATATAGATAATCAATTTGGACAAGAAGCACTAAACTATTTTAAAAAACAAGTATTAAATTGGGAAAATAAAGGAAAAATAAATCAGGAAAAGAGAACTTATATGCTTAGCAAAGAAGGGAAATTATATGCTGACGCCATAGCTTCAGATCTATTTATTGTCTAAAATTCTTTTAAAATAAGATTCATACTGATTAACAACAATTGACCATCTATAGGCTTTATCTATTCTGGCAAGATTATTTTTTGCGAATTCTACCTTACACTGTAAAATCTCATTATCTTTTAGTAAAGCAGCTAATGTAATAGCACTATTAAAATAATATGCATTCTGATTTACAACTGATTTATTAAACTGATTATCGTGTACTAAGATAAATGTATTTGTTGCCATTGCTTCAAGTAAGGCAGGATTAGTTCCTCCCACAGAATGGCCGTGCAAATAATATTTTGAATAATATCTAATATTATCAAGATGATGTTTATTAAAAATCCCACCAAGGAAAGTAATTCCCTTTTTTCTATATTTATCCTTCAAAAAATCGCCATAATTAGTTACGTGATTTCCGATAACGTAATAAGGAGTTTTAATTCCACTGGCAATATAACCATCAAACATCATTTCTAAATTATTCTCAGGTTCCAATCTTGCAATTGTTAAGATATAATTATCAGGCACTAAACCGTATTCCTTTAAACACCTAGGGTTAGGAGTTGCAGTATCAATAGCTCCATATGGGATAAATTCAGAATTTCTATTATATTGATCATGAATATACTTTTGCATCCCAATATTATCAGCAATTAAATAATCAGAATGCTTAATGCCATATTTTTCAAGAGTTTTAGTTATTTTCTGAATTAGATTATTCCATTTTGAACGCTTCCATTCCAATCCATCAAGATTAGTTACAATCACTTTATTCTTATGATTACAAAATATTATTGATAAAGATGAAGTAATTAAACCAAGCTCTAAAATGATATCAAAGTCCTTCCTTACTGCATCTTTAAAACATAAATAATCATAAATAAAATTAGATGCTGAGTTGCCTAAGAAGGATTTAAGTCCTACTTTTCGTATTATTTGAACTCCTTTATAGGTATCTTCTTTATAGGGGTTAAAATCTGGTGAATAAACGGTAACTCGATGCCCTTTCTTAACTAATCCTATTGATAAATATTCTGCACATTGTTCAAATCCCCCATAATTATTAGGGATACCTCTTGTGCCTAAAATTGCAATCTTCATGTTTTTTTATTTATGGGCAGCAAATATATAAAAGGAAATCTATTTAAAATCCTTATTTAGGACATCTAAATATAATAAACAAAAATATGTTAACATCTTATTTTCCATGTACTTAAAAAACCCGTTAACATTATTAAATTTGTGATGTCGTAATACTTGTTTTGGGTTGTACTATTTCTTTCATAATATTGTACAGCATAAAAGCCCTCACTTCTGTGAGGGCTTTCTCTTAATGTTTTCTATTATTATCTTGTTATTTCTGATTCGTTAGCTGCTAAAAAGCGTATCCCAATCATAAATTCATGTGATCCTGATGAATTATCACTCATATCAGAGGATGGGATATCATACGAATATCCTATTGTATAACGCTCCTGAATAGAATAACCTAATAATACAGCCATTTCTTCATTATTTCGATAATCCATTCCAAACCACAATCTATCATCATAAGTAGTTTTAACGCCAATATCAGCTTGTAGATTAGCCCCTTTCACACTTTTTAATAAAACTGATGGCTCTATAGACCAAAAAGGGTTAAAATCATGTTTGTAAGCTCCTAACACATAAAAATGCCGCTCTAAATTACCTTCACTAACCTCATTATAAATTCTTGTATAATCATCAGACATTAAGTTTAAGTTTGTACTTAATAATTGTGGAATAGCCGCTCCAAGATACCATTTATTCCCATACATATTAAATCCAAATGTTGCATCAGGAGCAGATCTTACTAAATCACCCCCTAATAATATAAGATCATTAGGATCCATAATATTTAATCCTTGTTTTGTTATTTTAAATTGGGTAAATCCTCCTAACAAAGCAAATGACATTTTTACTGATCTTGTTAAAGGGAACGAATACGTATAAGATGCTGAGCCTCCAATTCTACTTGTAGGTCCAGTTTGATCATTAAACACCAATCCACCTAACCCAACACGCTCATTTTTCTTACCATAGATACTTAAAATTGTAGTTCTTGGTGCGTCAGTAATACCAACCCACTGATTACGAATGGTTGTTTTAACTTGATAATAATCATACATTCCAGCAATAGCAGGATTTACTGCATAATTATTAATCATGTGCTGAGTTATCTGCGGAAGCTGTTGAGAGTATGAAGCAGCTCCTAAACAGATTGAAACAAAAAATAATGCTATCTTTTTCATATTATAAATTTATTTAATAATTGTAATTGGTCCAGTTTGAGGCAGATCTCCATTTCCTAGATCAATAATATAGTAATAAGTCCCTACAGTTAATTCTTCCCAATTAAAATCATTATTAGGATATGAAGGACCATCACTTTCAAGAAGTAATTGCCCCCATCTATTAAAGACTTTAACAATTGCATCAGGATATCTTTCTAAATCTTGAATAACCCATTCGTCATTCATTCCATCCCCATTAGGAGATATTGCGTCAAATGGAAGTACACCTAAGGTTATATAAATTGAACAGTATCCCTTACAAATACCATTTGTAACATATAAATTATACCAGTCAGATTTTTTAGGCGAATCTGTAAATGAGCTATTGCTAGACAGTAGATCTCCATTTGTATTGGTCCATTCATATGTATCAAAATTAACAGGTCCTATTTCTGATAAGGTAACACTTTGATCCAACAGAATTGTTAACTTATCTGCTGAGCATTGTGGATCTAAATCATCAATATTAACTGTTGCAATCACGCTATGAGATCCTCCACAATCAGGGTCAGTAATTGTAAGTGTTAATATCTCAATTGGAGAAAATGAACTATCTGTCATTAAAGTTAAATCGGCAGTAGTTGCAACAACAGCTCCATTACTCATAGTCCAAACATAAGTAAGCCCTAGTTTACCGTCAATATCAATATTAATAGTTTCTCCTAAACAAATACTTGCATTATAATAATCATTATTATTAGGTAAGAAAACATTTTTATATCCTAAAAGAGTAATTGTTTCAGATACTTCACATCCATTAAAGTCAGTAACTATAACAGTATGAGGAGTATTTTCTCCAGCTAATAATATTTGTTGAGCATTTGAAGAAGCACCATTATTATCCCAGTCAAAAGAGTAAGTAGGCGTTCCTCCTATTGGGTAAACAACTGCATAAGCATCATTCAATAAACAAGTTTCATCATAAAAATCAATAGTAATTTCCAAATCATTATCTGGCTGACCAATAAATAAATTACTTGTAGTGTATGAACAATTATTATTATCCGTAACCTCTATAAAATAAATTCCAGTACTTAAGCCAGTAAATACAGCTACTAATTGATTAGTAATAGTAGCAACTAGTATATTATTTACATCAAATAATTTATAATTATATTTACCTGGTATTCCTGGAATTGGAGTTCCTCCAGATCCCATTATTTGAATTTCTCCTGTACTGCCTCCTTTACATTTTACATCTGACACAACAATATCAGATTCTAATATCGTTAGAATAGACGGTTCTGCTAGGTTGTAATGAGCTGTATCTGTACAACCATTATTATCTTCTACAAAACAAGTATAATTACCTGAGATAACATTATTTAAAGTATTAGTTGTTGTTCCGTCTGACCATTCATATGAACCAATAGGGTTTGATCCTCCAGTAGTCATGATAGTTAAATCACCTGTACCTCCATTACATTCAATTGCAGAAGATAAAATAATATTCGCATCAAATTCATCAGGTTGAGTAACAATAAAAGGAATAGAATTTGTTACAATACAGCCGGCCATATCAGTAACAGTACAATTATATAATCCTTGACACAAACCAATTGCTGTTTGATTTGTTTGACTAAGAATATCATCCCATAAATAAGTATATGCAGATCCTGAAGAAGCAGGGACACCTCCGCTAACATTTATATTGACTGATCCGTCACAATCTTCAAAACAATTAAGATTAGTAATCACTGAATTTGTAATATTAATTTGAAGCACATCTGCTCCAATAGTAGGAGTTAACAATCCTGTACAGCCATTTGCATCAGTAGCTTGAATAGTATAGTCTCCAATACACAGATTATTTATATTATATGAAGTCTGTCCTATTAAAGGAGAAGTAGTTGTGTTACCTGTATACCACTGATATGAATAATTAGATCCATTACCTAAGCCTACTCCTCCATTTACTATAGCTGTAATTTCTCCAGTACATAACCCGTCACAGAATACATCTGTGATAATAGGGTTTATAGTAATTGGATTAGGTTCATTAAAAGCAACTGATTCCATGTAAGTGCAACTATTATCGTCAGTTATAGTGAATATGTAAATTCCTGAAGATAAGCCTGGAGAAGTAAATATTCCAGAATTATTAGTAAGAGAAGTGCTTGCGTAATCTAAAGTATATGGTGATAACCCTCCACTAACATTTACAAATGCTGAATCTGATTCTCCATTACACAATATTTGATAATTATTATAGCTATTAGTAGTAATAGAAACTGACATTTGAACAGGTTCATTAATTGTAATCTTATAAGAATTTGCACATCCATTGGCATCCCAAATTTCAACATCATATATACCTGCAGCTAAGCCACTAAAAATGTATCCAGTAGGACAAGTGTTAGGGTTAGTATTGCATAACCAAGAAGAAAAATGAGGCCCTCCATCAATAGAGTATTCATATGGGGCAATACCTCCCATAGGAACTATATTTTGAATATATCCATCATTAAAACCATTACAACTAACATTATTAAATACAACAGTGTCAATATAAACTGAATCAAGAGGATTAATTGTAAATGTATCTCTATCTAAACAGCCTAAATTATCCTCCACCAAAGCAACATAATTTCCTAAAGAAAGACCTGGTGTAAATCCAATATTTCCTTGCAGAATATTGGCTGGATTAGATTCATCATAAACAGAATAAGAATACGGAATTGGTTGAGGTCCTGTTGCAATAATATCAACACTAGCATTATTATAACTAAAACAAGTCATTTGAGTTACAATTAAACTGTCAATTGTTATTGAAATAATTGGCTCAGTAAGTTCAACAGAGTCTGTAATATAACAGCCATTCATATCCCAAACTTCTACATTATACCAACCAGCTCTTAATGTATCGGCAAATGCCATAGTGTCATTCATTGAAGGAACTGTATCATTAGGATTGATATAAGTAGATGTTGTACTGTTAGCATTATCCCACAAGTAAGTATATCCAGGAATAGACCCTGAAACATTTACAGTAGAACTTCCTCTATCTCCTCCTTTACATAATAAGTGAGCTGTATTAAACCCAGAAATGATTAATGGCGTAGGTTCTGTTAAATTAATAGAATCAATCGCAAAACAACCATTAGGATCGGTTACAGTAACTGAATAAGAAGCTGCATTTAAGTTAATTGCAGTATCAGTAACTGAGCCGTTAGACCAAAGGTACGAATATATTTGATTACCACCAGATACATTTACTTGCGCTGCACCATCATTAAATCCATCACAAGATATATTATTTCCACCTATGTAAGTGTGAATGTCAAATGAATCTATCAATAAAGAATCAGGCTGACTAAGATAAATATCAAATGAATCCAAACAGCCATGATCATCAATAACAAATGCTTGATAATAATTAGTTGCTAAACCAGAAAAGACAGAATCTGTTGAAGTAGGATGTGAAATTGATATATCCTGTAACCAATAAGTATAATCAAGAGTACCTCCTACAGTATGTATTGTTAACTCTCCATCTAAGCTTCCATTACAAGAAACATTGTAGCCACCAATATAAGTTAGTGTATCGAGATGAGTAATTTCTAACAAATCTGGTTCTGTAATTACATAAAAAATAGAATCAACACAACCGAAATTATCTTTTAATCTAATATTAATTGTATCGCCTGGTCCTAATAAAGAATCAGAAGGAATATATCCTGATACAAAAGAACTTAAGCTAAAATCATAAAACGTATACGGAAATGATAAACTACCATTTAATAAATCAACAATACCAATGTAAGATCCATCATGCGCTCCAAAACAACTTACATTAGTAAAAGAACTTGGATCAAGAGAAGGATTTTGACCATTTTCAATAAAGACAGAATCCTCTTTCCAACAGAGATTTGAATCTGTAATTGTTATATAATACATTCCTGAAGTTAGTGAAGAAATGGTTTGGTTAATAATACTGAACGGATTACCATTTGCATCCGAACCCTCCCACAAATAAGAATGTGCTCCTACACCCCCTAAAGAGGTTGCCAAAATAGAACCAACTGGACTCGCGTACTCGCAACTATCAATTGCAGTAACTGATGTTATCCAACTAATAGAATCCGGAGAGGTAACTTCTATAGAATCAACAGTAATTGGCAAACAGCTTAAAGAATCTTGGACGCTTAAATAGTACATACCTACTGGCAAATCACTTACTAAATCAGCAGAATTATTAATAATATTACCTAATGAATTTCTCCAAACATAATTATATTCTCCTGAATTACCACCAAAAATAGTATCTACAAATACTATACCAGTACTATCATCATAGCACAATGTTTGCACTGTACCTAAAGTAAATTGCATAGAATCAGGCTGAGTCACTGAAACTGCAACTGTATCATAACAATTAGTGAAAAGTTGAGTCCCAAAAGCATCTTGAATATTAGGTGTAACCACAATATTATAATTTCCAACTGACAATGGACCGCCATTTAACAAAAAGTTATTGTTACCAGTAGCAACATCACTAATTGCAATATTTTGAGGTCCAAGTGGATTAACGGTATAGGCGTTAAAATTATTGTTATTTGGGGATTGTAATCCGCCAAATCCATCTAAAACATGAAGAATAATAGAATTCGTCATATCACCAAAACAAGCTAAATCCAATTGAGATAGTGCTACATCCAATGTTGCATTCATACTAACAGAATCACCAATAGTAATTGGATAGCTCATACTAGCACATCCTTGTGAGCCTTGAGTATTGCCATATAACTCAACCCTTAACTCATAATTACTAGAAATTAAATTATCAAAATTCATAATAGTATCAATGTTAGGGTTTTGCACTAAAACACCAGAAGAATCATAGGAGCTAATATAATAAACTAAGGTATCGTTAGTTGTAAGATTTTCTAAAACTATCTGACTTAACAATACTCCATTAGTATTAATAGTAATTTCCCCATTATCAATTCCATTACATGGAACTAAAACATTTATAGGATCAACTAAAATAAAGGAAGAATCAACAAAAGTTGAATCAGTGAAAAAACAACCCATAGCATCAGTTACCGTTACATTATATTGTCCATAAGATAAATTTTCTATTGTATCATTATTCGTAAAAGGAACAGTACCTACAGGGCCAGTCCAAGTATAAGTGTAAGGAAGCAAACCACCATTGATATTAGATACCCATGCTTTCCCATTATTTAAGGAGCAATTTTCATTGATAGAATCAATATCATAAGTGAATAATGTTGGTTCAAGAAGGATTATATTAGAGTCTACTGCAATACATCCGTTTGCATCAATTGCAACAACTGTATGTGGGCCATTATTTGTATTAATACCGCAAACTCCTGTTGCCTGAACAGTAGATGGAGTGATGTTGGTGGCAAAAAGCCCCATATTTGTAATCGAATAAGCTATTGAATCTACTCCACCACCTGGAGTAACCATTACGTCTCCGTCGCATACGCCTGGGCACGAAACATTAAAATTATTAAGTTTTAAAACTGGGACTGCTGAAATTGAAAATATTTCTGGCTCGTAAAGAGTAATATTTCCAAATCCTAAACATCCAATTGCATCTTGGATAGTATCAAAATAAGTAATCCCTCCTTCTCCTATTATTGATCCACAAAGAGAATCCCTTATAGTATCAACAAAAATGGTAGTACCGCCAATTGAATAAGGAGCGCCAGCTCCACCCTGCATATTGTTAATCGTAATTTCACCATCACATACTCCATTACAACTAGTCTGAAAACCATTATAATCAAAGGCAGTTAAACTAAAAGTAACAGGATCTAAATCCCTTAATGTGTCATTGGGTAAGTTAAATTCACAACCATTAACGTCTCTAACTCTAATATTTGAATATACACCATCAGGGAGATTAGGAACAACAACAAATGAATTATTGAAGGAAAGCCAAACAAAACCCCCATTTAGAGTGTATTGAAAAGGTCCTCCAGCTCCTTGATGAATAGAACTTAATGTAAGTGTAATAGAACCATCATTATAACCATCGCAAGTGGGATTAATATAAGTTGTAGATGCGCTTAGTTCATTAGGCTGTGTAAAGTTAAATTCCTCACTAATTGTATCGCAACCGAACTCATCAATTACCGTTAGTTGATAATTACCAGGCTCTAAATCAGGAATTATAAGTGGGAAAGAAGTAAGTAAAAGAGTATCAATGCCATTAGGACCAGACATAAAAATAGTATAGTTAGGTGAAGGCTGAATGCTTCCTCCTGTAATACTAGTAATAGTTATTTCACCATCAGCAGCTCCGAAGCAACTAATTTCAGAAGTTATTTCGGCATCAATTAATATTGTATCGGGCGCTAAAACATCATGAGATACAGAGACAACAGGGCAACTAGTAGGGCCCGTAGCATCAATAGTGTATGTTCCAGCTGAGACTGCTGTTGGAAATGTATATGCTGTATCAAACTGCCCTAAAAGCGTAGGACCATTAATATTATTACCTATTGCATCATACAACCACACTGTATAAGGCTGAGTATAACCAGTTAAGTTAACTGTGATTAAAGCATCTGGCGAATTCCAACAAGATAATGTGTCGTCAAAAACAGACAATACTAATGGATCTGGCTCTATAATAGGTTGAAACATTGCACTAAAAATACATGGGTCATTCGCAGGAAGATTAAAAAGTTGATTATACGGAGGGGAGCAGGCTGTATCAACTAATAAAATTCTATAGTTTCCTGGATCTAAATTTACGAAAGAATGAGTTAATGCCTGAGTATTTATAGCCCATTGCCCTGAGTAAACAGAATTAAAATTAGTAAATGCGTTCATTCTTTGCAAAACAACACTGTAAGTATTATTAGCAGGGTTTAAAATATTTACTTGAATATCGGCTGTACCTCCAGGGCAATTAATAGTATCAGTAATGAGAATATTATTAATGGTTTGTCCATTGGTTTTATTGGAAAAAAGTGCAAAGAATACTGCGCACACAATTAGTAAAATCTTTTTCATAAAAATAGAATTTAATTTAAATTTTAATTCTGCGCAAGATACAAATTTTATGATAACAGATAAACAAATGATATGCTGAAAAAAACAATGCAAAAAAATGAGGCAAATACCTCCTTAAATTTTAAATAAAATAACTGATTATTTGTAGTAAGGAGACATTAAAACATATACCAGTACTCCAGTAATAGCAACATACATCCATATCGGAAAAGTATATTTTACAATTGCTTTGTGCTTTTCAATCTCACCTGTAATTCCTCTATAAATAGAGAAAAGTGCCAATGGCAAAACCGAAATTGACAAAATAATATGAGAAATAAGAATGAAAAAGTAGATATAGCTGATCATCCCATCTCCTCCAAAAGGAACTGGTGCATTAGTAAGTTTTGAAGTTACATATGACAACAAGAATATAGATGATAAAACAAAAGCTGAAAGCATTGAAATTTTATGCAAATTGGTTTTTTTATTTTTAATCAAAATAAATCCTGTAAATAGAAGTACTGATGTTGAAGCATTCAAAATAGCATGAAAGAAAGGTAAGGAGCTAAAATCAATGCTTTCAGATTCTATATGAAATACATTAGGAAACAACATTAATAAAGCAACTACAATAGGTATAATAATTGATAGTGAAATAATTAACGGAACAAAAAAGGAGTCTTGTTTTTTCATATTTTTTATTGAATTATAAATTTATCTAACACATAAACAATTTGCATTAAAGGCAAATAAGTAAAAGAACTTAGCATTAAAGCTCGAGCTGTTACATCATCACAATTTTTGTATAGCTTAACTGCTTTAAAAGTGAACCAAAACCCCAACAAAAATACAGTAACTAACCCATAAATAGATAGGGATAATAAAGGAATTTCCCACAGAAAAGGAGCAATGGAAATAAAGGTCATAAGCATAGCAGTAACCACGCCAATAAAAGCTGAAAACTTTCCTTTTTCACCTCCGAACATCATTTTAAAACCTGCCTTTTTATATTCGGCATCTTGTACCCAAGCAATAGCAATAAAGTGTGGATATTGCCAAAAAAACTGAATGGCAAAAAGCGTTCCTGCAGCAATACCAAAATCATCAGTTGCCGCAACAAATCCAAGTAAAAACGGAATAGCGCCTGGTACAGCCCCCACTGTAATTGCAAAAGATGAAATCCTTTTAAGTGGTGTATACGCTAAAACATATAACACCATAGAAAGCAAACCAAAGGCCCCTGATTTTGACATCAAACCAAAGAAGCTACCCTGTGGATTAATATAGTTTAAAGCAAAGATACCTAAAGCACCAAGAAGTATTGAAAAAATAAATGCTTGAGTAACTGATAAATTTCCTAGCGGCAGAGGACGAACAGCAGTTCGTTCCATGAATTTATCGTGTTCGCGTTCAATTACCTGATTTAAACCATTAGCAGCACCTGTAACAAAGAATCCACCAACAACTAATAAGCTAAAAGTAGTAATATCAAAAGTATCAACCCCTAATAAATAACCAATTATAGCCGAAAATACAACCGTAATTGACAACTTAAATTTTAAAAGTTGTCCGTAATATTTTAAATTTGAAATCAGAATTTTGCTACTTAGCAGATGTTATCAAAGCAATCTTTTAAATTATCAGCAATCATTTCAGCTGACCTTCCTTCAATATGATGACGCTCGATACAGTGTACTAATTTACCATCCTTAAAAACAGCAATAGCTGGTGATGAAGGAGGAAATGGAGCCATGTATTCTCTGGCCTTAGCAACAGCACTAATATCTTGGCCTGCAAAAACAGTTGCAAAAGTATCTACTTTTTTATCGAATTGTGTTGTCATTTTAACGGCCGGACGTGCATTACCTGCTGCACAACCACACACTGAATTCACCATTACTAAAACAGTTCCTTCTTTTTTATCTAATAAGTCCGATACAGCTTCAGCAGTTTTTAACTCAACAAAACCTACTGAGGTTAAATCTTCACGCATTGGAGCGCACATTTCTTCTGGATAATTCATAACAATTAATTTTTGGTAAAAATACGCTTATTTACCTTTTGTTTTGAAAAAAATCGGACAATAATTTTGAGCATTCTTCTTGTAGCAAGCCACTATCGATTTCGGTTTTTGGGTGTAGGATATTTTCTGATAAAGAGGAAAAGCCTCTTTTTTCATCCTTTGCCCCATAAACTACCTTTTTAAGCTGTGTCCAATAAGCCGCTCCACCACACATTATACAAGGTTCAAGCGTAACATAAAGCGTGCATTCATTTAGGTATTTTCCACCCAGATAATCGGAAGCTACTGTAAAAGCTTGCATTTCGGCATGAGCCGTTACATCATTTAAACGTTCGGTAAAATTATGAGCCCGAGCAATAATTTGATTGTCACATACAATAACTGCTCCCACAGGAACTTCATCTTTTTCAAAGGCTTCATTTGCTTGCAAAAGAGCTTGTTTCATAAAATATGTATCGTTAAAAGGATTAATTTCCATAAGGCAAAGATACCTAAACCACATTTTGTTTTGTAATTTCGCAAGCTAATAATTAATAAGATGTTAAGAACACACAATTGCGGCATATTAAACATTACAAATGTTAACCAAGAAGTAACCCTAAGCGGATGGGTGCAAAAAACACGAGATTTAGGAGGAATGACTTTTGTAGATTTGCGTGACAGATACGGAATTACACAATTGGCCTTTAACATGGATGTAAATGTTGAACTTTGTGTTGATGCCAGAAAATTAGGACGTGAATTTGTGATTCAGATAACAGGAAAAGTAATAGAAAGAGAAAGTAAAAACAAGAACATTCCAACAGGAGAAATTGAAATTGATATTAGTGAACTCACAATACTAAACAAATCAAAAACACCACCTTTTACGATTGAAAACGAAACGGATGGTGGGGACGAGATACGCATGAAGTATCGTTACCTTGACATAAGAAGAAACCCAATAAACGAAAACTTACTGCTAAGACATCAGGTTTCAAAAGCAACAAGAAATTACTTGGACAATCAAGGATTTATTGAGGTAGAAACTCCTTATTTAATAAAATCAACACCTGAAGGAGCAAGAGATTTCATAGTACCAAGTAGAATGAATGAAAAGCAGTTTTACGCATTACCACAATCGCCACAAACTTTTAAGCAATTGCTTATGGTAGGTGGAATTGATAAATATTATCAAATTGTAAAATGTTTTAGAGATGAGGATTTGCGTGCCGATCGACAGCCAGAATTTACTCAGATTGACTGTGAAATGTCCTTTATTGAACAAGAAGATATTCTTAATATGTTTGAAGGATTAATGCGTCATTTACTACAAAAAGTAAAAGGAGTTGAACTAAATGAATTCCCAAGAATGACTTATGATGATGCTATGGCTTTGTATGGTTCGGATAAGCCAGATATTCGTTTTGACATGCAGTTTGTAGAAATGAATCACCTATGCCAAGGAAAAGATTTTGGGATGTTTGATAATGCAGAACTTGTTGTTGCCATTAATGCAAAAGGATGTGCTAACTACACAAGAAAACAATTAGATAAATTAGTCAATTTTGTAAAAACACCACAAGTTGGTGCAACAGGACTTATCTATTGCAAATACAATGAAGACGGAACATCAAAATCGACAGTAGATAAGTTTTTTGATGAAGATGCAAGAAAAGCTTGGGCCGAAAAAGCAGGCTGTGAAAAAGCAGACCTACTTTTAATAATGGCAGGAGGTACCGACAAAACAAGAAAGGCATTAGGAACATTAAGATTGCATTTAGCAGAAGAATTAGGACTAAGAAATTCGGAGGTATTTGCACCATTATGGGTATTAGATTTCCCACTATTAGAATGGGATGAAGACACTGAAAGATACCATGCAATGCACCACCCTTTTACTTCACCAAAGCTAGAAGATATTGCAAAACTAGACACTGAACCAGCAGCAGTGCGTGCTAATGCTTATGACCTTGTGATGAACGGAAATGAGATAGGTGGTGGAAGTATAAGAATACACGATAAAGCCTTACAACAATTAATGTTTAAGCATTTAGGATTTAGTGAAACTGAAGCAAAAGAGCAATTCGGATTTTTGATGGAAGCCTTTGAATATGGAGCACCACCACATGGAGGTGTTGCCTTTGGTTTTGATAGAATTTGTGCAATTATGAGCGGACAAGAAAGCATCCGTGATTTTATTGCATTCCCTAAAAATAACTCGGGTAGAGATGTAATGATTGACTCGCCATCAGATATTGATGAAGCACAATTGAAAGAATTGAGTATTGCGCTAAGAAGTTAGTTAGCTTTATTCTACTATTATTCTTTGCTCCACAGTACCATCATCATAGATATAAAAGAGAGGGGTGTTTTTTCTGTAAGGGGTTTCTTTTCCTAACATATCAGTAATCTTAATTAGGAGGCTTTTATTATTAGCTATATCTGAGATTCCTGATGTAGTAACCGTCAAATTAAGACTTACAATACTATCACATCCTACAGAATTAGTTAATATAACTGAGTAATCTCCTGTTTTATTTAGAATAGTACCATTCCATGCAATGCTTGCAGCAACAGATAATGTGTCATATGACGATGTATTATAATCAATTGAAATATTAGTGTAAACTATACTATCACAACCATTTACTGCGCTTAAAGTGTCTATGTAGTTTCCTGTTGTATCATAGAAGCTAGTTCCAACCATTACTATATCTCCATCACATATTGAGAATGATTGCTGCCATACAATATTAAATGAACAAGTAGCGTCATTTATTGTTGCTGAAAAATTATAATTACAGGCAAGTGAATCTGTGCAACCAAGTGCATTCGCACAATTTATACTAAAAGAAACTGTAGAATCTATATTGTTATTTATTGATGTCCAATTTGAATTTGCCCAAGCCACATTATTTACATCAATACAATATAGAGTTAGATTATTATAGCAATATAAATAATTTAAAGAAGTATTATTCCTTAAATCTAGACTAGTTAGCTGATTGTCTATACAATTTAATTCAATTAAAGCAGTATTTTGACTTACATCAAGGGCTGTTAGTTGATTAGCGTGGCATAATAAAGAATTTAAAGCCGTATTTTGACTTATATCTAGGGTTGTTAATTGATTCCCCCAACATTCCAAATGAATTAAATTAGTGAAATCTTCTATACCTGTTAAGTTAATTATAGCAGTGCTATTTACATTTAAATAAGTAATCATATTAATATTAGAAGTAGTAACGTAATCATCATTAGCAATACCATTACCCATACCATTAGATTCTAAGTAAGCCTCAAAATTATCATCAGGCACATAAGTTTGTTGCCCAAACCCAATCATTGGCAAAAACAAGAATACTAGTAGTGTCTTTTTCATAATACAAACTTGCGATTAAATACAACAACTATTATATACCATCAATTTCAATTATTAACTATACTATGTTAAATAGAATTGGTGAAAATCTTATAATCAATTAAATATAAGTTGTTTATTCATTATTTGACATAAAAAATCTAAAATACCTTATCTTTGCACGTATATAAATGAGCAAAACTAATACATATCCACAAGGTCCACTATTGAGTAACATTAATAGTCCAGATGATTTGCGAAAGTTAAATGAAAATAGCCTTTCCGAAAGCAAACAATTAGTTATGAAAGACTAAAAAATAGTTACAAGAAAATAAGTTTTTGAAAAAAGAAAAATTTAAGCAGTTTGATTTTTTCTTTTCTGTAAATAAAAGAATAATGCAAAAAGGGAAACAGCAATATAAGGCATAGACATTAAAAACAAAATTCCATCATTTAAACCTGCCCCTTTAGTATCTCCTGATTCCAAATTAGCCTCCACAACAGCCTTACACATTGCGCACTGACCTAAGCTAAGGGAATTGAAACAAGTCATTAAGATGACTAAAAAAAGTAATTTAATTTTTAGCATCCTTTAAAGGTCTTTTGTATTCTGCCATTAGAACATTAATGTCATTAATAAGGTCCTTCATCTGAACTTCACTAGTGCCATCATATGCGCCAACGATATTTCCATTTATATCAATGCCAGATCTAACTCTTCCCTGTTTATCAATTAAAACAAAATATTCTGAATGTAAAAATCCTCCAGGTGCTAATGAATCAACACTAGCATTAACAAAATAATTTGCTGCTGATTGATATAATTTATCTTTATCGCCGGTCAAAAAATCCCAATTAGATAAATCAATACTAATATTTTTTTGTTGCATTAAATCAACATAGTTAATTAATTTTTCTGGGGTATCATTATCAGGATCAACGGTATGAGATAGAAACCTAATATTAGGGTAAACACTAAGTTTGTCTTGTAAATATGACATGTTTCTCGTCATTGTTGGGCAAATAGAAGGGCAAGAAGTAAAGAAAAAATTTGCAACATAAATTGACCCTAAGAGACTATCCTTTGTAATAGTATCATTGTCTTGATTGATAAAACTAAAATCATCAATACTATAATCTACTTCCCCTATAACCTCTAATTTAATAAAATTATTATATCCCCTAGTTAAATAAA
>Ga0233427_10000310_pt1 | contig 62908 bp, 39 predicted proteins | sample SI_118_April2016_5_FD_179885 | JGI IMG/M metagenome (GOLD analysis project Ga0233427, IMG submission 179885) | Seawater microbial communities from Saanich Inlet, British Columbia, Canada - SI_118_April2016_100_MG | ecosystem: Environmental > Aquatic > Marine > Inlet | place: Canada: British...
GCTACTTCGATGTCGTCTCTTCCTATCCTGGGTCTGCAGCAGGACCCAAGGGTGGGGTTGTTCGCCCATTAAAAGGGATCGTGAGATGGGTTTAGACCGTCGTGAGACAGGTTTGTTGCTTGGTGGTTGAAGTGTTTAGTGTCTGATGGAAGAGGCCCTTTAGTACGAGAGGAACGAGGGCTTGGGGCCACTAGTTTACCAGTTGTCTGACAAGGCAATGCTGGGTAGCCACGCCCTGATGGATAAGAGCTGAAAGCATCTAAGCTCGAAGCCACCCCATAAACGAGACACATTTTTCATTACTCGTAGAAGACGAGATTGATAGACTGCGGATGTAAGCACGAAGCTTCGGCGACGTGTTCAGTCCAGCAGCACTAATTATGATGCAACTACTTTTTGTGTATGCACCGCACCGGCGAGTGCCCTTCATTCATAAGTTCATGCCAATTCGAGAAGCGATCCAAACGCTGGATCGCATCCACTTCCGATTCGAAGGAAGATGGGTGCACGGTCATAGCGGTGGTGTTTACCCGGTCCCATCCCGAACCCGGAAGTCAAGCCCATCTGCGTCATTTCTGGTACTGTGGTGCGAGAGCCCACGGGAACGATTGTCACTGTGCCCCTCTTCTTTCTCTCGGAGAATTTTCCCCGCAGCTGCTCTTCGGAGTGGCGATTTGGCCGCATTCCGCATTGCGGAGTGCGGCCTTTTTCCATTTTCAGATTCAAGGCTCCGAAGGAACCATGAACCCCACCACAAACACAGAGTTGAAGAACATGCCAATTGCAACGAGCGATATTCTTGGGTCAGACCAAGTCGGAATCTATCTCTCAGTTTGTGGTAACGTTGTTTTTCATCCACATGAACTCAGCGAAGAGGCACTTAATCGAATAGATGAGTGTCTTGGTCTAGAGCGACACCCACTTTCAATAGGCGGATCTACACTAGTTGGTGCGCTGGTTACTGGAACTTCTAAGGGACTAGCTGTGGCAGATATTGCTACTGCTGAAGATGTTGATACTTTGACTGCTTTTGGTGATGTTGTTGTAATGGAAGGTGGGGTTAATACCGCAGGTAACTTGCTTCTTTGCAATGAATTTGGTGCAATTGCTTCACCTTCAATTCCTGAAGACGGCGTGGAAATTATTTCTCAAGTTCTTGGAGTTCCTATCGCAGTTTCTTCAATAGCTGGTGAGGCGGTTGTCGGTTCACTCGGCATCGCTAATGACCAGGGAGTTTTATTACACCCAGATGTCATGCCGGATGAAGTAAAACTCATCGAAGAGGTTCTAGGAGTTGCTCCGATGGTTGGAACGGTTGCCTTCGGTTCACCTTATGTTGGTGCAGGTTTAGCGGCTTCAAATAATGGTGTAATCGCTGGCCGTGATACAACTGGACCTGAGTTGAATCGTATCGAGGATGCCCTCGGTTTGATTTGAAACCGTGTGCCAATGTTGAAAGGCGTGACGCGCAGGCCATGTGGCATGGGAGAGTGTCTCTATTCCGGCAAGGTCAAAGAAGTCTGGTCAACTGATGACCCAGATATTCTTGAATTTCGATATACAAATCAAATATCAGTATTTGATCAAATCATTCCTTCACTGATTCCTCGAAAGGGTGAGTCGCTAAACAGAACTACCTGTCACTGGTTTGATTTGGTTGAAAAGGAAGGCATTTGCAGGACTCATATTGTTGAACGTAATGCAACTGACAGATGTCTTGTCCGCCGTGTGGATATTTACAGAGAGCCAGGGATGACCCCTCGTGATGGGGAATGGGTATTTGTTCCTCTAGAGATTGTTTGTCGCCATTATTTAGCGGGTTCTGGATGGAGGCGGTATAAGCGTGGTGAACTGAGTTCCAAAGAATTAGGGTTCCCGGAAGGGACTGTTCTTGAACAAGGTGCAAAACTACCTGCTCCATATGTCGAAGTCACAACAAAATTCGAGGCATTTGACCGCCTAATTGACACCGCAGAAGCACTAGAAATTGCTAACATTACTTCTGATGAACTCGATTCGTTAATCGAAGTTGTTATTGCAGTCGATGCACTAATTGAAAGAGAAGCACTGAAGCGTGGATTAATTCATGTTGATGGGAAAAAAGAGTTTGCACTCGGACCAGGACGTGTACCTGTTCTTGTAGATTCATTTGGAACTTTAGATGAAGATCGCTGGTGGGATGCAGAGGAATATGGAAAGGGTAATATTGTTCAATTATCCAAGGAATTTGTTCGTCAGCACTACGTTGGAACCGGGCACCAAGAGGAACTACGACTAGCCCGAGAAAGTGATGCACAAGAGCCACCTATTCCGGCTTTACCAGATGAAGTAATAACTCAAACTGCATCCTTGTATGCATCGATGTATGAGAGGCTAACCGGAAATAATTTCTGAATTAGTTGTGTACACGCAGAAGTACGCCACACTTTCGCTTTTCTGCTGAACGAAGAAGAGCCACAATATTCTTTGCAGCATCTTGACATCCACCATCAAGAGGTTCATCAGCAGCAGGAGTCCAAATTGCTGTGCTTAGGAATTTCCTTAAACTAGTCGTTTCTTCATTGGTGAGCCATCCCCGCATCTCTAATTTTCCAATTCCCTTTTCCATACTAGTTCCACTCATTCTGGTTTCTAGCATTTCAAGTAATTCTGACATCTCCTCAAGGCTATCAGTATCTTTGTTAGAATCTCTGATCCACTCGCGTAAGTATGTCATCGCAGACCCATCTCCGTAAGGGAATCTTCCAAATCTTTCTTTAGAGATTCCAGCGAAGAGCGGATATGGTCTTCCATTAGTTGTAAGATCTACACACGACAAGAAAAAGAGATTAGCATCATCCCAGGTCATCGAAGACCTCTCTTCAGGGTTAGCTACACCCTGTGATACTAACCTCAGCCTTAGTTCATCGTCACTTTGAATCAGTATTTTCCAATCTCCACCATTCAATGCAGAATAAACTGGTAGTAGGCGGTAGGAAACCATTGGGTCAATTGTCATGAATGGAGTGGTTGTGTCCAAAGCCTCTTCCATATCCCAGCGGGAGTGCCACTCATGGATGAAGTCAACGGTCAGCCAGGAATGAATCTAAGCGGCTTGAGATGTCTTCTCGAGATTCCGGTTTAGTTGGCCCATCTATCTCAATTTCTTCACGAAGTGCCGACAACCTTCCACTCGCAGTAGAGTCATCGATGTCAATAATTTCCTCTTCCAACTCTACTATTGGCTCAACTTGCGTTTCAGTGATATGGCCGACATTATCATCAGGTTCCAACTCTTCTCCAAGGTTCATGTCGTCGGGTTCGAGATCATTATTTGTTTGAGGAGTTTTTTGTTCAGTCTTCTTGAATGTAGGCTCTACTTTGCCAACACCTTCCTTCTGTTGCAGCTGCTTTAGATTCAAGATACCGCCGAAGTATGCTAGGACTAGTAGTAGAACAGCAATACCGCCCGTCCAATATAGGTCTCCCGATTCATAGGTAACTAACGGCAACTTGCTTGCATAAACAGTCATTGAATCGTCTTCAGGATTGGTATCCCGGTCCCAGGGAGCGTGGCAGGATACAGTAGCAGAAACCTCAGCACTGTCACCTATTACGCTGGGCCTATCGATTTGAATGCTAGGTGCGTACTTGTTACCATATACGTCAATGGCAACTGTTTGTTCCCAACTACCGTCAGTTAGTGCCACATTGACTTGACAAACAGAGCCCTCCATCATTTCGTAGCCCTGACGGTCAATCCCAACCTCAATAGTGGCATCTTTAACTTCCAAGTTTGCAATTTTTAAATTCCAGCCGGATTGGCGGGCTACATGAGTTGATGATTCTGAATGCAATGGTAGACCATTAGAATCCACAATTAGTATTTCGACATTTACCAAACCGGGAACGGGGTCCCATGATAAAATTGAGAGATTGACAGTCATGTTTTCACCAGGACTCAAGCGGATAACTCTGCTGTCTAATATTTCACCACTATCGGCACGTAACCAAGCATTTGCAACGAGGGCATGTTCAGGGTTAGCGGTTATCAGGCATGAGGTCCATAGAGTTGAAGTTGGTTCAATTCCGAGATTAGATAACTCACCATAGGTGTTGTCACACTCAGCCTCATGTATTGGCGCTGGTATACCCACGAGGTGTAATGCCATACCGTTGTGTGTTACATTGCTACGCAGCTGTGGTAATTCGATTAGTGAAGACACCACACCATCACTTAGTGAGTCTGTAGAGATTGATACCTTCTCACCCGTTCTACCGGTATGTACCGGGTTTGAAATCAATACAGTTTCACTTTCACTGACGGTAATTGAATGAACTATTGTGCCAAGGACTGGGTGTTCAAGCTGAATGTCTAGTTGGATGTTGTTACTACCATCCCATTGGTTAGGTGGTTGTATCTGTAATGGAATTCCCTTGATCTCGCCGGGAGCAACAACAACAACATCATCTCCTGTAAGCACCCACCCAGTTGGCAGATTTGATATAGACAGGTCCATGATTGCGACATCATTACCGATATTTTCAATCCACGCAGTAGGCCATGATGCTGTGTTTTGTCGGACCATCCAATATCCGCTAGAGCCAACATCGATTCCTGGTGCGGAGCCTACTCGGATAGGAACTTGCTCTACAACCTCTCCCGCCCCATTTCCGTTAGAGATTCGAATACTAAGAATGCCAACTTCTCCAGCAATAGCATCACTTGGAGGTGTGACATTAATCGATATGATTTCTGAATTACCTGGATCTATTTCCGGGCCGAAGTCCGGTAGAGTTACATTCCATCCTTGCCCTGCCTTAGCAAAGTAAGGTTGGGTTGGATTGTTTCCTTTTTGTTCAACAAGAATATCCAATTGGCCACCTTCCGGTGGGACTTCTAGAGATGTATTTGAGAGGTCAAATCTCCAACCTGCGACATTTTCCACTTCGAGTTCAATATTGACAATATTGCTGATAACAAATTCACTAGAGGATGCCACAAGTGTGAGATTTGCAACAGTTCCTGCCCAAGTCAGTTCCGGAATTGAGACGTTTAGTAGTATTACTTCACTTCCTTGCACACCCAGTCTGGAGGAATTGATTTCCACTGCTGACCAATCTGAGGTGTCTCCACCCTCATGTATCAGAGTAAATTCAGGAGTTAAAGTTAGCAAATCATCTGTATTTCCAGTATTTGTGATGTTAATCGCTAGAGATACAGAACTCCCGGGAGTTACTTGCATCCAATCACCCTGTGCAACTTCAATATCCCATCTATGGTCTGGTCTGGCTTCTATGGTGATATTCGCTTGGTCGCTAACTGATGAATCACCGACACTAGTCCAATCAAATATCAATTGGAAAGTTTCCCTTGCCGGCACATCCTCAGGAAGTGTTACCCAAACAGGGACCATGCTGATTCCTCCTGGGCCGAGGGTTCGAATCGGATTGGAAATCTCAAAGGTAGCATTAGGCGCCTGTGAAAGGTTTCCCGTGGTAGTAAAGCCACTCAAAATGAATGTATCCTCTCCATTACCTGGATTTTCTAATCTGAGGATTAATTTTGTTCTCTCGCTAACATTGAATACCGCGCCATCGGATGGAGTCACAATATCCGCTTCCGCACGGAAGACTTGCAAGATGTGTAATGAGATTGAGAAGTCTGAAAATACTAAATTCTCTTCACTTTGGTTGAAATAATGGCGCATAGGAGGAGCATTCAACGGTAAATCGAGGTGTAATTGCCCCTCTTGGCCAGACATCTCTAGCATGGTTCCATTGATACTTAAGTCACCGCTTGCACTCCAATTCCAGTTTTCCTTGAGCATACTAGCTTCAGACATGTCCCATTGAAGGGTGGTGCCCACAAAGTTGGAACTGATGTCCCACGTCAATCCCGATGTGGGGACTGTCCTGATGTGTGGGATATCACTAGAAACATTACTGGCAAAAACAGTCACTGTGAAATCCTCACAAATTTCTTCATTGCCAGAACCAATGCACAATGTTAGGGTTGCAGAGGTTGACTCACCCAGCGATTTAGAACTAGGGATCTCAAATTCGATTAGATATTCTTCCTTAGCACTTGGGTCGAGTTCAATCCCCCATTGCGTTGTACCAGAATAGTCTACAATAGTTGTATCCGCACTCCATGTGTTTGAAGACCACTGCATCTCAGTAGTCTCTTGCGCATTGCCAACATTTTCTACAAGTAGCCAAACATGAGCCACATCTCCCGGCTCCCCATATCCGATACCGAGTGGGAGTCCTGTGGACCCTTGTAATGACAGCCCACGTGTTCGCTCAACTTCGAGCGGTAGCGTAACCGAAGACGAGACGCTTTGGTTTTGGTCTAATACTAGACTTAATTGAATTTGAGCATCATCGGAACCCATCGCATCCAGAGGGACTGAGAATTCGAACTGTACGACTTGTGGAACATCTCGTACAAGGTTCAATGAAAGTTCAGCAGAATTAACTGGATAAAACGCCCAACCATCTTCTAATTGGCTGTCATCGTAATCTAGAGTCCACGCAGCATTCCTACTTCCTAAACTAGTCACTGTGATATCAACAATTTGTGAGGTTCCCGGCAAAGCCCGAGAGATTTCAACAGGGGTCTGAATTTGTGCAACATATGGCTCTAGTACTACCAATGTTGTACTATAGTTGTCATTATCATCTCTAGTTTGAGTTAAATTATCGTTTATGTCGAGCAATAGTTCGACAGTATGCACTCCCAGCGTTGCCTCAACATCGACGCTAAAAGTAATCGGTCCTCCTTCACCAGATGGCGAAATCGCTTCTGCAACATTTACTCGATGGCGCTCGATTTCAACCCCGTCTAGCATTAGGACTGCATCAACTGGTTCATCAGTATCTACAACACCAATATTGGAATATTGGCCTGAAATCGTGACCATTTCTCCAGGGTCCGGGTCTGTTGGAGTAAAACCAATCCCCCTGCCATCTGCTAAAGGTGCAATGTCGGCCTTTGCTTCACTAATCAAAGCATCACCCACTAGGATGTCGAGATAGCCATCTCCGTCCATATCGGCTATCGCAGGTGCAGCCCATGTTGTGTGCGGGACATCGATAGGTGCAGACCAGCCTGAACCTATATCAGCCGAAGTACCAGTATTTCCATCAAATGCGAAAATACGCTGCCCATAGGCAACCAGCAATTCAGGTTCATCTTCACCATCTAAATCAATTGAGATCGGTGGTGAGACCGCGATTTCACCATCGTTAGTTCCCCCTCCGCTTTGTAAAACTCTTGTCCATTCTCTAAATGGAGGCTCGATGGTAATGTCATGACAACCGGTAAGGCCTTCTCGATTAGTGGTCCCTGCACCTGTTGAGTACCAAGTGACCCAACAAACACGGTCAGTAATCCCATCACCAGTTGTATCTACAGCAAGAGGTTCAGCATCAGCATAGCCGTTTTTCGCTCTAAATCTCCATATTTCATTTGTGCTGGTTAATTCCATTCCGACAAATTGGGCCCCCATCCCATCTGTTCCTTGATTCGCATCAGCAGGCAATGTCAGAATCATTTCTGGTGCCGCATCAGAATCCAGTTGTGTAATTACAGGCCCAGGTAATCTAATCCGGGGTGTATCATCATCATCATCAGTTCCCTGAATCGATACACGTTCCCAATCGAGTGACCCCGTAGCGCCATCAATACGCCAAATCCAAATGTTACCACTATTCTCATCGGCAGTTGTCAGAACAACAGCTCCACTGTTATCATCCAAGGCTGCAAATGCAGGGTCAGATGGGTGAGTTCCTCTATCTAATGCAACTTTCCAGTTTTCCTCTGGTGTCTGAAGTCCAAGTGGAATTGCCACCACGGTTGGATCATTTGTCGAAGTATCAACAGCAGATATTACTAATTCCGGGCTACCATCTAGGGACAAGTCCGCTAACAGGGGCTGAGTTACGGCCTCATATCCTCCTGTCCAAAAATGAGCAGTTCCGATACCTATACGCAAATCTGGATCAGACCATGACCAAACCTTCTCGTTTGAATGGCCCGACGCAGCCCACCCTGATTCATCACAAGTCATATCTGGGGACCACAGATCTACATTGAGTGCACTATCCGTATCATAAACAATTGCGATTTCGGGCCTAGAATCTTGGTCAACATCAACGATTATTGGAGTTGAACGGATAATGTCTGTATCGCCGAGATTAACTTCCCATGCAATTTTTGCAGTGTCTCCTTCAACAATCGCAAGGTGTCGTTCTGAGTTATCCGTATAGGTCAAAACAGCGAAGAGATGATTTTCTCCACATCTTTCTTTGGCACCAGATGGTGATGCGATAGAGTATGACATGTCGGCGATTGCAACTCCATATCCATCTGCTCCATCCCCCGAATCAAAGGCTACCCAGTTAATGGCTGGAGTTTCAATTGTCATCAATCCTGAATCGCCATGTTCGGGCAATTCACGAGAATGCCCCGGTTCTCTTCCATATTGTGCCCAGGGCTGCCATAGTGGGTCCCATGCGGAATCCTCCTCTTCATCAGCCGAAGTTGGAGTTGGAATTACAATGGTAGATGCAAGCAGAATGAACAGCATTAGAAATGCCCGAATTCGCATCGGCACTTGCTCCATAGGTAATTATCGGGTAGTACAAGGTTGTTATGGCTTTGGGCCCTACGGGCCCATGAGAAAGCGATATCTAGACCTTATATTCTTAGCCAAAATCGGGGCTTGTTAAGCGAACAGGACCTCGATTACGGGGCGTATCATTCAAATAGGGGTCGATGGTGGCGTGGATGACTTCGGTCACACTTCTCTCCCGAGGCACATGCCGGTGAAGGACGGATGAGGCAACTAAGCCTCAATCGTCCTACCTGCAGTAACTCGGATGGAGAAGCCCGAGGCGGTGAAAAAATATGTACAAAGTTGTCACAAAGGAGGACACTATTCGTATCCCTGCGGAATACATCCGTAAGGATAAGTCACTGAATGAACACATTGACCGCCTAGCGGCTTCTGCTTTCGAAGGTCGTTTTGATGATGATAACCAGTTTGTTCTTGTAACTTCAAACCACGAACCAATTGGTCGTGGAAGAATTATTCATGGTGACGGAGCAATATACCAAGAAGTTCGTTTCGATGCGGTGCTATTCTGTATCGAGGATTACGAAGTTGTTGAAGGAGCTGTTTCCGAAGTCAATGATTTCGGAGCGTTCGTCCGAATCGGCCCTATGGAAGCACTTCTGCACAAGTCCCAAATTATGGAAGACCATGTTGATATCAATGCTGGCATGGGTGTTCTTGAAGGTCGCCAAAGTGGTCGTAAACTGGGTGTAGGTAGTTCAGTTAGAGCACGTATTGTTTCCCTTTCCCCTGATACGAGTGACCCACGTCGCTCCAAGATCGGATTGACTTGCAAGCAGAGCGGACTTGGCAGTCACGAATGGATCCACGAGGACCAAAACTGAATTAGGAGTGATTTGAATGGCTAAGAACCCCTTTGCATGCAGCGAATGTCACTTGATTCTCGCAGATGGTATCGACCAATGTACACGCCACCCTTCTGCACCAGTATCCTCTGATTGGAGCGGGTATGTCGTAGTTATGGACCCAACACGTTCAGAAATTGCAAGTCGTCTAAAAATCGAAGTGCCAGGGAACTACGCACTCAAAGTAAATAGTCGTTGAAGGAGGAATTAATATGGAAATAATTGACCGTAAAGAAAACCCACTGCTTAACCGCGTAGAAATCGAATTCCGCTGGAACCATGAAGGTGCAGCGACTCCCTCTCGTCAAAATATGCTAAATGCCATTGCATCAATTGAACCGGGGTCTAACCGTGATTTGATAGTGATTAAGAATGTCAATACAAGATTCGGAACAGGTTCAACAACTGGACTTGGTATTGTTTATTCCGATGAAAAATCTATGAAAGTTGAACCAGATTACATGCTTGCACGCTATGAAGGCATGCGTACTTCCAATGCAACGCCTGCTGAAGAAGCACCTGCCGAAGAAGCACCTGCTGAAGAAGCACCTGCAGAAGAAGAAGAGAAAGGAGGTGAGGCTTGATGTCCGATGGTCCTAATGCTGGAGCAAAGTGGTCAAAGTACTCTGTCGAAGATGGTTCACTAGTACGTAAGGCTGAGTTCTGTCCACAATGTGGCCCTGGAGTTTTCCTTGCTGTTCACTCAGATCGCAAATCTTGTGGTCGCTGTGGCTTTACGCAAACCAATGAGTGATTAGTTCTTATCAGGCATATGGGGGCTACTTTGCCCTTGGTTGTCAATGACTAACCATTCTCCATCGTTTTGGAATATTTGTACGCCTAAATCGGCACGTGTTTGTGATTCACCAAGTAACATCAGATCCTCTCTCCAAGAAATTATCCGCCAATCGTCGCCATCAAAAGCGGCATCTTGTATGGTTCCACGTAACTTCCTTGCTACTGTGATTTCCTCATCTCTAAATTCCCAAATCCATCCATCCTTCGATGAGATTAGAAATCTATCACCGTGATTAAACACATTTTCAATATCACAGGGGACACCAAGTTCACCTTGACTTAATTGCTTTCCATTCAACATTGATATCTGACTAAATGTGCCCCCACGGGACCACACAACCACACTGTCCCCGTCAATATTTAATGATGTTATTTCGTTTGAGCGAGGCGGTGATTTACCCACATTAGTGGATAATGGGATTCGCCATAATTCATTGGCAGATGAGTCAATACAGTATATTCCTCTTGCCCAAAGTGCAAAAACAATCTTGTCATCTTCAGCTTCGACAGCCAAAGGTTCTGAATCAATAATGTGGCACCATTTAGACCCAGCAACCATTGTACTATCTCTCTTCAACCGCAGTTGTGCCTTAGTTGCACCTTCTTGGAGGGGTTCATCCAGTGAAATAAACGCCATGCGCGCCAAACGTAAATCATGGTCAACCCATGTAGCAACTAGGCCATTGTCGCACAGTGATGCAAATGTGATCTCACATGGGAACGGATGAGTAGTATGACCGCCGATGGAAATTCCTCCATCCACATCAATGATTATTTCTTGGTCATTGTGATGGAAAATACGCCAAGGTGCTGTCTCCATGAAACGGGGACATGAACTCGGCTTGTGAACCATTCCTTCAATAGTCCACTACTCTACGCCTGAACATGGTCAGTCTGATTCTTGTATCCGGCGGCGATATCGCATCAACTAACCAAGCGCATGAACTAATGAAACTTGCAAACTGGGTCCCGCTTAATCCAGTTGAAGGGCAAGTTGCATATTCTTTCAAGAATGCACGAATTTGGTGGTTAGATGATGGTTGTTTGTGGGAAGATGATCTCGACAAAAGATGGGCAAAGGCAACGGGTGAAGTCCCGGATGAGATTATTTTCCCCTCACGCCATTCGGCTGCTAGTGGCAATGCATCGCTAACCTTGCACCCGATTGGGACAATGCAAATTCCGACTGATGCCATTCCCGATTATGGAGGGCGTGCCGGAGATTGCCCACCTCCAAACCCGCGTATTGGCGCGTGGTGGCGTGAATTAAATATAGTTGCAAGTGATTTGGATGAATTTAGTTTATCACTCGAAACCACACACCATGGACCATGGATTGAAACACCATCATTATTCATTGAAATCGGTTCAACCGCTGAAACTTGGGGGCACAAAGGTGCTGCCAAATTACTTGCTGGAATTATCCATCGAGGCCTTGGTTTGAATGGGGGCTCTGGACTTGGAGGATGGGCCGGCCAAGGCCGTGTCGTAGTAACACTTGGCGGAGGACATTATGCCCCCCGTGGAAACCTCTTGGCTTCACACGAAGGAATTTGGATTGGACATATGCTGGCAACTTACGCACTACCATTCACAAAAGATGAATTCGGTAATATTGGGGGGATGTGGGAAAATAGTATCCGCAAAGCGCTTGCAGCAACCGCATTAGCCTTTCCCGGAGGGGAGTTGATTTGCAGTATGGATAAAAAGGCCTTCAAGGGCTGGCAAAGACAAGCAATCAGAGAACTTCTTGATGATTTAGGCATACCTTTACTCAAAAGTTCAGAAATCATTGGATGAAAACGGTCAAGAATCGCCTACACTACCAGTGGTAACATGGTCGGGCTATTCTCACGAATGGTTGTTGGTATAACCGTAAGGATGCCACGCTGGTTTGTAGGATGGGTTAGTCGAAGGTATGTGGCTGGTCCGACCCTGGCAGATGCGACTAAAGTAATGCAAAGATTGTCAAAAGAAGGGTCGTGTTTCACAATCGATGTTCTTGGTGAAGAAATTACAACAATGGACGAAGCAACATTCTTTTTGGAAGAGTACAAACGTGTTATTACAGTCATAACCGAGAATAAATTGGATGCTAATCTATCGATTAAGCCCACTGCATTCGGATTATTATTGGACAGTGAAAAAGGAATGGAAAATATTGAGGCATTGGTAACGATGGCTAATAATCATGACATGTTTGTCCGGCTGGATATGGAAGACCACCGCGTAACAGATGACACGATACAAGTTATGCTAGATATGCACGAAAAGGGCTTGACGAACGTGGGTGTCGTTCTACAAGCGCGCCTGTTCCGTACAATAGATGACATCAAAAGCATCGCACAAAAACTCGGTCCGAATGCGGATTATCGTATTTGCAAGGGAATATACCTCGAACCTTCTGAAATTTCTCACACAGATAGGCAGCCCATCATCAAAGCAACAAATGCATGCATCGATGAAATGTTAGATGCTGGTGCCTATGTTGGAATTGCAAGCCATGATCATCCGGTAATCAACCACGCTCTTGAGGCACTTTCATCTCGTGGTATGGGCCCCAATGGATTGGACCCTCGGACCAATTCTGGAAAGGAGCGCATCGGCAAAGGCCCTGGCTATGAATTCCAAATGCTACTCGGTGTTAGGGGGCCACTTCGTCGTAAGTTACGAGCAAAAGGACATCCGACGCGTGTTTACATACCATATGGGGAGAAATGGTATGAATACTCAATTCGTCGTCTCAAAGAGAATCCAACCATCGGTACCCAAGTCGCCAAGGCATTCATGATGCCATGGACGAATCGCCCATGATCATAAGCGCCTTTTTTTCTGTCTACGTTCCAAGCGTTGCTGCTTTGGCTTGCCAGACTTTTCTGCTTCTGGCAAAACTGGATTTGGATTATCTCCAAGACGCCCTTCCTTCCATGCCTGTCTCCTTTCACGAGGCGAATTGTATGTCACTTCTTCTCTTGGCCGCGGAGGTTCATGAAGGTAAATGCGCTTGATGTCGTAGGCAACAACCCGCCCTGTCATCGTACGACCAGCGCCGGTATGAATTGCCCTAATTTTCCACCTTTCATCGGCATGCTCCATGATGGAACCTGCTTTGAAGACAGTGTCCCGCTCAACAAATATTGACTCACTGTCGGAAAATTCACCCCTGGTTAGAGTCAAACGGACCATGACAATATCTGAGCGAACCGCGTTAGCTCGACCAATTCTATTCGCAGAGAGTTTTTTGCGTGAGTTACCAGTTTTGGTTTCGATACGGTTGATCTCCCAACTTGCATCGGCATGCTCGAAGATATCACCAATTCTGATTACTTCATCTTCATCGATTTCGATTTTTGTTTGAACCGTGTCGGCCCCTTCACTGAGTAGGAATGGAATAGTTACTGGCCTTGGTTCTCGAATTTGAACCGTATGAATGTGGTCGCACTCATCGCACTTCAACAAAAAGTTGCTACCTGTGCCTGCTTTCTTTTCCTTTAGAACTTGATGACCACAAGGCCGCTTACATCCTGGGCAGTCGGTTACATTCTCTACAAATTCAACATCATCGAATTCTTCAGAATCGTCAGTAATTTCGTCATCCATGCAACTTCCTCCGTATTTGTGGGCCATGGGCGACACCTTTGAGGCTGTCGGCTTATGCGAAGCCTTGTCAAGGGGTGCCATAGAGGGCCAATCATGCGCGAAGAATTCTTGGCATCACTCTTGACTGTTAACAAGGAGTTGTCACGTGATGAGCCAGAGGTTGCTGCTAATATCGGGTTACAATTAGAACATATGGGGCTCACAACGTGGTCTATTTCTGTACGCAGAAGGATACGTGATGCGCTTTCTCAATTGGAACCGAGTAACGTGATACAAACCGGCGCAGGTATCGGCCATCTGTCGGCCTGGTTGCTCGACCATTTCGAGTCATCAAAAGGTATTGAAAATTTCCAAATGATTGAGGAAGGCAATCGTTTTGCTGTAATTTTGACCAGGTTAAAAGAAAGGTATTCATCTGTTTCATCATCAATTGTTGTTGGAACCCCTACTCTCCTTGCAGGAGAGTTAAACGCATGGAATATTTCCAAATCAGGCGACCCTCCAATGCTTCCAAGTGCTGATGCAATTATCGTTGACACAACATTGCCTAAACTTGCAGGGGACATCAGTGCAATGTTACCGATTCTTACGAAAAATGGAGTCTTGCTGACAGTTGAGCCAACTCCGCCTGTTGGGGAACGCGATGATGGGGATCCAGAAGTTGTAGGTTTCAATACCTGGATGGAATTGATTCGTACTTCGAATGAGACACACTACATTGCATTCGTACCTTTATTCGGCGGTTCAATAGTTGCTTGGTTTTCAAAAAATTAAGCCTGTGAAGTAGCAATCAAATCTTTGATTTGTAATAGTCCATAGCCGTAATAATCGTCGTGATTATCTTGTCCATTCCGCTTTTGTGAAGAGTCTGCAATCCATTGCTTTAGATTGTCTAGCATGTTAGTGCCACCTTCGATTAAATCAGGGTGCGCATCGAATAGTAGTGCAACTGCTCCTGTGACATAGACAGTAGCAGCGCTAGTTCCTGATGAAAGGCCCCAACTATCACCGGGAATAATTACAGGAACATTGTGACCTGGAGCAACGACTTCAGGCTTTTCATCCGGGCTGTTACGTGGTAGTAGAATTGGCCAAACACGTCCATTGTTGTCGCCAACAGAAGAACCACTCCACAGATTGCCAGAGGCATCTACACCTCCAACACAAATCACTGTGTCAACAGTGCCTGGTGATGCCACATCACCATCATCATCTTCACCGTCATTTCCTGCAGCGGCAACCACCACTATTCCTGCGTCATAGGCAGAATCTACAGCATCTTCAACCGCATCACCAAAGATTATTGCAGCACCCGAAGTCGCTCCTCCAAGTGACAATGAAATAATGTTAACTCCACTAGATATGCACCAATCAATTGCTTCAGCAACAGTGGAGTCGTCACCTGAGCCATTACCTGCCAGTGCTTTTGCAACATATAAATCGATATCTCTAGCAATACCGGTTAGGCCGCCATCAGCAACTAGAATTCCAGCCATCATGGTGCCATGACCATTGTCATCGTAAGGGCTAGATATACCTCCGATAAAATCAAACCAACCCTTCAAATTAAGCCCTCCGAGGTCACGATGCGTATCATCTAGTCCCGAATCTACAATACATACGCTTACCCCATCTCCAGATAGATTATCGACATCATCAAACTGTACGAGAGAATCAAAATCTGTTTCCTTCTCAAGAACTAATGAATTCGGGCCAGTCAAGCTTATTTCCCCCGTAATAATTTGCCAAGTAAAATATGTTAGTCCAATCACAAGAACCGATACAGCAACAGTTGTAATCTTCTTTATGAAGTCGAAATCATTACTGGTTTCATCACTGGGTATCGGTATTAGTGCATCCATCAAATCACCCTAGTGCATCGACTGCCTCGACCAATGTTTCTGCAAATAAACGTACTTCCTCTTCCGTATTGTAGAGATAGGAACTAGCCCGCAACGAGCCTTTGGCGATACCCTTGCTGTTGAACCAAGAATGGACGCAGTGCATTCCGCTCCGAACCATTATTCCAGCATCATCCAGCAAAATTGCGATGTCATGTGCATCTAAGTTGTCAAGGAGAATTGAACAGATTCCACCGCGAAGTGTTGGATCGGTTGGGCCAATAATACTCATCCCATTAACATCCTTGACGATAGAAGTCATAACACGATTCAAAGAAACTTCATGCTCGTGGACAGCATCTAAATCTAAGCCAGAAATATAATCAAGAGCCGCATCAGTTCCTAGAATGCCTGAATAATTTCCGAGCCCACCCTCAAATTTGGCCGGCGGTTTTGACCAAGCTAATGAATCATATTGTGATGTACTGACTGTGCTACCCCCTGCGTGAATAGTCCTCATCTCTTCAAGCAGATCCATTCTACCCCATAGGCATCCCATGCCAGATGGCCCCATCATCTTGTGAATCGAAAAAGCCATGAAATCAACCCCCAAATCTTGAGCATCGATCTTCATGTGGGGTGCCGACTGTGCAGCATCAATACAGACCATGGCCCCATGGTCCTTTGCAATTTTAGCTGCTGCCTTGACCGGTGTCTCAACTCCATCGAGATTTCCAACATGCGATAGTGACACCATCTTCAGTTTGCGACCGGCCTTGGCGCAGGCATCTTCGAAGGCTTCGAGGTCAAATGTGTTGTCGTAATTTGAGTGGACTACTCTATGGTCTATTCCTTGTTCCTGTTCGAGTTGTAGCCACGGTACTAGGTTTGAATTGTGTTCTCTGTCTGTTGTTAGTACGATATCACCTTTATTCCACGACAAACCTTTGGCGACTTGATTTAGCGAGTGAGTTGCATTGTTAGTAAATACAATTTCACCAACTTCATTGGCATTGAACAACTGTTGCAATTTAGAGCGACAACTGTTTACCTTTCGTGAAACTGCATTCCCATAGCGATGAACAGACCTGCCTCCACAACCTGGAGTTACTTCATAATACGAACGAATTGCTTCGATAACAGATGTTGGGCGCAATGTCATGCAGGCATTATCGAGGTATGCAGGCGGGTTATCGGCGCACAATGTTGGAAAGTCTTTTCGTCGATTTGCAAACATTACCAAGCCTCCGAGTCTGGGATATAATCAGATGCTGGGCTATTGATTCCACAACTTGCGCATGTGTACCTGGTGGGATATGTTTCACCACACCCTTCACAAGTGCTACCAGCAGGCCCAATTCGGTTACAATCTTCACTAGTACAATCCAAGATTGTGTCGCCATTATTGGCACGGCTAACTGGGGCGTTCTCCTGGCAAGATGGACATGCGCCCTCGGTTGCTAAGATCACACCTTCCAATAGCAAGTCTGCATCTGCAGCCGCAGCAGCTTTTGTTTGAACACGGGTTCCTTCACCCAACATTCGTTGTGGGAACCACAGAATGTGCATGAGAATGTAAATTAGAAGTATTCCACTGATTAAGTGAATAGCATAAATCCAATAGTTACTAACATTTCTTTCAGCGATGAAGTGTATCCCCGACCAGCCATTTAATGCGATGGTCAGAACCCAGCATATGATTAGCATTGTCCAAGCATAAAGACTGTGCTCAGCCATTGCTTCTTCCATTACCCTAACATCGGTGTGAACATGGTGCTCCTGGACATGGAGGTCGCGAGTCTCAGTAACGGCTTTCCAGAAAAAGTAAGTGAAAAAGCACCCTGCTGCGGCTAATATGACGCCACCGAGTGCGTCACCGAGACTTGCGCCAATAGGGAACGATGGGGAATTAACATGGAACATGATTTGTGATGCAAATATTGCACCCCAGATGATTATCACATTGATGATGTGCCCACGCATAATCGGGAAGTTTACCGAGATTTGGATGAAAAACCAAACCCATAGAATCGCTGAAACAATCAACTGGAAGAATGCAAAACCTCCAATTGCAGCCACTCCCGCAGGGCCAGTAAGTTTTGGATCGCCACCGTCAAAAAGTTCTGTAGAAATCGAACCCAGAAGAAAAGCTAGCACTCCAGTTACCATAGTCAAGAAATGAGCTTGTCCCCATTCGTGTCTTAGTAGGCGGAATTGAAATTTCCACTCATGGCGAAGTTGGTCTATGTTACCAAGAACGTGGTGCAGGTCGCCAAATTTCCGTTCTAAAACAATGTCTCCGAGCCTAAATGGCATCGTATCATGTTCGTCAGATGGGAGATTAATCTCAATTTGAATCTCCTCCGCCATGACTTGTGGTGGACTTTCTCCCTTTGAGTTATTTCGGTTGGGCACCTCCTATGGAGGTGGAATAGATATGGATAAAATGTTTGGGAAATGAATTTTATCGGCATTAATTGAGTAAGTAATATTATGAATTAATTATCCACTTCTTCATATTCTTCCTCATATTCATCATCACCATCATCGAGCCACTCTGAATTATCACCTTGGCTGATTCGCCGTGACGCAAGGAATAGTAATCCTGCGCCGACCAATCCAATCCCGAAAAGCACCATCATCGTTTGAGAGGCAAAGAATCCCTCCGGTTCAGGAACAGGCCCAACTTTCACATTCAACAATACGGTATTGTTTTCGTTGGACTCGTCAATATCCTGGCCTGAATCGATTCGCACTGCTAGGTCCAGTTCACCTTCCCAGTCAGGAACCCATTCGAATGTCACTGACATTTTCTCATCGTTCAGAGTCGATACTTGGACTGTTTGAACTTCTTGGATAATTATTCTACCTTCATGAAGAATATGGGTCTCCAAAGTAATGTTGAATGTCATGGCATCGGGGGCGCCCATGTTAATGATATCAATACTAACGGTGGTCTTTTGGCCAAGGACTGGCGAATCATCTGACAAAGTAATCATATCAGCACTGATGTCAGGTCTAGTCTCGATTACTTTGAGACGAAGTGGCCAAGTCTTGGCCGAACCTTCGCCTGTTAAATTATTTCCAGCTAGATCAGCAACATTGAACCAGCAATCAAGGTTCTCACTTTGTATGGGCGGTGAACTTAGGTTCACAAGATACCGGCTGACTTCGCCAGGGATGGTTATGACAGCTGTGCCCACTATAATGTCTCCAAAGGAGAGAAGGCCGTCAACCTGGATGCATTGAACCTGAATCCCCTGCTCAGGCAGGCCCGAATCTGCTTCTTGAATGTCAAATTGTAACAGAATTTCAGTCGAATTAGTGGAAATTATCGTAGGTTCGTGACCCACTATCGAAGGGGCCGTATCATCAATTTGCAGACGAACCGGCACGGGACTTGGATTCGCAATTCCTATGCCACCATTGGTTTGGATGACCACACGGTACAATCCACTTCCAAGGGCATCCATCGTTCCTTCAAACCGACCATCGGAACCAGTCTCCACCAAAAGAGGAAGGTCAAGAGGTGCTTCGAGCATAACCGAATATGAATCGGAAGCCGGCGCTAGATCTGCAGCAACATAACGCACCCTGCCCTCTATCACTATTCTCTGTCCAAGTGTGACATAATCATCATACTCAAGTAGACGCGAATCATTACCGTAGGTCCTCATTGAAGATTCGACTAGTATGACATCGGCATTAAAGCGCCAGTTCAGTCCAGTGTCAGTAATATGCTCGCCCGATGAATCGCTTATTTTGAGCGTAAGTCCCATTTCATTTACTGACATATCATCAAATAGTGGCGAAGCGGTAATTGAAAGGTTAAGATATATTTCATCCCCTTGGGTCTCAAACATATATTCTGAGACCTCAAGCAGTGGATTACTAGACTCGAATGACCCGTTATTGTCATAGGACAGTGTGTTGCCTAAGCCAAGGTCGATGATGATTCCTTCGATATCATCTAGGCCGTTTACATCTCGAATACTGATATTTAGCCAACCGGGGTGAGTCGGGGTCAGAGTGTTGCCGCCGGGGAAGTCTATATTGGCAGATATGAATTCAGTTGGAGAAGGAACTAACGATGTGTAATGTAACAAATCTTCTTCAAATCCTGGGCCACTTAAGATTGCATTACCGGTCCTGTCAAAGCCCTCAATGAACAAAGATACTTGCTGGCCGTGTGAATTGAATGCATCATCATATCGAGCGTGAAATATATCGCTCTCTCCTACTCTGAGAAGCGGTTTTTGGCCATATTCCTCTAGTTGAGGAATTCCATCGCCATTATCGTGTAGAGCCTCGACCCACCACTTCAAACGTAGACTACCAAGGTCAAGTCCATCACTATCAGCACCGTCTGTAATAGTCACATTAAACAATTGCTGGGACGAGGGCAGGATTCTTTCACCCAGAGGTGCATTTGCTTGGAAACCCGGCTTTGTAGCGTCTATATTGAAAGTAAGTGATGCAAGCCCCGGTTCAGTTGAATCATATGGGCCAAAGAGATTAGCTGCGATGGTGTATCCACCGTAATAATTGGTCTGTGGAGCAAACACTTCAATTGAGTAAAAACCATTGGAATCGACAGTTGTATTCGCACCGAGATCCACTAGTTCAATGAGAACCTCGCCTGGAAGTGGGTAACTGGTTTGATTGAGGAAACGTACGGCACCCCCTATGCGTAATAAATCACCACCTGCGATCCATTCTCCAGCATCGATATGCGTGCTTCCCTCTGTGGGGTCTGTCAGATCCCAGACTGTAAAACTCGTAATCTCCATTAGGCGTTCATGATCTGTGGTCTGGCTTGAAAGCCTACTCGTATGGAGTGAATCAATGGTCTGCGCATGAACCTCCCAAACAACACCTTGTTCAGGTAACCATGCCCAACTGACAGTAATATTCCATTCCATGGTGCCGCTTTGGTTGTCCAATGCTATCCACGAACCACTGATGTTGCTAACAAGTCCACCAGGGTCATTTGCCCATGTAGTGTCATTTTCAAGTGAATGGTAAAGTATTGGTTGGCTAGCACTGTTCTGAATTTGGGGAATCAGAGCGAGCCACGATAAATTCGATAGCCCTTGATATGAAGTCACGTCGATACTCAAAGTCCGAGATTGGCCATCGGGAACAATGGTCTCTTCGGGCAATGTAATTGTTGTAATAGAAGGTGGGCGGTCACCCTGTCCTAACCACAGATTGAGCAATTCTACCTTTCCGGCGCTACCCGAACTGACATTAATGATGATACTAACATTGCCAGCGCCATCTGGCGTGAGATTAGAAACATGTTGATTCAATTCATCAAGCAGGTTTGAATGAGGCGATTCACCGACAGCTGCAGTCCAGTCATAATCGATATCAATTTCATCAAGAACCAAGGTGGCATTCGCACTCACTTTAAGTGGAATGTCGACGAATTCATTACCCCACGCATCGGTGAAACTAGGACTCGCATTACCGAGATATGAATTTAGAGAAGCTGAAAAATCAGGAACCGTCGATGCATTGCTAAGGTTTCCACTATGATTCCATTCCCAATTTCCGTCTGCGCCAACATCTAGGGCTGCAGTCACATCATCACTACCCTCGAAAACAACAACCAATTTCGGCCCATGTGTGGCGTTATCTCTCGAGGTGATCGTCAATCTCGAGCCATCGGGTTTGTTGGTATTTTCATCACCAATGAGAATAAGTCCATTATTGGTCACATTACCATTAACCCAATTCTGTACCAAATCTGTCAAGTTTTGATTAGTGAAGTCGAGCCAGTTGTACTCAAGATTGGCAGGACTATCCGTTACACTTGCAACTGCAACATCTCGATCGGTCGTGCCAGAGGCACCTGCGGTCGACCAAGAATAATCGCTACCCGTGAGGTTGTCTATCGCTTTATTCCAGGTGACGCCTGCAGATTGTGAGACCGGCGCATTACTCTCAAGGCCTTCCTCCCAATTTTTCAACAATGGATGGACTGAGTAGGTATGCAGGGTGCTTACAGGAGTTGTGGTCGAAGCTTGATTCACCGCATCCTGCACATAGAATGAGAGGTTGGCATCTAGAACTGTCGCTCCAGGCAATAGGCCTAAGTCGAACCAGTATACTCCTCGATAAACATGCCAATTTACCCACTCCGTTTTGCCAACATGTGTGACGCTTTGATTACCATAGTTACAATCTGCGTGTGTAGAGTTACCATAGCTTGGATTTGGTTGATGCAAGTAGGAATCACGTACATCACTACCAGAGATTGTTAGTTCGCTAAGTGTCGAGAACTGCATAGAAGCAGAGGTAATTGTGGCGTTGATTGGCAAACGGATGTAATAACTTGAATTATTGCCTGTAGACATGTTTAGTCCGGCCCGTTTATATCCATTTGAAAGTTCGTCAAGGTGTCCATATGTACCATTTCCAGGGCCTCCCCAATACCAATCTAAATCGCCATCATCTCCAATGTCTAGCCCGATAGAATCAGGTCTTTCACCACTTGAATTTGCAAGACCCCTGACATCGAGGGCCGCTGTTGATATTACCGAACTAGAGCCAATACTGATGTTGGTGCTGGAATCATATCCTGGGCCATTAAAATCCAGCATAATCGAGACCTGTGAGCCGGAATTGCCGAAGTGAGTAGTAGATCCCGCATTAGCCTGAAACACTGGAAATGAACCCAGCAACAACAGGGCAAGCAGCAGCGCACGGCCCTTCATGATTTGAAATAATTGCATCACCCCAAAGAGATTTGTGGTTCAGATTCAAGTTCGTTCAACAAAATAATTCTAATTTTCATTACCTTGCAACTCTATTGGTGGAGGATTCATTGACAGCCACTCAATAACATTAATTGAAGGGATGGTCATCTGGCCTAACAGCCCATCCTGTTGGTCCGACCACATAAATTGTGTTTCGTGTTTCGACCCTTGCAGTTGCTCGTTCATCATATGTAATTCCAGCAACTCTAGACGACCTTACTGGGCCTTCTCCCAATTTTGGATGGGCGTATGCGTATCCTTTGAGGTCTCCATCTGACATTCTTGCATCACGAATTACGACTTCTGGTTTTTGTTTCTCGACTGCCGGTATACCTTCACCGCTTGCCATATATTTGGCTAGAGCACGGTAATCAATTTCTGAATCGAGTTCGATTCCAAGTTCTTCAAATTCTTGCATTACTTCATCTGCCGGTATTGGATTATCGCCAATTTCGGTTAAGATTCTGAAATATTCTTTTGCTAGAATGGTTCCTGTACTGTTTGTATCGAAAATTTGGAATGCTTCAATCAGTTCTCGCTCGGCTAGCGAATCTTGGGTGATATAGTCCTGAACTTCTTTCGAATCTTCAATTAGTATTTCGAGACGCCCCCATTCAACATTGTCCTCAACATCACCGTCATCAAAGTGAATCAGGAAGGTGTGGTCGTTATTCTCTCCGGCTATTATTCCTGGATAATAATGTCCGTGATTATTCCAGTTGGCGAAGACTCTGTCTCCTGACTTGTAGGGGATACTAGCTGGGCGAATTGTTCCAGGAGATGTGCCAATTACTACCGCTGGCTTGGTCTCAATAACTGTGCTTTTTGGGACTTCAATACGATAGGTTCCATCATCATTTACTGCAACAATTTTACACCTATCAAGCCATCTTTCGTTGGTTGGGCTGTGGTACTCTACATGGTCCCCAACATTGAATGAAAGTGGTAACTCGACTTCCGGGGTTGGTGGAGCCTGATGATGTGTATTCTGTCCAATCATACCGAGTTGTTGTAATGCTGTGACAACAGCAGCAGTTACTGCAGCAGGATCATTATTGATGATGGTATTACTAACCACGTCGCCTCCAATTACGGAGTCCTGCATTGAGACATTATTTCCTTCAGAGGAAGGAGGCGCAGGGACCCATTCAGAACCAGTCCACATAAATTTACCATCGGGACTCATCACAGGGTCGGACATGCTCAGGGCTTAGGCTCTGGAACTATCAATTAATCGCAAATGATGCGGAGCCTTTCTTTTTCTGTAATGACTCAAAATATCAGTGTAATTAGGCGCCGAGAGAGAGATTTGAACTCTCGTGCCACAAGGACACGCGATTTCCAGTCGCGCGCAATACCAGGCTATGCGATCTCGGCCGCAAACCGGCTGACAAGCATTTCCTGTTTAACCGAAACGGTCGAAAAGCCGTTTATCTCAATGCGAATCGATTATATCAGAAAGTTTGGTCGCCACGATTACGCCACCATGGCTTAGCGGTATAGCACCTCATTGGTAATGAGGAGGTCGCGAGTTCAATTCTCGCTGGTGGCTCCAAAAACGGGTCTTCTTCTGCGATTTGAAAACTGAGATGTGAGGGTAGAGTTGATAGGGTTCAGCGAACCCGTAGGGTTCGGTTGTGCACATGAACGCGTCTAAGAAAATCCCGGTCGCCATATTTCTCACAGTTCTGATGTTTAGTAGCGTTGCTACTGCAGCAGTCAGTTCATGGAGTGGCCCTTCAGGATTGGCGGGGACCACAAAAACCGTTTCGGATGTATTCGAAGTTCCGGGCAATGCAACGGTTATCGATGCATGGCTACATGTCGATGAGAGTGGATATTTGGAGGATGGCTCAGGTGTTACATGGTCTGGGGAAAACGTTTCTAACAACTTTAGCGCAGGCCAGTTCACCAACACAATGATCGGTAAATTCGATGGTGCAATGTCACTAACTCCCGACAGCGCAGTCTCTAATGTCGAAACTTTTTCGTCTGCAACTCTTCAACTTCCATCCGGTTGGTCCCATACTGGTGCTATCTGGGAAGCGGTAAACCCTACCAGTTTGGGCGGAACAGTTAGTGGTTCAACAAGAACACTTGCTCATGGCTACGTGCCCGTAACCGCAGCAGGTGGCGGCGTGGTAGCTGCTACTTTGCCGGGCCAAGGGCTGCCTGCAAATACCGCTGGCGCACTTGTCACTCCTCAACTTACATTGCCATCTCCGATTAATGATTTTAACCTAACGTTCTCACACTGGCACCACCTTGATGTTGATGATGGTGCATGGGTTGAGTACAAACTTGACACGGGTGCTTGGACCTACATGGAGCCAGTAGGAGGCTATCCTTCGAATATCTCAACTTCTGCACCGGTTCCTACCGGAGCAAACAGTAGTGGCTTTGGAGTATTTGGAGATGGAAATCACAGTGGCTGGATCTCTTCAACATTCAGTTTGGATAACTTAACTGGAATCACTAACGCAACTACATTGCAATTTAGATTCCAGGTATGGACTGACAATAACAGCACATCAAGGCCAGGCTGGTTCCTAGATGATTTCAGTATTACCAACGTAGGAAATTCGGTTGGACTATGGCACCATGGATGCTATGTCGCCACCGGGTCTTGCTTTTACAGTAATAGCGCACAGGGAATGATGGTAGGAGATATTGATTTGTCGAGTACAACTGCAGGTGCAGTAATACAAACGCGCTTGGAATTTGATTTAGAAGGGTCTTCCTACGATAATTTCTGTATAGAGTTATCAACAAACAATGGGACAACTTGGACTGATATTTCATCAAACGGAAACAGTGGCGCAACAACTTCAACATGCCGTTCGAGGATAGGGGCAATCCCCGGCTCAAGTTACACTTTGCCAAATGGCACTCAAGTGAACGACCAATCGGGAGGTTTCTTTGTAGTTGATTTCGCAATTCCTACGGCAATGATCGGCGCAAATGGTACTTCACTGATCAAGTACTATGTCGAAACAGATTCTTCAGTTCAGTACGGTACTCCAAACGATGAGCGTGAAGGGCTAACTGTTGATTGGTACAAGGTTGTTACTTCAAGTGGAACAGTTCTTGATACCAACCTTCTTAGCAATTCTTCTTCAGTGACGCACTTTGGAAACAATGGGGCTGCTGACGATTGGGCATTCATCCAAATTGGAGCTGGTGGCTTCGTGTTAAACGATGGTCTTGAAGATGCACCTGCGCTTCCTCCCGGTGGTTGGAGTGTCTCCAATCAAGTTGGACAAACAGGATGGGAATTTGGCGCAGTATGCGCAAATTATTCCGGTGGCCCAAGTTCATTCCCAAGTGCAAGTCTTGGGTTTGGAACCAATCTATGTGGGACTTATGATGCAGGTTCAGATAACTCATTAATTTCTCCGAACTACTTCGTTCCGCTTGGTGCAAGCGCACGTTTTGTGTGGAAGCATTGGATGTGTTCTGAAGATGCATGGGACGGAGGTGCTCTCTATGTTTCAGTCAATGGTGGGACTTGGAATCAAGCATATGTAAACTATGCAAATGGTAGTAACTGGTATGATGGACAAATTACCAATACAGTTGCATTCAGTGGTACTGATGTCTGGGATGGACGGCAATACGTCGCAACCTCTGGCGGCTGGTCTTGCACAGGGGCCACCATTCCTTGGCTTGATATGGCATACGATGTGTCTAATTTATCAGGCAATAACGTTTCTTTCAAGTTCCGACAAATGTCAGATACAGCTGTTCAAGAGCCGGGCTGGTATGTTGATAACATCGGATTAGAAGTTGATTGGTTTGAAACCGAAGGTTCGTGGACGAGTCCACTTATTCCAACACATGACTTGGGGCAAGGATTTGTTGATGCAGATATCATCTTGCCCAATAATACATGGTATGGAATAAACATCCTAGATTCTACTGGCCAAGTAATTACTGGTCATGAAAATATGTCACTTCCGGTTTCACTAGCTACGATTGACCGTGATGCAAATCCGGGCGTATATGTCGAAGTTATAATGGGAACTGAAGATGAGTATTACACTCCACTAATCAGTGAACTGTCAATTGGTGCAACTCGCTACTTTGGAGATTCAAATGGTTGGAACATACCTGCAAGCCTTACACGTTTGTCCAATGGGACATGGGAAAATACAGGTTCTTCTGCATTGGTAATTGCCGGTTTGTCTGGCCTTTCATCTCGTCCGATTTCGTCTGCTCTTGTAACTGGCAATTTCTCACAAACCACATCGACTCTAACTACGATGGGAACTCAAGGCGTCTCTACAAGCACTGTCAATTCGATATTAGATCTTGGTGGAATGAAAACACACATCAGTCCAACAGTAACACTAGCACCTGGTGGGATGATAGATACACTAGCATTCCGTGGAACTTTTGCACAGCCAGCACATGATGCTGCTATCGACTTAGGTGATGATGGAACTATCGATTGGCAATTCCCATCTGACCCGGCATATGGCTCATATGGATGGCAAACACGCATAGATTCGACATCGATTACTCATTCGGTTAGTATTACTGGAAACGACACATTGTCAGTTATGATTCCAGAAGGTGCTAACATTCACAGTTTACTTCTTGGAATTACTCCAACGGGCAATACTGAGCCACTTTCAATTTCGAGTGGTGGAAATTCATTCTATCAATTGTATAATTACAATTGGTCGACAACTGTACTTTCAATTGCTAACCCTCAGTTAGTTGCTTCAAGTACCTCTGTCGATGTAAGTGGACGAAATTGGTCAATGATTGATATCGATCTGATGTCATCTCCAACAACAACCTATACAATCGGCTCTTTTGCTATCGGTTATACGTTGATGGAGAATGTTTCAGGCTTAGGATCAGTAGTAAAAGCATACCATGAGTTGAACTCAAACAATGGTCTTGAACCAATCGTTGATGTTCCCTTGACATGGACTTCTGTTGCAGGTGGAGTTGCAATAGATGGTGGTGTTTATCATGAAAATATGATTACTAATCATCCGTTTACTGTTCCCGAAACCTGGTATCCAAATGGTGATTTACAAGGGTTTACTACAAGTCACCATCACTTACTAGGGAATGAGAATATCGATGAAATACATCTGATTGGCCTTGACTCATCGGGTGATACTCTAGAAATAATCCTTTCAAATATTCAAGCAGGTGGAACCTTTGCGCAAATAAGCGGGTTTGGAATGCTGGCCTTGGACATTACCTCTACAGTAACCGAAGTTGGTGGAAGACTTGTTGTAGATTGGCAATTTGAGGTTGATTGGGACTGGGATGATTCTCAATCCATGTCATGGACAGCACAAGGATTTGATGAAAACGGAGAAGGCCTTTCTCCGGCTACAGCGCAATCAGGTGGAGTTGCAACCCAGGCTAGTGAGAATGATTTGCAGGTTGATTCTTGGAATGTGATGGACTTATTTGGCCATGATTTATCCGATGTATTTTCACCGGCCTATCCATTCTGGGCTAAGGCTGGAACACAAGTTTCAGTTTCTGGAACTGTACGTTTTGAAAATACCTTAGACCTAAGGCCACTTGTAAGTGATTTCGTAGTTGCTATTGCTATTGATGGAAATGATGTTGTTCTCAATTCAACCGGGGCTGGTCAGTGGACCGGATTAATCACTTTGCCATCTAATACAACACTTACCAATCTTACACCATATGTTATTCGCGCTGGACCAGCAACCGGAGCAAGTGGTGCAGATGATACGACTTTGACTAACCCTGTAAGTATCCGTCTCGACAACCAATCCCCATGGGCTTCCAATTTGCAAATTAACAATGGGCAAAGATTGCTAGCTGCAGATGGCTACACTTGGGATCCTTCGTCTTCACTTTCGCTTCAAGTAACCGTTACCGATAGTCAAGCACTTGGTAACGAGGTAGTAATGCACTACTGGCGGGAAGTTTTAGACGATACTAATGGTGACGGAATCGCAGATTACGATGAATATCAGGCTACATCTAGAGATTTACCAGAGGGAATCTCAGGAGAAAGAACTCTAACATTTAGTGGGATTGATGTATCGGGACTTGAGATGAATGCGTTATTCTCAGTATTCTTTACAGGAACAGATTATGCTGGACATTCACTTGTTTATGGTGGCACTGCAGGCATAGACAACGACATGGCCACACTGATTATTGCGGTCAATGCGCCTACAACCATTCCGGCAACTGGACTCAGTATCGATTCGATAAGCGAGCAATTACTTGCTGGCCAGATGCACACATTATCAATGGAAATTAGCGATGAAAATGGAATCAATTCTATCGATGTAGTAACTGTCAAATTACTAGGTGCTGATGAAGATACAATTGGTGTAATGACATGGGAGCCTCGCAACGGTAACATGTATTCGAATGAATTATCGCAACTAACATTGCATGACGTTATTGTAACAGATGAAGGATCATATTCAGTTGTCGAGTGGCAATTCACACTTGATTGGAATTTTGATGAATCACTCTTGCCGGAGTATGCTATGCCGGGTATTGTAGTATTCGATGATGATGATCTGAATCCAGTTGCGCTATTGACTAACCTCGGAGAAATACGTTGGCAATTAGACAATGACCTGAAAGTAATTGTTGATGATATGAGAGATAACACTCCACCACTATCTGAAAACTCTTCTGAGCAGATTTATGTTCAACCGGGTGACGACCTAACACTGTCTGGCCATGTTGTTTACAACAAGTCAGGAGTAATGCTGTCCACTCTTCCTGAGCAGGGGCTTGAAGTAACCGTTTCGACTACCTATGGGTCTGAGGACTTATCTTCCTATGCGGAAGTAACAGAAGGCGGATGGTGGACTACTGGTATGATTTTGCCATCGAGATCACTTCTTGAAAACATCTTAATTGTTGATTACTCCATTACTGGTGTGCAACATCCTGGAAATGATGTGAGCAGTGCTGAAACCTATGTGACAGTGGATGAAATATCTCCAGTTGTTCAATTTTCTACTAGGCCTATGGTGCTAGATGATGCAGAATTGGAAGTTCAACCATTTGCCATTCTAATCTTAGATGAAGGTGGTATGTCTGGAAATGATTTGCAGGTTCATTGGGCTTTTGTCCGTAATGGTGTCATTATAGAAAACGGCCAATCCAATGATATAATCCCGTACATCTCTAGTAATGCAGATGCTTGGTCATATGTTGGAAGTATTGACTTTACCGAAGGAGTAAATGTTAGCCTTGAGGATGGAGATGAATTAATTTGGTGGGTTGACGTTACCGATAGAGCAGGTAATTCTGCATCGGGAACGGGACTCTCATATCTCGATGCAATGAATACAGATTTCACAGTATTGTCATTCGATGTAACAATTACGAATATCGAAATTTCTCTAGCGGATGGTAGCACTCCAAGGGGTAATGAGATTGTAGAAGGTACCGAAATCGGGGTTGTAGTCCATGTACGCAATTTGGGAACTAAGCCAGGAACAGTTACTGTATCTCTTATGGAGGATTTGGGCCCGGAAAGAAGCTGGCTCTCTCACAGTAGCATAGAACTCTCGTTATCACCTGGCCAAACACTTGAATCGATACCGCTTCTGTTTGAGACCCACGGTAGTGGCTCACAAAATCTACACGTCAACATTACTGGAATGGATACTTGGGTAGAAAATTCAATGCTGCCACATTGTTTTGGAACTGAACTCAGAGCCTCATGTGACTTGAATGTTGAATCCGATATGCCAAGAGTCATCAGCCAAGATGATGCTGATTCCGGCTTGGGTAGCATGACAGTCATAATTTCGATATTGGTAGTGCTTTTGGGTGGTGCAGCGCTAGCAATCGCAGTTTTGCTTCGCAGAAACAGTCCTGATGAGAGTATATTCTACGATGATGATGATGAGTGGGAAGATGACGAAGAATTTACAGAACAGAAAGTAACTCCAATTCTACCTCCAATGGCGCCAAAACGGCCCAATATGGAGGCGGTAACTAAGGCCCTAGAGATAGCGCCCGAAGTCACCCCAGACCTAGAAATGGAACCAGTTGTTGAAGTAACTCCTGCAGAAGACCCCTGGGCAGATGTAGACCATTCCCAAATTAAAGAGGTAGAAGTTGACTCGTCGGACGATGAGGTTGTAGAAAACCCTGAGATCACGGAAGAAGTAGTAGAAGAAGAAACAGAATCGATAGATGAAGCAGATTTTTCTGGCATGACTGTTGCACAGTTGAAGGTTGAATTAAGGGAACGAGGATTACCAGTGAAGGGCAGGAAAGCAGAATTACTAGCACGTCTGCAAGATGAGTAACTGTCACCAAACGCGCGCGTAACACCTCTAATTGACCGAAATCCATTAAAGCCTATTTTACAGATTTAGATTTAGAGAGCACCCCTCTCTAGATGGGATTGGCATGACTACAACAAGCGAAAGCAGGGATACTGCTGCACGAGTTAGAGAATTACAAACGCAAGTAAACGACCTCAAAGAATTAGTGAATACGCTTCTTTCAGTAATTTGTGAGGAGCCAGATGGGGTCTCAAGTGGAGCAGCACCATCGTATGGCCAGCCCAAAATGAATTACTGCATGTAATCATCCTTTGATTACAGCAAGCGGTGACAACCTGGCAATCGGTTTTGTCAGACCCGCCGAATTAGATAATCGAATAACTTCATCGACATCCTTGTATGCATCAGGGGCCTCTTCTGACATTATATTTGGCGTGTTTGCATGAACACGAATACCCCTTGATTGCAATTCCCTTTGGACTGCCTTTCCATCAATTTTCTTTTTCGCAGCGGAACGAGATAGTAGCCGTCCTGCACCGTGGCACGATGATGCGAAGGCTCGATTTCCTGCAGCTCCCTCAAGCAGCCATGAGCCTGTACCCATATCCCCGGGAACTAGAACGGGTTGGCCAGGCATTGCCCTAGTGGCTCCCTTACGGTGAACACAGCACTTACAACTTCGACCATCGATGTCATGGGTCTCAATTTTTGCAATATTATGGCTAACATCATACAAGAGTCTTGTTTCTACTTCAAATTCAGCAGCCAGAGTTTGTCTAAGTCTGTGCGTCAATGCACTCCGATTGGCAAATGCAAAATTGGCAGCACCGTTCATTGCATCCAGATAGGATTGCCCCTCACGGCTATGAATCGGAGCAGCCGCTAGTTGGCGGTCTTGAATTTCAAATCCCCACTCATCATTCTGCCATACTCCATTTCGGTTACGATATTTATCCTCCAATAGTCGTACATGGTCAGTACATACCTGATGGCCTAAACCTCTACTCCCAGAATGTATCATGCATAGTACCTGGCCCTCGAAAAGACCGTGTGGATTTCCTTCCTCGATTGTCTGAACAGTCTGCAATTCCAAAAAATGGTTTCCGGAACCGAGTGTGCCTAGGGCTTTAAGGCCCCTTTCCATAGCACGCTCAGATACACCTTCGTCCGTTTCAAGGACTCCGTTGGATTCGATGTTTTGTAAATCCTCCTCATGTGCAAAGCCAAGATCTACCATCGCATTACTGCCACGTGAAATAATCTCATCAAGTTCCTGTCTGGTAATCTTTAGACCACCTTTTCCTGAACCTCCAGATGGAATCCTACCATTCAAACGCCCAGCTAACTTATCGATATTTGGAATATCATCAACACTGCAGTCCAGTGCAACCAGTCGAACACCACAGTTGATGTCGAACCCGACCCCACCGGGTGATATCGAGCCACCCGCATCGCCCCATTCGAGGTCCGTTGCAAGAACACCTCCTATCGGAAACCCATAGCCGAAGTGCCAATCAGCCATAGCCCACGCCTCACCAACTACACCTGGCATTGATGCGATGTTGAGAAGTTGAGATATCGAACGGTCGTCACTACTATTGGCCAAGTGTGCCGAATCTGCTACAATCATTGCATCAACTTTCATTGATGCGTGGCGCCTAATACGTAGGAGACCATCACCCTCGACTTCGAGGTATTTCTGCCATTCACCATCGGCCACGTGCCTGCGAAGCGTTCTATCTCTTCATTTCTATGCTTCAATCGGGGATGGTTTGAAGTTAGATTGCTACCCCCACGACCTGCCCATAGGGCAGGTGATGATTCTGGGTCTTCCTCCAATTGACCTCCAAGTATTCCATGACAATGGGTATACTCGCCGTCAATGCCGGGTTACCAACCTGTGGTTCTGGACTTGTGACCCCCACCGAGATACCTGTGGTGATACAGAGGAAGATGAGTACACATTCATTGGGGCGCCAATCATCAGTGGTTTTACACAAAGTGGTCGCGAGTTAAAGGATGCAATGCGTGAGGCATTCATTTCATTTCTTGAAGAACGTGAGCATACACGCATAGAACCGTATCCTGTTCTTGCACGCTGGCGTGATGACATTCACCTCACTATTGCCAGTATTGCAGATTTCCAACCACATGTGACCTCTGGTGCAGTAGAGCCACCTGCAAATCCATTGGCAATATCTCAGCCATGTATTAGATTGAATGATGTGGATGCAGTTGGACGTTCAGGACGCCACTTGACCACATTTGAAATGATGGCTCACCATGTGTTTAACCGTCCAAATGAAGGACGTATGTTCTATTGGATGGAGGAATGCGTACAGTATTGTCATGATTTACTATGTGGTACATTTGGAATTAACCCAACCGAGGTCACTTATGTTGAAAACCCGTGGTCAGGAGGAGGAAATGCAGGTGCTGCTGTTGAGGTTATCGTCGGTGGGTTAGAACTGGCCACTCTTGTTTTCATGGATCTGCATGAAGATGAAGATGGCGACGTCGAGATAAAAGGCGTTAACTATTCCGAAATGCCTCTACAAATTATCGATACGGGATATGGCCTAGAAAGATTTTGTTGGGCCGCAGCGGGAACTCCTACTATCTATGAAGCAATTTATCCTGAAAGTGTTGCTTGGCTGAAAGAGCAAGCAGGATTCTCTGCTACAAGATTTAACATGAATCAGGGGGAACTGGACGCCCTTCTAGGTGAAATGAGCCGCTTATTCGGTATCATGAATATTGAAGCCGGAAGCGATGGCGACCGAATGCGTGAAGTGTTCCTCGCAAGGCTAGAGGAAAGAGGATATTCTATCGACGCAGAAATGTTTGCTTCAATCACAGACCCTTTGTCTAGAATTTATGCAATACCCGATCACATGCATGCGCTTGTAAATATGCTCGGTGACGGATTGGTTCCATCAAACGCCAAAGCAGGTTATTTAGCGCGGATGATTGCACGAAGAGTATTGAGAATGCGTGATGAGTTGGAGCTAGAAATTAGTTTGGCAGATTTGGCATGCCACCACCTTGAAAAGAATTACTCAGCAACTCGAATGAAGCAAACACAGGATGGTTTACTCACCATTCTAAAAGGTGAAGAAGAGCGCTACAATGAAATGCTTCGTAAGGGAAATCAGGTTGTTAAAACCGCTATCAAGGACATTCCACAAAACGCATCTGAATTACCAGATGGTATACTATTCACAATTAATGATAGCCACGGAATCGCACCAGATTTGGTGATGAATATTGCATCGAATCTTGGATGGAAAAATCTCTCATTGCGAACAGGATTCAATGCTGAAATGGCTGAGAGGCATGCTGCTATGGCTAAGGCCGCTGCTAAGGAAGTGGCTGCAAAACCGTTGGTCGAAAACATTCCTGATTTACCACAAACGGTCCCGCTATACTATGAAGATGTTTCACAACAAAACTTCGAAGCTAGTGTATTGGCCTGCCTCGATTTAGTGGGTGAAGATATCCCCGAGTCTGCGACTCATGGAATCATACTAGACAGAACATGTTTCTACCCAGAAGGTGGTGGACAAGAAGGAGATTATGGTAGTTTGACCTGTGATTCAGCATCTCATTCGGTGCTAGACACGAGAAAGGTTGGAGATTTAGTCATACACCTTTGCACAGGTCCGTTTGAGATTGGAGACATGATTCATGGGGAGTTAGATTGGGACAGGCGCCGTCAAATGATGGACCACCATACTGCAGTACACATTGTTGGTGGTGCAGCACGACGTTTACTTGGGCCCCATATTTACCAGGCTGGAGCCAATAAATCGGTTGAATCCGCAAGACTAGATATCACCCACCATCGGAGACTTTCCCGTAAAGATCTTGATGAAATTGAAGCTTTGGCAAATGAAGTTATTCAAAATGTTCCTCGCACTGAGAAGATAACACTTGACCGTAAGGATGCGGATCGAAAATACGGGTTTGACCTTTACCAAGGCGGTGCACCAAAAGGCAGTGATATCCGAATCTTACGAATTTCCGACCATGACATACAGGCTTGTGGCGGAACACACCATGATGATCCTGGACGAATCGGACAAATCCGTATTATCAGGTCTAATGCAGTTCAAGATGGTGTCGAAAGACTACACATTGTCGCAGGACAAGCAGCAATGGTGCATGCCAGAGCACAGGAAGATATCTTGCGCAATGCTGCAGATGTATTCCAAGTTCCTGCTGATGAATTACCAACTGCGGCAAATCGCTTCTTCTCAGAATGGAAAGAACAACGCAAGAGAATTGAAGCCCTTGAAGCTGAGATAGTTCGACTACGCACCAGTGGTGGGGGCGATAATATCTCTGAATTGGACGGTATCAGAGTAGTTGTTATGGAGGTTGATGGGGACCTCAAACAAATGACAAAGATGCTCAAAGAATTGACACTAGACGCAAGTAAACCAACAGTTGCAGTGCTAGGTAGCAGAGAAGGTGGTGGGAAATTGATGATTGCAACAACTGAAGACTCGGTTGCTAGTGAAACATACAATGCGGCCGAACTCCTACGAGGAATTGCTTCACACATCAATGGTGGTGGCGGTGGACGCCCTACTTTTGCACAAGGAGGAGGATCTAATCCTGATGGCCTCCCTGCTGCACTAGATGCTGCAAGGCAACTCATAGGTGTTTGAGCGCAGTAATGTCGAAGCCTGAGACGGCTCTCGATAAAGCCTCAGTTTGAGAAAACCAAGCGAAATCTGATATTTCATTCTCTTTCAATTTTATTTGCGAATTGTCGCCGTTCCATTCGGCTTTGTAGGTAAATGATACAAATGAAATTCCTTCATTTGTAAAAATTCTCTGAGTGACAATAGGGGCATCATCGTCTAACACAATTTCAATCCCCATTTCTTCCAAAGTTTCCCTCACGCAACCAGTTGCAGGGTCTTCATCATGGTCCATGTAGCCCCCTGGTAACGTCCAGTGTCCTACAAAGTGCCCACGCTCAATTTTACCCATCAATACTTTTCCATCGTTATTGAGAACCATTACCTTGGAGACCAGTCGATGTATCGAGCGATAGATTGCTTCCCTTGCGATAGGGTGGACTGAATCATCACTAATGCATTCATCTTTCCATGCCCAGTCTTCGGGCCATTCAATCATTGGATGCGCCTTGGTTACTTTATAGCCGAGTATTTGGAAATTATTTTTTTCCTCCCATGCAAATCCCAATCGACTAGCCTCTTCGGGTGAGGGGAATCTGAATTTTGTATTCCCTACATTATTCATCACGGGTAATTGGGGCCCATTACCATCGGAATCGACGAGCAAAACCTTCCCGTCATGCTCGAGGTACAAGACTGAAACAGGGTGGTCCATATCCCTCCGACTATTCTTCTTCGTTTGAAGTAGTCGCATTTTCGTGATTATAATTTCCTTCTTCGAGAAGATTTTTGTCCATTGTTTTCTTGACCTTTGCTCCAAGTTGTTTGAGTCCATCAGTTCGCTTGATTACATTTCCACGATTTTTCACGAGACGGCCATGGGCTTCTTCAAATGAATCAGTAGCCTGTTTCAATCTCGTACCAAGACCTTCGAACGATTCGAGAAATAGTATGATCTGGTCATGTAGCCCACCCGCCTGTTCAATTAATTTTACTTGATTTTGACTTTGGTGTTCACGCTTCCACATGTCTTTTATCAATAGCAAGGCGGTCATAATAGTCGCACCAGTGACGACCTTGACATTTACATTACCTGCTAGGTCCATGTATAATTCAGGGCTTTGTCTCATAGCAGCTCCAAAGGCACTTTCAAGCGGCACGAACATGAGTACAAACTCAACGGAATTAATTTTCTCCATGTCTTGGTAGCGTTTTGAAGCAAGCCCCTTAGCATGTCCTGCTATCGATTTGCAATGTTCCTTCATTGCAAGTTCAGCCTCGTCCTCAGTTTGGGCGTTTACATACTGCTCCCAAGCCTTGAGAGATACCTTTGAGTCAATTATCACTTGGCGGTTGTCTGGTAGATAAATGACAAAATCAGTACGCTTTCTCTTGCCATCACTTGCAGTTTCTGAAAGTTGTTTTGTGTAGTCCTTTCCTTCTACAAATCCCATTGACTGCAGAAGGTTTTCAAGAACCAATTCTCCCCATGCACCTTGGGCTTGTGAATCCGCTTTGAGAGCTCTTGTCAAATTATTTGTTTCATCAGATAATTTGAGGCCTAATTCAGATACAGAATTTATTCTCTCCTCAAGACGTGTACCTCTTTCAAGAGATTTAGCCTCATTTTTATTCATATTATCGGTATATTCTTTGAGGGCATTGGATAGTGATTCTGTGGCCTTATTGAAGGTAGTAGTTTTTTCATTGTCCGCTTTGGCAACGGCTTCTTGGAATGCAGTTTGTGCCAGAACAGTAAAAGTATCTTTCATTGTAGTTTCATAGCCTTTGAGCGATTCATTTATTGAATTCTCTTTTGCCTCAATTCCAGCTAAAATGATGTTTGCTTCCATTTGAGATTCTAGAACCAATTTCTTGGTACGTTGTTGCATAATAAACCAAACAATAACTACAGCAAGAACCGTTACGAGAGAAAAATATACGAATTCCATCGGACCACTAAGGCTGTTTATGTGGCAGGGGTTCTTGAACCCATTTATTCAGATTTGGTGACTAATTGAAGTATAGTAACATCTACCCACAGACGTGCGAGTCGAACAACTGAATGAGGATATGTGGGCTATGACCTACCTTGTTGTGTGTGATGAAACCAAGAAAGCGACTCTTGTTGACCCGGTGTGGGACAACCTTAGTGATTATATTTCGTTACTTGAAACAGCAGGTTTAGATCTAGAATATACCATGGCAACACACACACATGCAGACCATATTACTGGTTGTTTCACACTAGCGGAAATGACAGGTTGCGAGTATGTAATGTGGAACAACACCCCCTCTTTGGGTGTGACAATTTATGTTGATGAAGAAACTTCAATTTCTATGGGTGAAATTGAATTCCATTTCCACCATGCTCCGGGACATACTGGAGATTCGATGATCATTGAATGTAATGGATACATTTTCACAGGAGATTTCCTATTCACTGGAGATGGCGGTGTTGGTCGGGATGATTTACCAAGTGGCCGCACTCACATGCATTGGCAAGCTCTAGATGTTCTTGAGAGATTTAGTGGAGATGTATTGGTATGCACAGGCCATGACCCTCCTGAAACCGAAATGCAGACTCTTGAGTGGAATCGTGAAAATAATCTGGTATTGAAGATGGAGACTTACGAGGAATATGCAACATGGCAGGAAGACACTTCGGCTGGCCTTGGTGATGTTTCTAAAATCAAGATAGCATTACCAGCAAATATATTTGCTAAGATTCCAGAAGAAATCCCATGGATTAATTGAAATAAAGTAAGTTCTATTCTAGAGGATTTTCTGGGCTGACTAAAATACCAGTCTGTGCGGTTGGAAGGTTATCTAAATCAGTGAAAGTTAGATTTGTTCCTGGCGCAATACCACCTTCAATACGCTCCGCCATTGAACATCTTACATTCAGTTGAATACGTCCTCTATTTCTCGTTAAGTCATAGGATTGGGGGTTTAATTTTTCAATCGCCTGTCTCTCAAATTGTTTGCGGACTGACTTGCCGTGCCACCAAGCATAGCCCCACTGGAAAGTAACTCCAACTGCAGTTGCACAGTACAAAACTAACAGAACTGTTGCGGAAAACAGAACAGTGTTTCCACCATCTCTCGCCTCTGCCATTAGGTCACGTCCAAGCAAGAAGAATAATCCGACTCCTACAATTGGAGTAAGCATTGAATCTAACCAATCTGAAATCGGTATAATTCTCCCCCGTGCGGGGTCGACTAAAACCAGATTAGATTCGAGGGCCGTTGTTACGATACCTACTATTCCAACGAGCAGGATATAGAATAAGCCAGAAAGAGCAAATTCAAGCAATATTGTGTCGAGGCGTAAGGTCCAGTGAATTATTAGCCAAGAAAATAACCCCAGGAAAACGACCCGTGGAACATGGTGGAAATGAACCGCAATATTTGACGTATCCAGAACCTTTGCATCACTACTGCAATGGTCATTTCCAGCATCAGGGATGTGAATAATTTGTTTGCCAAACCATGTCTCAAGTAACTTTATTGCATTAATCAGAACTCTCCGACGAATTAGAACTACTTCCATGGCATACAATACAGGGATTCCAAGAATAATAATCGGTATTGATATAACAGCAACAACAGGCAAAATAAAGACCATTGGGGTTAGCAAAAAGTGTGTAAGCGTGAGTGGATAAAGTAGGTCAGTTTCATTCAGTTTCGCCCGACTTGGCTTGAGTCCCAATCGTCTTGCTTCATCATCGAGGACAGCTCTAAATTGCTCAACCTGCATTCCCGCATCAAGAATTTTCTGAACAGTGCTGCGGTAAGTCCTCTCCGCTGGACCCATTCCTAAAATCATTGTTCGATAGAGGAGTTTAGCGGGTAACGCCAACAGTAATGGCAGCCCCAAAATTGCAATGGCCCACAGCAGATTCTCTACATCGAGACCCGAGGCCATGTGGGGATGTGCGGGCTTACCCCTCAAGAATGTTCATGGAGGGTCGAGGCCTAATCGTAGTTAATGGCCCGGATAGCAGTTACTGACGGCATGGCACCCGAAGCGGTTGCAGTTCTAGAAAAGGCAGGGCACGAAGTGACTCTTGGTTTTATTGAAAAGGCAGATTTGTTATCCGGGGCACTGAAAGAATTCGATGCCATAATTGTTCGAAGTGCGACAAAACTCGCCTCTGAGATCATTGATGCTAGTAGTGGCTTGAAAGTGATAGGCAGAGCAGGGGTAGGTGTAGATAATATCGATCTAGAATCTGCAGGTAAATCTGGAGTAATGGTGGTAAATGCACCGAATGCTTCCACTCAGTCAGTTGTTGAATTAACCATTGGTCATCTGTTGTCATCACTACGCCATATCCCACGTTCAGACCGTGGAATGCGAGATGGAAAATGGGAAAAAAGCGAGATGAAGGGAACTGAACTTTCAGGTAAGTGCCTTGGGCTAATCGGATTTGGCAGAATAGCACAAGGTGTTGCAGCGGTTGCTACAGCAATGGGGATGGAAATTCACACTTATGACCCCTACCTTCCTCCAAAAGTCGCTAATGCACAAGGTGCATACTTACACAAGAAAGTAGACACGCTGTTCAAAACATGTACCCACATCTCAATACATTGCAATCTAACAGAAGAAACTCATCATCTAGTCGATAAAAAAAGAATGAATCTGATGCCGGGCAAGCAAGGTCGAATTGAATGTGGCAATCACATTGTGAATTGTGCGCGCGGCGGCATTATTGACGAAGTTGCGCTACTTACCGCACTTGAGAATGGTACAGTGACCAGTGCTGCACTCGATGTGTTCGAAGTCGAACCTGTAACAACTGAAAATAAATTAATCCAGCACCCTAATTTTCATGGCACACCACACATAGGAGCTGCTACAAAGGAAGCACAGAGCAGAGTTGGCCTAGATATCGCAGCAGCAGTAATCGAAGCATTGTCTGGTAAAAAGCCTCAAACTTTGGTTAATAGTAAATATCTGGATTAGAATTGGTTACCCGTGACAGGTTTGTTTCGCTTTCTTCAAAAACCCTCGGCGATGGAGTTGTGGTATGGCATCACGGATTCTCATCCACTGTGACCTCGATGCCTTCTTCGCCGCAGTCGAAACTCTGCATCATAATTTAGATTCCACTGTCCCGCTAATTCTTGGTTCAGACCCCAAAGGTGGAAAAGGAAGGGGAATCGTTTCGACTTGTAATTATGCAGCCCGTAAATACGGAATTCATTCGGCAATGCCGATTGGGGAAGCCTGGCGCCGCTGCCCTGGACCTCCTCATGGTACGGGGCACTATCTGAGGTCTACTCGGGGATTGTATACCAGAGCCAGCAGAAAAGTTATGGCAATACTAGCAGAGTATGCTGATAAATTTGAGCAAGCAAGTATCGATGAAGCCTATTTGGATGTCACTGAATATTGTGAGGGCGATTGGGATAGAGCTCTTGCATTGACTCGGGATTTACAAACTACAATTATGACGAAATTAGGCCTATCTACTTCTTTTGGAATTGGACCAACGCGTATTCTGGCAAAAATGGGGAGTGAAGAAAACAAACCAGCGGGAATACATCGCACACTGCCTGATGAAATTGTGAGTTTTTTTGAGGGCCGTTCTGTAAGGGAAGTACCGGGAATTGGTCCCAAAACAGCAACTCGGTTAGCAGAATGGGGTATTACGACAATGAGTGAAGCCTCTGAAAATGGAGAAATAGCTCTAGCGAGATTCACTTCGGAGCGGTTTGCTAATTGGATTGTGCGAGTGATAGATGGTGACTCAAGTGATGATGTAAGTCCTCTGAGGAGTCGAAAATCAGTTGGCAAAGAATACACATTTGAATTCGACCAACTAGATAGTGAAATGGTAATTTCACAGCTTTCATTACTTGTTTCTAAAGTACTTGGTAGAGCCAAAGAGATGAGTGTCGCAGGTAGGCTTGGAGAAGTAAAAATACGGTACCAGGGATTCGAAACACACACTCATGGCAGATCTATTCCAGTTGCAATGGATGATGAAACTGTATTCATGCGACTTGCACATGGTTTGTTCGCTGAAAATGTAGATTTAGACAGACCGATTAGGTTGATTGGCTTTCGTCTAGGAAACCTTGAGATGCCTCTAACCAGGCAATCAACACTCGATTTTGATGAGTGATTATTCGAGTTTGTGCATTTGAGTTAAAATCGTTGTAAAATCTTTGAGTTCTTCCGGTATTACAATCCCGCTAATTGGAACATTGAGCGATAGTCCTGCTTCCTTCTTTGTCCTCCAAGTTGCTCCATTGAACTCTTCAATTGCAGATGTCAACTGCCGTAGAGAATCATCTTGCGGAGTCCTTGGGGGGAACTCCCGAACATCAACTGCACTATTTTCGTATAGAGAATCGGAAATATGGTGGGTGAAGAATGGACACACAGGTGATAATGCCGACATCAAATCGCGAACAATTCTATGAATCGTCCATGCTGCATTGGTGTCACCATCATACAATCTTGACTTTGACATTTCAAGCCAGTGACTTGGAAGAATCCCCGTTCCAAAGGTTTTGAGTGCCTGAGTTGCAGTGTAAATATCGAGTTCAGACCAACCTTTTTCCACCTTTTCCATAGTGCTCGCAAATTCGGCTAAAATCCATCTATCCTCAACAGATAAATCTGAAGGCATAGCATCAAGGTCTGCAGGAGAATCAAATTGACTAGCAAACCTTGCAACATTGAACAACTTGGTTAGAACGCCAAAATATTTAGCCTCAATTTCTTCAGGATTAATATGGAAATCATCACCAACTTGTGCGTCACATGCCTTCCAAAGCCTGAAACATTCAGAACCGATTTTGTTTGCTCTCAACTGAACACTTTTGTCAGGGCCACGTACTCTCCACGAGCCTGTCTTGCCACCGGCTCCACACTCGAGAACACTATCGGCATCGATGCCATTACCGAGAGATTTGGACATTTTCCGACCCCATGGGTCCATTCCTAGACCATCAATCCAGACATGCTTGAACCCGGGCTTGTCGAGCAATAGTGTACTTTTGAGAAGAGTATAGTACAGCCATGTTCTCACGATCTCTTTTCCTTGAGGACGAATCGCCGTTGGAAATGCTTTCTCGAATGTATCCATGTCATTTAGATACCCCGAAACAAACAAATTTGAATTGCTAGAATCCATCCAGGTGTCAAATACCTTTTCTTCACCAATAATCTCACCAAGTTCACTCTTTAGCTCACCATATGTTCCGAGTACTTCACGACTATCACGGTCCAAAACTTCACTAGAATCTGGTGGAGATTCACACCATGGTTGCACATAGACTCCAGAAGGTGCACAGATTACCTTTGTTCGATTGTCTGCGTACCAAATTGGAATTTCCGTATGGTACCATCGTCGACGACTAATTGGCCAGTCTATCGAGATATTATCCATCCAATCTAGCAAGAATTGCTTATTCCTCGGAGGGTGGAATTCGATTTCATCAGCAAGCTCACTAATTCTATCCTGAATATGCGTTTGGCGAACATACCATTCCTTCAATAAAATAATTTCAACTGGGTTCTTTCCACGCTCAGATACTGGGACTTCTTGCTCTTTCTCAACTATTTGGTGAATTTTATTCTCACTCTCGAGATGTTCGATTACTGCTTTTCTGGCTTCAGAGACCTTCATCGATGCAAATGGACCAGCAATGTCTGTCATACAACCATCTAAATCAATGGCCTGGAATGGAGTGAGTCCTAACTCCCTAAATACGGCTACGTCATTCTGGTCTCCGAAAGAACAAACCATTAGTATTCCTGAACCGAAGTCACTCTTAACTGATGGATGGGTTGCTATTTCAACGCTAATTTCACGACCTGAAACTGGAATTGGAAGCATTGCTTTCTTGCCAATAAGATGCTGATATCGTTTGTCATCAGGGTGAACGACAACAATCCCACATGCACAAATTAATTCTGGGCGAGTTGTTGAGATAATCATCTCTTCACCATCTTCTGTAGTCCACTTTACATCAATGAGTTTTGTTCTACGCTGCAGGCGTTCAACCTCAGCATCAGCAATGGTAGTTCCCTCTACAGGATCATAAATATTTGGACGCAAATCTTCGACAATTGCTCCGCGCTTGAATAACTCTGTGAAGATAGTTTGAGTTACCATTCGATAATTTGGTGCATCGGTAAGATATTCATTTGCGAAATCCATAGAAAGTCCAACTCTTCGTGCAGTATTTCGCATCGATTGAGTGAACTCTTCTATTGTTTCTTTACATAATTCTAGGAATTCCGCACGGTCATATGTTTTCATTTTACGTCCAGTGTTCTTTTCCACAGTAAACTCAACATTGATTCCATTTCTGTCTACGCCCCACGGGAATTTTACTTCTTTCCCTAGTAGTCTCTGTGACCTCGCAATTACGTCAATCATACTGTATTGTGCCACGGCTCCTATGTGCCAGGTGCCACTCGGATATGGGGGGGGTGTATCGATGACAAAAATCTCCTTACCAGAGTCGGGATTAAATCCGTAACGCTTGGAATAAGCATCCTCATCAGAGTAGTGTTCTTGTTGAATTTTCTTTTCGAGGTCGATTGACCAGCGCTTGTCGGTTAGTCGAGGGGCAGACATCTGGCTCACCAGCCCTGCGTGCGTCATCCGCGCAGGTCCGGCGGGCCCTCGTAGCATTTACCTTTGAACTGATTGGAAGGGGCGAATATGAACTCGAGATGGGTATGCTTTCAAATGTGCTAAGCCCGACGGACCACTGAGGGGCATCATGAGCGAAGATGATTCCAAGCCAGAAGACGACCCGTCGTCTCGCCAAAAACGCCTTTCGCGTATATTTGGTCATGGCCAAGAAAATTTGACTTCTAGAGTCAAAGAATGGGATGCTCGAAAGGCACTGGATGCGGTATTGGATGCGCCGAAATCTCTGCAAAGGGAATGGCAAAAGCATGGAGCCACAGGAATCTTAACCAAATTCCCTGTTTTTATGGTACTAATCTGTCTACTTGCCTCAACCTTCTTTGCATATCATTCCGGATTCGTGGATGGAACTTCTATCAAGCCCGGTGATGAACCATCACTGAATGTAAATGGCGACCTTGACGTTTATCTCCCCGAAGGTTCTCCTGTATTGGAATCAATCAAAGAAGTAGAGGAAAATTGGTCAACAAATGTGATGATTATTTACATCGATTCCCCTGCGAAGCCGATTGATGATCAAAGGATTTTACAGGAAATGTCCTATGTTGAAGAACAGCTCAATCCGCGTCTTTCAGACCCTACAGATGACGTAATTTACGCATTATCACTCTCGACTGTTGTAAAGGAAGTCAATTCAAGTGTCCCGCGAGTTCAAGATGCACTTATCGACCAAATGGTTGCTGAGATTTGTCCACCGAATGATGAGAATTGTATTGGTGAAACGGGTGGTGAGGCAGTGAAGGATTTACTCGGTGTTGCTGACGATTTCTGGGGGTCTTACAGCATACCATCGCAGACCACAATCGACACTATTGTTAATGAAATGTATGAGGATGATGGCTCTCCATCTCCTGGTTTAGATAAGTTGGCACGCGATACTGATTCCGATGGTTTCCTCGATAAGGCAGTAATTATTATTGCAGTAGATGAGACCAAAACCGCTAAGGAAGTCATTGAGAAAACTCAGGCAATTCTAGATAATATTTCTAAAGAGATGCGCCCTTGTGAGTTTGATGCAAATGGAAATCCAGATGGCCCAAATGAATGTGATTGGGAAGACCTTGGAATAACAATGACACTAACAGGGCCGGTTCCTATTACCAACGCAGTCACTGAATTTTCATTCAAATTGTTCTGGCAAATTTTCCCTCTTGCGATTGTATTGGTTGCAATTGGCTTGTTCGTGTTCCATTCTGATGTTTTACAAACTGGTTCTTGGAGGCCAATTCAGGGAATAAAAGTGGTCATCATCGCTGGACTGCCTACCCTCTGTTCTGTGTTTTGGACATTGGGACTTATGGGGTATACCGGTTATGAGGTGACGATGACGGTAATTATTGTCGGGCCGATATTACTTGCACTGGGTGTCTCATATGGGCTGCACATAACGAACCGTTATGCTGAAGAAAGCGGAACTAAAGATGAGAAAATACGCCAATCACTTGCTTCAACTGGTAGGGCTGTTTTCCTATCAGCTGTAACAACAGTTATCGGTTTCATTTCGCTAACCTTCACTCCAATGAAACCGATTGAAACAGTCGGTATCGCTCTTTCTGGTGGCATTATCATTGTCTATATCTTAACCATGGCAATGGTGCCAAATCTGACCTTACTTTTGGATTTACGCAAGGCTAAGCACCCCCCACTCCCGGTCTTCGAAAAGGTTGTTGATGTGCCAATTAAGTGGTCAAAGGCGGTTATTGTATTCTTCTTGACACTGATATTTATTTCTGGTTTCTGGGGCCAAGCAAATGTAGAGGAAGACATCGATCTCCTTGGAATGGCTCCAGAAGATGAGCCATCTGTTGTAACTATGAAACAGTACTCTTACGACTTCAATGCTGGTCAAGTTGGAATGGTATTAGTTGAAGGTGATATTTCTGGAGATGCCCCTCTTGAGGAGGCAGAACCAGTTGAAAAATTGCTTGGTATTTCAGCACTGGAAAATGAACTGAATACCATCGATCAAACTACTGCAGTAAGTATTGTGTTTCTTATGAAATCTGTAGGTTTCGGTGGAAATATTAGTGGTTCTGCAATCTTTAATTTAACCGATAATCCGTTGTTCCCTGAGGATTTACGCGATGCTCTTGAACCCTACCTAAATCGTCAATATTCCGAAGATGTAACATTCTGGGAGGTACTAACTGCACCGCGAGCAAATGGGACGCAAAATGTGAATGCAGAGAGATTTTTGCTAAATGTCTTCTATTCCAGCCTTACAGATGAAACCAGAGGCCTGTTCATATCTGATGATTATAGCAGGAATTTGATTTATGTCGACATGCCTTTCGTTCCAGTCGCCGAAACGACTGAAGCAGTATCGCAGGTTAACGAATATACGTCGCGTGATTATGAAGGCAATATTCACGCAGGTGACCTCACAGGTGTGGCGGCTACAGCAATTGCCGTCAACGAATTAATCGTGAGCAGCCAGTGGTCATCACTTGGTTTTGCAGTTGCGTTGACATTGATGACTTTAGCTATAGTATTCAAGGACATCAGATTTTCCATATGGACCACAGCACCAGTCATAGCGACAGTTGCTCTTCAATGGTTAGTGATGTGGCAAATGGATGTTTCACTTTCACTTGTAACAGTGATGATCGGTTCGATTTTGGTTGGTGTTGGTGTTGATTTCTCAATCCACATAGCCAACCGTATACGCGAATTGGGCGGCGGTATTGAGGCGATTAGAACCTCGACGGTGAGTACGGGTATGTCGTTGTTTGAAGCTGCTACAGTTACTACACTCGGAATGGTCACCGCATACCAAATCCCGATTCCTGAAATCAAACCATTTATCACCGTCATTATCATATTACTATGGATCGCTGCCGCCAGTGCACTAATCCTCTTACCTGCAATTTTCGTTCTACTCGAAGAGTTAGGAATTGGCTCTTCAGGTGGTGCAAGTTCGATGGCACGTAAACTTGGACTAGGAAAAGTTGCAGTCCGTGGCGATATTGATGTTGCTGACGCAACACTAATTCCTGACCATGGCGATGCATGGTGAACTCTAAGAGATGTGACATTGACGAGCACCCATGGCGCGCTACTGGCTAATGAAGTCGGAGCCTGACGTCTACCCTTTTTCTCAATTGGTCGCAGATGGCTCAACTCATTGGGACGGAGTTCGAAACTATCAGGCAAGGAACATGATGCGAGATGACTTGAAACTAGGCGACATGGTCTTGTTTTATCACTCAAATACAAAGCCTCCACATGTTGCCGGAATTGCCCGTGTTAGTCGTGAAGGATACCCAGACCATACCTCCTGGGACCCTGAAAGCAAATATTTTGATGCAAAATCTTCACCGGATAACCCTCGGTGGGTTATGGTTGAAATAGAAGCGATCAGAGAAATGAATCCGGTAAGTTTAGTCGATGTCAAAGCAAATCCTGTACTCGATGATATGCCTCTTGTTCAAAGGGGACAACGGCTTTCAGTTCAACCAGTGTCCAAAGGACAATATGAAGAAATCTGTCGAATGGGGGGAGTAGAATGATTCCTGTTTCCTCGCGTGCATCGACTATCGAATACGCAATCAGAGATGTTGTAGTTCCTGCTACAAAACTCGAGGCAGAGGGCCACGAAATTATCAAATTAAATATCGGTGATCCAATTGCCTATCCAGGTCTGCCAACCCCCCCTCACATGGTTGAGGCTTACCGCAAGGGTTTGGCAGATGGCAATAATGGATACTCGCCCTCATATGGAATTCCACAATTAAGGGCAGCAATTGCATCTGATGAAACAAACAAGGGTTGGGATTGCAGAAGCGAAGATGTCTATGTCTGCCATGGAGTTACTGAGGCATTACAGATAATATTTGCAGCAACACTGGAAGAGGGCACAAAAGTTCTGGCGCCTGGACCGCACTATCCTCCCTACATGGCCTATCCTCAAATGTATGGAGCCACCACTATTGAATACGCCCTAAAACCAGATGATGGATGGTCGATTGATTTCGCAGATATCGAGTCTAAAATGGATTCAAGTGTGCGGCTATTGGTGATTATTAATCCAAATAATCCAACAGGCAATGTTGCTGGAGCGGAAGAGATTGACAAACTCTTAGCGATTGCAAGGAAGTGGCCTAACTGTATGATTGTCGCAGATGAAATCTATGATGGCCTAGATTTCAGTGGCAACCATGCATCAGTAGCATCGCGTTCAAATGATGTACCAATTTTCTCGCTAAATGGTGTTTCAAAAGTCTACTATGCGCCAGGTTGGCGAATCGGTTACCTTGCAATACACGACCCCTCGAATGTAATGTCTGATGTAAAGGATGGTATCGAGCGTCTACTACGTTCACGACTTTGTGCGAGCACACCGGCGCAACTTGGCTACTTAGAGGGGCTAACTGCTGATAGATCATGGATGGTAGAATATACGACCAAGGTACAATCTCGCCGCCAATTATGTCTTGATAGGATTTCAGAAATAGAAGGAATTGAGGTTGAAGCTCCGGGGGGTGCTTTCTACATGTTTGCCAGGCTAACCGATGAAATGTGGATGAAAAATGACAAAGATTTTGTGCTTAAACTATTGCATGAAGAACATGTTTTGGTAGTACATGGGAGTGGTTTCTCGCCACAACTAGGGTCCGGGCATATTCGTATTGTTTATTTGGCCGATGAAGACACACTGAACTCTGCTTTTGATAGAATCAATTCATTTTTGCAACGTCACAGAACGGCGAAGAAGTGATGAAGTCCATGCCTTAGGCATGGTTGATGAGGCGATTGCTGCTTGCATGCTTGGCATGCGTACTCTTTGCACCAATTGTAAGTGCAGGTACAGTAGAAAATCCATCTGAATTGTCACTCAATCATCTGCTCCCATTTCTCATATCATTTGTAACTGCAATGATTCTCTGGAAATGGATGATTCCAAAACAACTATCTGGCTTGCAAGTAGGCTTTGAGATAGACGATGGGCTATATGAAGTTCATAGTTTATCTAAGGGTAGAGGCGGAGTAAAACGCTTACTTGGTCTAAAAAATGTGGGGCTTGGAATCGCACTATACATGATGGCAATGACTGGAGTTTTATTGCTGATTGCTGAACTAATATTCGAGCCCGGAATTTATTATTTGCCCAATTTAATATTGATGGGTTTACTTGTAGTGATTCCAATTATTATGTCTCCATGGGAGTCTTTGAATGGCCAATTAGTTGGTCGAAGAATCGGAGTTGGGAAAAAGAGAGTAGTACGTCTATTTGTGCGTCGTGTGGGGACAATTATTGGTCTATTTGCTGGAGCAACAGCCTCTTACTTCTTCATCTATCCTGAGCTGAGTGCATCACAAAAACCTCTGGCCATTGCGATTGCAGGTCTTGTTTTCATGGGCCCAACAATCCTTGCATATGGTCGTATTATGGGCGCATCATGGAACATGTTAGTAATCGGTAAAGTGAGAACATGGCTTGGGAAACCAAATCCGATTGATGCTAAAAAATTAGGATTTGTTGGCCGAGCATTTGCTTTCATTCTTATCCTGTTTCTGATGACCATGCCGCTAACTGCAATTAATGGAATTGTAACGGTGTTGTACATCATGCTCAAGAGTCCGGATAATTCGCAAGAAGTGTTGAATTACGGTGGTATTTTGGGTCACGAAGTTTATCTTTTGATTCAAGAAAATGCTTTGCTAGCCGAATGGGAGGCGCTAAAAAGTTTGCCAGAAGTACTTGCAGCATACCTTTCTCTAAACATTGCGATCGTCGGTCTCGCGTTCATATTTGAACTGATTCGCAACCTTTTCCTCGGAGGGCAGGCGTTCGGAGGTTTAGGTGGGGTTATGCTAGCAACTCCACGTGAAATCCGTTCAGAAGACCGAGCACAAGCGCGTGTACTTTATTTCGCATTTGCTGGGTTCAGTGGTTATACTGCGCTCCTGTTAATCCTAGTATGTTACAAGGAATTTGGAAGTCTCATGCCCTTCATTGAATGGCTTGAGAGCCGTGGCTTTGATGAGGAAAACCGTTTATTAGTCACTTGGATATTCATTGCAGTTGGGCAAGCAATTTTCCTTGTTACTTGGCTTCTTTCTGTGGGCAAGTTCTCCCTTTTGCGCAATCTCAAATTCGATTTGAATCCTGATGAGAGGAGAGAAGGTGCCATTATGAGCGGTGGTGGTAATTGGATGTTTGACCTGATTGATGAGTCCGCCTTGAAGAACGATGTCGACGGTTTGATACGTTTCCAAAACCGCTCTATACCGGAGGATGAAGCAATTGTTAGGATGGCCAAAAGCCGAGCTAGAATGGTAGAGATGGCGATACGGGGACTTTGGCCCGCGGCTATTGAAGAAGGAAAGAAAGTACTTGCTCAGGCTGGTGGCGATAATGATGAAGCGCGAATGATTATTGCAGCAGGTCACATTGCATGTCGGAGATTGGATGCTGCGAGAGAAGCGCTGCATAATCTCCAACAACCGGAAGGATATGATGAGCCTGAACTGATGGCATTTGTTTGCGAATGGTTTGATCCTTGGAATGGTTCTGTTGATGAGGATGATTTATGGGATTGGGAGAATAATTCTTGTATTGACCACCTCAATGATTTGATGCGAATGATGCAATCTTGGAGTCCACAGCCTGCCGAAAGTGCTCTCCACAAAGATAGTTTGACAGTGACTGCCAAACTATCGCATATTGCTTTATTACGTGCGCAGAATATGCACAAAGAAGCCCTCGATATGTCTCTGCGTATGGTAAGGGAACACCCGCTAATGGCGAAAACAAGAATTGCTGCTGCCTTGTGCCTGATTGACAAAGGAGACTGGCACAGTGCCCTGAGTGTTCTCAATGAACTGGAAGAGACTGACCCGCACGATCCACGGGTCCAAGCATTAGCCAATATCCTTGGTCGCCCAAAATCAAATGACGAAGAGATCCTCGAAATTGCGCTAACCCAGCCAATGACCAAGCGTTCTCGCAAATGGATTAATGATGCACCAATTAATCCAGTTGCAGCGCTTATGGTTAAGGGTGGAGTAGATGAGGCACTAAATGCAAATATCCTGATTGCAGCATCTTCTGCTGTCGAGCGTCGGATGACACCAAGGTTTACTTCAGGAATATTATCACAGATCATTAATTGGGGGATTCTAACGCCATTATGGTTAATGGCTGGAATTTATGCCTCAGGTGAAATCGGAGCCGCTGAGGGAATTGCTATTTCCTTAGGACTAGTTTTCGCTCATCAAAACGCTCTTCGTTTCCGCAAACAACAATCGCGAGTTATCCGACACCGAGATCAAAAAGCGATGATCGCATATGCTAAAAGAATAAAGCGTCACAAGATTAATTTGGTTCGAAATGAAGTTCCAGTTGGAACTCACTTACTTCTTTCAGGGATGTTATTGACTATCAACGGAGTCGTGTATGATATTGGATTACCTGGATGGCTGACCACTCTTGTTCCTAAAGAAAGTGAACGTGCAGTCAAGCCTAAGTTAGCACGTCGTGCAAATGCAATGAAGCGTGAGAGGGTTGCGAGAATGCAAAACTTGACTCCTGGGTGGTGGTTGAAGAGGCCAAAGGAAGTCGGTTCAGAAGTACCCGCAATGGAACGCCTAGTAGGCCCTGTTGCTTATCGTGGCCGCTCACAGGTTATCAGCCGCAAATCCGGTAGAGCAGCCCGCCCAATGGGACGTTCTCGTAATCAAACGGAAATTATGTCGTCTGAACTCCAAAGAAAAGGTATCCCGCACAACACGATTCGTTCAGAAAAGCAGTCGCGGGCTATGGGCCGTGGAGGTCCTCGCAGACCAAGTTGAGCATCTTCTAATTCAAAAGGGTCAAAGGCCGTATCATAGAGCATGGCATATGGTTGCGACAAGCGGCAGTGGAATCGCCAGTCCTGCAAATTTGGAACATGCTCAAATCGTCATGGATGCAGTTTCTTCTAGCGGAACTCTTTACCGCGAAGGTTTAGGCATGATTGCGAGTGAAAATATTGTGTCCCCAATGGTGCAGAAAATTGTTTCAAGTGATTTACACGGTAGGTATGCAGAAGGTATGCCATTCAAACGATATTACCAAGGGTGTGGTGGATTTGATACCATTGAAGAACTAGGACTTGATTTAGCAAAAAAGGTCTTTAATGTTCCTTTTGCTAACATTCAATCAACAAGTGGAACGGTTTCAAATATTGCAGCATTGAAAGCATTATCTAAGCCCGGCGATTCAATAACCGCTGTATCAACTGCCGATGGAGGGCATATCTCACATGCACGAATGGGTGCAGTTGGTTTGAGAGATTTAAATCTCTCAACATACCCATGGGATGAAGAACGAATGGAACCGGATATCGATGCATCTACAGCACTTATCCGAGAAGTAGCACCAAAAGTAGCGTTATTTGGCCAATCTGTTTTCCTTTTTCCCACGCCTCTAAAGGAATTGGCAGATGCTGCACATGAAGTAGGCTCGACTGTAATGTACGATGGCGCTCATGTACTGGGACTAATTGCAGGCGGATGCTTCCAAGACCCTCTTCACGAAGGCGCAGATGTAATGACCGGCTCTTCTCACAAAACCTTCCCTGGACCGCAAGGTGGTTTTGTTCTGTCATCTAGTGGAGACGAAAAGTTTCAACGTCGCCTAAATAACGCGGTATTCCCGGGGACCTGTTCATCATATCACCTTCACCATGTGGCTGGAAAAGTTGTAGCACTTGCCGAATTCCAAGAGTATGGTGTAGAATTATCCCGTAATACTGTGGCAAATGCACAAGAGTTTGCATCCGCACTAGCTACAGAAGGTTTTGATGTTCTTGCTGAATCACGGGGTTATACCGCTTCACACCAAGTGTTAACCCGACACGGTGATCTGGATTCAGGTGCAGGTGCCAAAGCAGCAGATCTGCTAGAGCAGGCTGGAATTATTACAAACATGAACATGCTTCCTGGCGACACAAAGGCCATGACTCCATCTGGTCTACGGCTTGGAGTTCAAGAATTGACTCGTGTCGGTATGGGCACAGATGAAATGACGGATGTTGCAAGATTTTATGCAAGGGTTTTGCTGAAAGGTGAAGACCCCTCTTCAGTTAAGAATGATGTGAGAGAATTCAAATCCAATTACCAAGTCATTCGTTACTGCTTTAATGAAGATGAAAGTAATGGTTATCCACTGTGATTAACATGCCATTAATTGATGCGAGTGAAAATCTTCTGGACATGCAACTAATGTCTGATCTAAATTCGAACTTTACTACACGTGATGGTTTAATTCTCGACTTGGACGGTAATGCTTGGTTTCGGTGGAGAACAGATGGGCTAGATGCTTGGTGGAGGATGTTTGAGGAAACTATCAATGCCCCAATGGGTCGCAGATTGGCGAATTCGGCATGCGATGAAGAAGAGTGGCTACTTCAATCGGGAGTCCTTGATAAGACGGGTTTCTTTCGGCGCAAGAAAGCAACGCAAGCCCTTCTCAGTAGATGGTATCTACATGGCTGGGGTATTCCTTCACTCAAACCGCCAAGCATAGAGGGCGTGGGGCTTACTCCTGTCTTCGCAGGTATTCTCCAAGCCGGAATAGAGCGAATTGAATCGAAAAGATATCGAATGCGGTGGGAAGAGAAATCTCCCGAGGCTTGTCTTCTGAAATTAGAAGGCTCTCCGTATCCAATTGCTGCAGTAGGAGGTGCATGTGAAACATATCCAGCAGGTGTTCCATACGACCTAGAAGTAGAAAGCCAGTGGCGCATAGACGGACAAAAGTATCACCTAATTCCAGCTGGTTTATTTCACCGTCTGCAGGAGTCTTGTGCAGGTTTAGTTGCTAATATTGGAGAGGATGAAAGGTCTGTTTGGCCACCATTTGATGATGGATTCTTATCGATTGCAATTGCTTGTAAGAGGTTATTTATTGCAGGTGAAGAGATATTTTTAGCTGTGGGTGAAGATGGCTGGGTTGAAAGTTGTGAGGCATACTTTGCACCAATGGGGCTATCAACTCCAATTTCAGCCAAAACTATTGATTCGAACGGTGGTGTCGAACTGGAATATAGCGACCTGCCAATGCCCTCAATCACAGTTGGTTTTCTGGCTGGTGCATGGACACGTAGCGAGGGTAGGCCAGTCAAAGTCAGTGTCCAAACGAATGGTAAATCTAAGATTATTTCTTTACAAAGTCGGTATGAAATAGCTTGATTTTTATGCTTCAGAAACATAATTTGGTCAAATCATTTACCGTGAAGGTTTATGACCAGAACAGTACTCGAGGAAACTGCATTAACGTGCGGAGCGTATTATCATGACAATGTCACACAACCAAATGGCTTACGTTGCAATAGTTTCAACCATGATTTTTGGTTCACTTTTTGTAGGAGCAACAGGATTCTTCCAGACTAGTGAAGGCGCTGGAGATTTCGACCCAGCGGCAGAGGATGATTTGATTGGTGAGGGTTCCAACACTGGCCAATCTTTGGATTCTGATAACGATGGCCTTCCAGACGCTATTGAAGCACAATATGGAACGGACCCTAACGATCCCGATACCGATAAGGACACCATGTCAGATGGTTGGGAAGTAGAAAATGGATTGAACCCACTAGATAATGGTGAATCCGATGATGCAGATAATGATCCTAGTGAAGCGAACTCTGATGGAGCTGAAGAACAGGAAGAAGAAGACTCCTGGCCAGACCCTGACGACGGACCGAAAGGAGACCCTGACCGCGACGGACTAATTAATTCGGTTGAGGTATTAGAAGGTACAAACCCAAGACTAGCAGACACTGATGGTGATGGGCTGAACGACAAGTGGGAAGTAACATACAAGCATGTAGTCAACCACCCTGCAGGAAACTATACTCTCTTCAATCCACTATCTGCGAACTGGAATTGTGTTGAATTAAATGATGCAATGGAAGAATCATTAGAGGACCACTTCAATGGTCAGAATGGAATTGCAGATTGGGATGTCCTCGCAAATGGTGCCGGTGAGCACTCGTGTGATCAAGTTCTTGATTCAGATTCAGATGGCTTGTTCAATCTAGAAGAAGAAGCGTATGGAACAAATCCAACCAAGGCAGATTCTGATGGTGATTTGCTAGATGATATTCATGAAATTTCTAATTCAACTATTTCAGTAATGAAAGCGACTGGACAGAATTGTGGTCTGAGTCTACTCGACCCAGTCACAAGAGAGGCACCTTTCGCTTCTGCTGCGCTTGAAAATGGCCTCGCTTGGTTTAAGGAAGACATGGATGGCGATGGACAACTGAATGGCCCATCCGATTGGGATACCGATGGAGATGGTATGCCAGATGGTTTTGAATTCTGTTTTTCACGAGTTCAAGATCACCCTAGTTCAGGTACATCTATTGCAGTTTCACAACTACTAGATCCTGCCAACAATTCTGATGGCTATGGAGACTGGGATGAGGATGGCATGAACAATATCGAGGAATATCAGGTCGCACTTACATTTGGGGAAGAAAAGTTCACCTCTCCTTGGCACGCTGACACTGATGAAGATGGTATGCCAGATGGATGGGAGGCTACAAATGGGCTCGATCCACGTGATGGTTCCAATGGTGATATCGATTCCGACAGAGATGGATATGATGCAGATGGGGATGGAACAGTAACCTTTGCAACACTCGAAAACGTGGCCCTTGTAGTCGCAATAGATGTTGAACTAGATGATTGGGTAAGTGCTAACCAAACAGTAGCGCGTGCTAGAATCACACTTTCAGGAGGTAATCAACAAGTTATTCCACTTCTTGCTCCGGTTGAAGGCTATGTATATTCCATCAATGTAGAAGTTGGAGACACAATAGAAAGCCGACTCGATGTATGGGTGGAAATTGTTGAGCTCGATGAAATGTTCACGAACTTAATGGAATACAATGCTAGAGACTCTGATGGTGACGGAATTATCGATGGGCGCTCTACAGACCCACTAAATCCAGATACTGACGGGGATGGCCTAAAGGATGGGATCGAGGTAATCGGTTGGGAAATCCTAGTCGTTAATCGAGGAGTCCAGCATACCCATGTCACATCCGACCCTGGACTTTGGGATACTGATGAAGATGGGTTATCTGATTTCAAAGAATTCAGCGAAGTCTGTGACACAGGATCAAATGCATCGAATGCTGATACTGATGGAGATGGATTGCTAGATCAGGCTGAAGCATTGAATGGTTTCTCATGGTATGGTGAAGATTATTTCACTAGCCCTTGTATGTATGACACCGACAATGATGGCCTAGAAGATGGAGAAGAGGTAGTGTTGGGTCAGGACAATTTCCTTACACATGCTAATAATTCCGATACTGATGATGATGGTTTGATGGATGGTCATGAAGTTCTATTCGTCCCAAGGCCGTTTCAGAATCCAACCAATCCCCTGATTAACGATACTGATGGAGACGGGATGCTTGATGGTTGGGAGATGCAAGTAGAATCTGTTGAAGATAATACAAAATCACACTCACTATGGGTTGCAACTGACCTTTGGTTACCACCTGGCTGTGATTCAATGATCGAATGTGGTCTAGATTCCGGTGGATATGTCTGGAAGAATTGGCTTGGCGGTTTCATTCTCGAAAAGAAGTATGAAGTCCATGAAATGAACATGACTAATTTTGCTGTACCTGCTAATTCGTTGTGTGGTGGATGCCATGGACGCTGGGCATTAGACCCATCCGAAGCATCCCTCAAAGACGATACCTATGATATTGACAATGATACACTATCCAATGGTGCTGAAGCCCCAGACAGGTGGAATACGAACCCTGTGGATGATGATACTGATGGTGATATGTTACCGGATGGATGGGAAGTTACCTATTCTGAACAAGCATTGATTCTCGGTCTTCTTGATAATGAAACCTACAGTGCTAATGGAGCACGTGGGGTAATGGACCCATCGATGAAGGATTCGGATTTAGATGGAATTGATGATGGGATGGAGGATCCAGACCACGATGGTCTGAACCGTACCGGACTAATTGCAAAATATTGCCCATCATACAACGACCCACAGGCGAGCAATTGCCATATCGATCCAGATAGCCCAGATGGAAAAATGTTCTATGACAATCTAGAGAATTATACTAGCTTTGAGGAATATATTAACGGAACAAACCCGATTACCAATGACACAGATGGTGATGACTGGGATGATGGGCCAGAAGTATTCTACCAGGACCACGACGATGATGGAATGGCTACTGGATGGGAGTATTACTTTAATTTCGACCCGTATGACAGTGCAGACCGCATGGTAGATACTGACGGGGATGGCCACATAAATTACTGTGAGTACAAATGGGACACCAACCCGCGTGACATCAACAGTTTCCCGGGACAGGGTCAACTCTGTAATGCCTTTGAGGAGTAATGATGAAGCAAATATCGAAGACCAGCATTTTGTTGGCTTCGCTATTATTGCTTACAATCCCAGCGCCTCTTGGAGAGGCTGTTTCCACTGGTAGTGCCGAATTAATTAGTTCGCTAGAAGACGGCGTTTGGGTAAACGAGACCCTCGTTATTAACGGTTCAACAACCATTACAGCACAAGATGCTAATTGGATTCTTTATGATGTTACAGACCCATATTCAGATTGGGATATACTGCGCAGTGGTGAGTATTTCAGTGAGGTTATTCCTCTCGAAGATAATTTATGGAATTGGTCAATTACTATTGATGTTCAAGGCCTAAATTGTACCTGTTGGCTAGAAGTAAGCCAGCCACTTGGATTGCAGAAGGCCTTTCTTAATCGGATTATTTTCATTGGTGAAGGTCCACACAGTCCCGTTCTTTCCCCACAACACGATGCGACAGTAATCGTCGATGAACCTGTACTATTGTCGGCTCATGGAATACTTGCCGACAGTAATAATTCCGACAGTAAATTGTTTTTGACATGGTGCCTTGCACCCCATGGTGCTTGTGAAGGGGAGTCATATACTTCTGAAGTTAATACAACTTGGAATGGAAATCTGGGAGTATTTACTCTTGATGCAAGCGAACTCAATCTTTCGGATGGAATCTGGGAATTTACATATTACTTGCAAGACTTGTATTTGCGAATATCTCCTTCTGTAAAGGTGGTTGTTTATGTTGATCAAACCGACCCTGAAGCAGTATTAATTGCACCTCTACAAGCACTAGAAGGCGATTCTGTAATAATAGATGGTAGTGGTTCCCGTGATGGTGTTTGGGGTGGAAGTTTACAAGCTATGTGGTATGTTACCCAACCCGATGGTATACTGCGTGTTGCAGAGCAATCAGAGACATCTGGGATGGTCTTTACATTGCTTCCAAGTGCATCAGGTAACTATACTGTACAAGTTGACATTGTTGATATGGTAGGGCGTCGTTCTAGTGCAATTGTTGAAATTCACGTAGAAAACGTTGCTCCGGAAATCAAATTAAAAATGGGAGATGCAGAACTTCAAAATCCAAATTCCTGGCAATTGATTGCAGGTGAAGAATTGACGATATCCTCGAATATACTGGATGCCGGTGATGATAACTCCACACTTTCTTACAGTTGGTACCTCGATGATGAAATTATTTCTACTACATCTGAAGTCACAGTTAGTGGCTTAGAAACGGGTACCCACGAACTTCGATTAGTCGTTACTGATGATGATGGCGCCAGTGATACTCATGAAATGGACATAATTGTAACTGCAAAATCATCAGATGAGAAAGGTGAATTGAATCATTGGGCACTCATTCTAATTCTTTCCATTATCGGTACAGTATTGTTGCTAATCAGGCGAATGAGCAAGCCTGGAACTGATGCGGTTGTTATGCCAAAATGGGCTGCTGCAGGTAAGGATAAAGTCAGTCAAAATGGATCGTTTGCAAGTGACGAAACACAAATGTGGGATGAAACAATTGCTCCCACTGAAGGCAAGGACTGAAAAATCAGTCCATCTACCGCATACACATGTGGGAGGACTCACTTCAGGCAGTAGGCGCTGAGCCCCCTGCAATCAGTCAAGAAGAATATCGTGCTCGTCAGTCACGACTATTCTCTCAAATGAGGCCTAAGGATTTGCTAATAGTGACGGCGCCACATGAGTCTACTCGCTCTAATGATGTTCAATATCCATATCGAAGCAGTAGTGAAATGATGTATCTTTGCGGATGGGAAGACCCCGACGCGGTATTTTGTGCCTACAATGAAGATGGTAAGTGGAAAACTACGTTATTTGTCCAGCCAAAAGATCTTCTCAAAGAAATTTGGGAAGGGCGTAGGCCGGGTGTTGAAGGAGCCGTGGAAAATTGGCCAGTTGATGGCGCACACAATCATGATGATTTATCAGAAATCATCTCGGCCATGCTGATTAATTGTTCACGTGTCTTTGTCAAGTTGGGTGTTGACCCCGATATCGATGCCCTTGTTGAAACGGAGATTAAATCCTCTAGCCGAGGGAAACAAAAAATGGGTCTTGGACCAGTTAGCATTGTCGACCCATCGCCGCAAATTAATGAATTGAGGCTTAGAAAATCTGATGCAGAAATTTTATTGATGCGTCACTCCGCAAAGATCGCTAGCCAAGCGCACATCCAGGCGATGGCCAATACCAAACCAGGTGTCGGGGAATGGCAATTAGAAGGAATAATTGAAGGTGTATTCAAGTATTGTAAATCCTCAGGTGTTGCCTATCCATGCATCATTGGCAGTGGCGATAATGCCACAGTTCTTCACTACACTGTTAACAATGATACATGCGATGATGGAGAGGTTCTGCTTATTGACGCGGGTTGTGAATATCGAGGTTATGCCTCTGATATTACCAGATCATGGCCAGTAAATGGTAAATTTAGTGAAGCCCAATCAGAAATCTACCAAATCGTATTGGATTCACAAGAGGCAGCTATTGCAGAATGTCGCGTAGGGAATCCATATGATGCACCTCACAAAACAGCAAGACGTGTGTTAGCAGAAGGTTTGATTCGATTAGGTGTGATTACACAACCATTAGAAGAAGCTCTCTCTGGAGATGGTGATTTGAATAAGTGGTATATGCATAACACTGGCCATTGGTTAGGTCTTGATGTACACGATGTTGGAATTTATCAGCCAGGTGGCGAGCCACGCCTTCTTGAAGAAGGAATGGTCATGACTGTTGAGCCGGGATTATATTTCGGTGCATGGAGGCCAGATGTTGATTGTCCGGATCGCTATGCCAATATTGGAATACGAATTGAGGATGATGTTTTAATCACCAGTAATGGTCCAGATGTGCTTTCAAGTGATTGCCCAAAAACAATCGCTAATATTGAATCGATTGTTGGAACCGCCTGAGGTGGTATCTCTGAGTTGGCGTGAAATTCTCTCTGCACACATGGCATCTGGCAAACGCCTTGCCCCCGAAGATGCAGTTATTCTTTATCGGGATGCACCTCTGCATTTACTTAGAAGTGCTGCCAATGCAAGACGTAAGGAAATCAATGGAAATGAAGAGGTAACCTACCTCATTGATCGTAATATCAACTACACTAATATTTGCACTATCAATTGCCAATTTTGTTCATTCTACAGACCACCTGGGCATGATGAAACATATACCCAAACAATCGATGAAATAAGCCAACGTGTGAAGGAATTGGAACAAATCGGAGGCGTGAGGATTCTTATGCAAGGGGGTGTAAATCCCGAACTAGGAATTGAATATTACACAAATCTGCTTAGTTCATTGCGGACACTTCATCCGAGTATTGACTTAGACTGCTTTTCTCCAATTGAAATAGAAGGGATTGCTGATGTGGCAAAAATAACCACCTTGGAAGTACTACAGCATCTAAAGGATGCAGGAATGCATGGGTTACCCGGTGGTGGTGCAGAAATGCTTGTAGACGATGTACGTATGGATGTCTCACCCAAAAAAGGGTCACCCGACAACTGGCTACGTGTAATGTCTGAAGCACAATCTCTTGGTTTAATCACAAGTGCAACCAATGTTTTTGGTTTCGGAGAAACTGCTGAAGATAGAGTTGAGCATATGCGCCGCATTAGGGTATTACAAGATGAAAGTCTCGCCAAAAAATCTAGTGGTTTTACATCTTTCATTGCATGGCCAGTACAATTGGAAAACAATACTTACGGGAAGAGAAACCGTGGAATGAATAGAATTGAACTGGGTGCCGGACCTAGTGAATACCTGCGTCATGTAGCGGTATCACGTTTGTTTTTTGACAATATTGACCACATACAAGCATCTTGGCCAACCATGGGGCTATCTATTGCCCAGATGGCACTATTGGGAGGAGCCGATGATGCAGGGTCAACCATGATGGAAGAAAATGTTGTATCGGCATCAGGTACTGAGAAAATCGAAGCCAGTGAAATGGAGTTACAAGATGCAATTGTAAGGGCTGGCTTCCGCCCAGTAAGGCGTAATTCACGATACGAAAAACTCAGTACACCTACTCCTAACACAAAATTAGAGGATTTGGCAGCACCGCCGCCTTCTCAGTTTTGATCATACCAAATTAACCATATATTTGCTCGAATTTCACGTCCGCCGCCATTGGTGTCTTGTGGAACATATTCTTGACCATTGAATAATCCCTTGTACAGCAAATTGTTAGTTGATGAATTGTCAACCCAATTAGTGATATCGTAGGTCCATTGCTTAACATCCTGTCCGGCACACCAGCCCGCCCTTCCATATGGCCAAGAACCAAATTGATTGGCTACTACACCATCATCTACTTCTTTCTCACATCCTTGACTATCATGCACGATCGGATGCCATTCATACGCGTGGTTTCCCCCAATGTAATAGTGGTGTTCATGATCACAGAATTCTGCACAATTCGCTTGGTCCTGGTTGAAACCATGTCCTGTAATTGTTGCTACAATTTTGACATGGTGGTAATCTGCAAGTGTGGTGAAATTGTGCTGTCTTTTGTAAGTCGATTCGTTATTGTATTGGCCATTAAATTGCCCGCCAGTGAACACACGTTCTCCACTACTACTCCTCTCTCCAACATCCCAGTCTGAGAATAGTAGTTTAATGGTCATAGTGCCCTTATTTGCACCTTCATATTTGAATGTACGAACATCATTTTCTTCAAGCATGAATAGATAGGGTGAGACATCTGTCAACCACCGTCCTTCGCGGCCATATGTTGTTATCCAGCGCATAAATTCTGTGCCGCATCTAGAGGCATTATTTCGGTCACAAATTTTGAGGTAGGCCAAATAATCCCACTCATGGCAACCACCATAACTTCCATCTGACTTTGCATATCGGTTTCGCCTTTCATCACAGGCATGTTCATGGAAAACTTCCAATGTATCATATTTGGAAATATTATCTGGTAAATTCATTGTAATATTTTCATATTTTGAACCGTATCCTCCCTGCCAACCACCAATGTGCCATGTTTCATCTACAATGGTTACTGCATGCACATTCGGGTCGTTTTCTCTTACTTCAGTTGTAAATTCATAATTATACATCCGAGCTTCATATGCCCAATGTGTAATGTCGTTGGTCTGGCTTGTCCAAGCATATATCGAACCTATTTCTCTCGCACGCTGAAATCTATCAATTCCATAATACAGAGAACCCCAGTTATTGATTAAATCTCCAATGCCACCACTTGCAGTTGACATGTCTTGGTCGATATAGTGTATCCTACCATTCCATTGTAACTCCTCGTTTGGATTTAATGCATTTTGAACAGCAGTCTTTCGACTCATTACATCATTATGGTAGGAATTATCAAATGAACCATAAAACAGATGTGCGTTATCAGGCAACTGTCTAATCATTGAACCGGGGTTTTTTGACCAGTCGGCATTATTGCCATTGCCTGAAGAATC
>Ga0233427_10000312_pt1 | contig 62808 bp, 58 predicted proteins | sample SI_118_April2016_5_FD_179885 | JGI IMG/M metagenome (GOLD analysis project Ga0233427, IMG submission 179885) | Seawater microbial communities from Saanich Inlet, British Columbia, Canada - SI_118_April2016_100_MG | ecosystem: Environmental > Aquatic > Marine > Inlet | place: Canada: British...
CCAGGGACTAATGAGGGTCAAACTCAACGGCAATAAACTTTCTGATATCGGGGCACTACTTTCGTTAGGCGTATTGTCTGTTGCTGACTTAGATAACAACGATAATATTCCGTGCGAGCAACTTGCGACGCTAGAGGGCTATATTGGTAAGGGGCTAACGCACTCGAGAGCGTGCAGATCGTAGGATTGGGTTCAATATCGGAGTAACTCCTACTATTTTCCAGTAAAAGTTACTCACAATATCTGTGGATAACTTTGTGGATTAACAGTGGTCGAGGTGGTTTAACGCCCAATTAGTCACGCCTTTTCTTAGATTGATCATTTTTTAACCAGTCAAAAAAATCCATATAAATCAATATGTTAAATATACTCAGGTGTAATATCAATGACTTACAGGCTATAGCTCATATATACTTTAGATTATCGGCCTATCTGTGGAAAAAACCCAATTATGGATAAAAAAATACTGGAAATATAAAATAAAACTTGCTCTTCCAAAAACAATGAACTATGCCGATTCTGTCACATTACCGGCTGACGTGTAGCCTGGTCTCTTAGCTCTATCCAGACACTTCCGGCTTCTTGGCTGGCAAACGCAAGAGAGCCTCTTGCCGATACAAAATCGTCAATCGCAACCTTAACTTTCTCTATATGGTTGTTTTTTTCGCTGACATGACCTATTAAAATCACCTGAAGATTAGTCTGGTCTATGTTACCTAAAAAGCCGCCCAGTTGATCGTTACTTAAATGCCCAAACTTACCCCCTACTCTCTGTTTTAAGAAGCTTGGATAGGGTCCGTTATTTAGCATATCCTGATCATAGTTCGCTTCAAGTAGAAGCCCATGGCAGAAAGAGTACTGCGACTCAACAAATGGGGTCGTATGGCCAATATCAGTTAATATCCCAAGCTTTAGGCCATTGGCATCAAAAACGTACTGAACGGGTTCTATAGCGTCATGAGGCACAGGAACAGGCGTTACCCGGAGACCACCGATAGTAAACGGAGTATGGCTGTCAATAACGTTAAAGTCAGCCCTTGCTGAGCCGACATCTCTGGATCTTAGGCATCCAGAAGTAAGGAAAACAGGTATCGAAAACTTCCGAGCGAGGGGCACCACCCCTTTCCAATGATCGCTGTGTTCATGAGTGACTAATATCGCGCTGAGGTCCTCGGGCGTTTTACCTAAGGACAGAAGACGCCTGCAGGCGTCTTTGATCCCGAAACCACAGTCAACCATAACGCAGGTATCTTGCGACTCGACGAGAGTGGAATTTCCTTTACTACCGCTGCCTAAGGAGGCAAATCGCACTAGTTTGAAGCCCTCAAGAAAGATTACTTCGCAATATAGTAAGGAGTTTTAAAGCCTCAACTCTCGTTAAGCTACCGCCCGTCTCATCCACTATTCGGACCTCTGTGTCAGACCCAACCGTCTGGACGAGAATTTGATAGTTTACCTCTATGATATCCTGGTCTTTACCGCCGCCAAATATCCGTCCGAAGAAGCCAGCCTCTTCGGCGCTAGCCTCTGTATAGTTAACAAAGAGGACACCTTGGCTACGGTCTTTGTCGATAGTTGTAAACCCGCCTCGTTCTGAGGAATAAACAAGTGAAGCCCATGAGCGATCAAACCCTAGTTTCATCCGAACATAAGGGTCTGCAACTTTTGGCGATAGAATATCAACCTTTGCTGCACCACCAATATCTTGCGCTAGGAGTGAGACACTCGCAAAATTAGACTCTTCGGCCAACTCATTAGCGACTAAAGTCATCATATCTAGCTCTCGTTGGTCGCTATCAGAGATCACAGGCCATTGACCTGATTCTTCCTCACCTCTCACAACCTGATTGTGTATCGCCGATATCTCTGTACTCTCTATTTGGACACCTGGCGTTATGCTAAAGCGAAATCGGTGTGAGTTCTCTTGATCGGAGTTAAACGTTACCCACACAGTCTCTATTAGCCCGGAGGACCCCTCTGCACGAGCGGAAGGCACGCCACTTCGGTTTAACACGCTACGTAGACGAGGCCAAAGCTCTCCTGGCGCAATATTAATTAATATCCATCGCCGCTCATCGAAGCTCTGGATTTTGACTAGCTGCTCAAATGTATTCACCGAAGCAGCCTGCGGCCGCGGGACTTCGTATGAACTTAACTGTCCAGAATTCGTTTTAATTTGAGGTATGGGATAGGCCTGCCCTAAGCCAGCACTATCCATTTCGGCAGGAACAGCTGTCGGTGCTGTTTCCTCAGATAGGAGGTAGTCTTCACTGCGATCCCTAAGCCCCAGCCAACCGCACCCGGTGAGACTGAAAATAAAGATAAAGATAATAGCGTTAGAGATTATTTTACTCATCAAACAAAGCCTTCTTTATTGCGCAAGTAGTTGCGCGTATATTATTTAGTGATCCCAGCGGCGCTAAGCGCTGCGACGACAGTATCTTGATATTCCTCACTCAGCGGCGTCATAGGTAGCCTTAGCGCGTTTTCCATGAGTCCCATCTCAGACACTGCCCACTTCACAGGAATGGGATTAGCCTCTAGAAAAAGTGCAGAATGTAACGCAGCTAAGCTCATATCTATCGCCGCCGCGCTCGCGCTATCTCCTGCTATAGCGGCCGCACACATCTCTGACATCAACTTAGGGGCAACGTTCGCAGTGACAGAGATATCTCCGTGTCCCCCCATCGCCATAAGCTCCCTGCCAGTGGCATCATCGCCCGAATAAATAGCAAAGGCATCACCACAGCCAGTCTTTAAAGTAGCCACTCTCGTTAAGTCGCCTGTAGCTTCTTTAACGCCTACAATATTTGCTAGTTTACTCAGACGAATTATTGTTTCTGGCAGCATATCGCAAGCCGTTCTTCCGGGAACGTTGTAAAGTATCTGATCGATACCCACAGCTTCCGAAATTGCCTTGTAGTGAAGATAAAGGCCCTCTTGAGTCGGCCTATTATAATAGGGAGTAACCAAAAGACAGGCGTCTGCACCGGCCTCTTTGGCAGCCTGCGTCAGTATAATTGCTTCAGCGGTTGAGTTTGCTCCCGTTCCTGCGATGACAGGAATACGGCCAGCTACCTGATCTACAACAACCTTAATGACCCTCTGATGTTCTGTTACATTCAATGTAGCGGACTCGCCGGTGGTACCAACGGCCACAATGCCATTGGTTCCTTGCTCAACATGCCACTCCACTAATGCTTCAAGCGATGACCAATCGACCTCTAGAGAGGCGGCGTGCATAGGTGTGACCAATGCAACAATACTTCCAGTGATCATTTAGTTCTCCCGCAAGAACACTTATTAAGGGCGCATATGGTACTGAGCCTATCAGTCGGGTACAAGTAAAACTCGATGAATGAAAATACTTTCAGGTTCATTTTCTTTTGGCCGGTAAGTTATATAAATCAGGCTCACCTTCAGGTCGGTTTTTAAACCGTCGATGGGCCCAGAGGTATTGATCAGGCTGCAGCAACACGAATTGTTCGACGAGCTGATTAATACGTGTTGCATCAACAAGGTCATCCCCCACTGGAAACTGCTCTAGCGGAGGATGTATGGTTACTTGGTAGCCCTTAGCGCCTTTAAGTCTAACATGGCTAAAAGGAATAACTGCAGCCCCGGTCGTTTTAGCAAACCGAGCCGTACCATAGACCGTCGCAGCCTGAAGGCCAAAGAATGGAGCAAAGAGGCCCTGAACTAGGCCATAGTCCTGGTCAGGTCCGTACCAAAGGGTGCGTCCTTTCTTTAGAGCCTTCATTGTCCCTCTAACATCCCTTCGCTCATAAACGACAGTATTTCCTTCTCCCTTGGAAACGCGGCCTCGAGCCTGAATAAAGTCATAAACAGGATTGCCATGAGCTCGATACATTCCATCCATTTGCGTGGCCATTGCGATGGCGCCGCCACCAATCTCCAAAGTGGTGTAGTGAATCCCTAACAGCATGATGCCTTGGCTTTGATTCACTGAGTCAAAATGCTCAAGCCCATCGTACTTTATTAACTTGGCAAACCGACGTTTCGACCACCACCATGCGATCCCCGTTTCCATGACGGCAATACCCATATTAATAAAGTTATCTCTAAGCATCCTTTGCTGTTCAGCGCTAGTTCTCTCTGGGAAGCAGATTTCGATATTACGTTTAGCGATATGTTTGCGCCTACTAGGAAATGAATGCACCAGAAGACCGATTGTCTTACCTATTAGAAGTAATACAGGGAATGGTAAAATAGTAATAAATCGCCATAACCCAAAGGCCACCCAGATAGGCCAATGCTTTGGATATAGTAACTCAATCCGAAATTTCGCGGCTTTGGATTCGAGAGAATTCAAAATATATCTACCTTAGACAAGGTGCGCAATGTCCACCTCAGGATTTACATCTGCTTCATAATCAATACCCTGAATATCAAAACCGAAAAGAGCCAAGAATTCATGCTTGTATCCAGCAAAATCGGTTAACTGCCTCAGATTATCAGTGGAAACTTTTGCCCAAGATGCAGCTACAGCAGCCTGTATTTCTGGCCGTAGCTCAAGTTCATCCATTCGGAGTCTGCCCTCTTCATCAAGTCTAGGCGTCTCTGCGTAGAGCCCTTCAGTGAAGAGGCGATAAAGCTGCTCGATACAGCCCTCATGGCTGCCGTCAGCTTTCATCTCACGAAATAACATCGCTAGATAGAGCGGCATTATTGGAATAGCTGAGCTCGACTGTGTGACTACAGCCTTTAACACCGATACACGAGCATCTCCCCCACTCTTAGCTAAAGACTCTCTAATGGAGATTACCTTACTATCAAGATCTTTCTTTGCCTGGCCGATCGTGCCATCCCAATAAAGATCCCAAGTCATCTTCTCGCCAATATAAGTAAAGGCCGTAGTTTTGGCGCCCTCAACAAGAACTCCAGCGTTACCGAGTGCCTCAAGCCACATCTGCCAGTCCTCGCCCCCCATGACTGCTACTGTATCTTCAATCTCCTGTTCACTAGCAGCCTCAAGGCTAAATTCCTGAATGGTTTCTTTATCAGTATTGATACCACGCATACTTATGTTTTTACCAACAGGCTTCAATGTCGAGTTGAACACTTCTCCAGTCTTAGGGTGCTGACGCCGGGGTGCAGCTAGGCTATAAATGACTAAGTCAATCTGACCTAGGTCTGCCTTAATAGTATCAATGGCACGTTGCTTTACCTCGTCGGAAAAAGCATCACCATTGATACTCTTAGCATAGATGCCGTTGGCATCAGCATGCTTGTGGAATGCTGCACTGTTATACCAACCAGCAGTGCCCGGCTTGCGATCGGTCCCCGGCTTTTCAAAAAAGACACCTAAGGTCGCAGCGCCACAGCCGAAAGCGGCTGTAATACGAGCAGATAGCCCGTATCCTGTTGAGCTACCGATCACAAGAACTCGTTTTGGACCCTCTACAGGTACTTGAGCCTTAATATAGTTAATTTGCTCTACAACATTATTTTCGCAACCGGTTGGATGGCTGGTGATGCACATGAATCCTCTTACACGAGGCTTAATAATCATTCAATATCTCTCCATCTGAAGGGGTTATACTGTGTGACGGCAATGATACCCTAATGCCCGCCTATCCCGTAAGATTAGAATAAAATTATACGTAAATGATCAATATTTAGTAGCTTCCCGTAATCTACCATATCAGTAATGTCTCTTCATTCGATTGTATCCGTGTGGAGTGGCGGTAGAATCACTACAATGGTGTGTTGAGCCTATCAACCTCCATTAGATTGTTGAAAACACATTGAGAACAGCATACCCATGACTAAACCTGACCAACTTCCCTATCCCTTTTTAAGGCACGCTTTTTTAGAGGCTCTAGAAGATAGCGGCAGTGTTTCAGCAGGTACTGGTTGGACGCCTATACATCTCCAGCTAGAAGAACAAAGTCAGCAAATTTTTATGCCGTTGTATCTCAAAGAGCACTCTATGGGTGAGTACGTTTTTGATCATGCTTGGGCCAATGCATACCACCAGAATGGCCTTGAGTATTACCCCAAACTCGTTACTGCCATACCGTTTACACCGTCTACTGGCTCGAGAGTACGAAGTGATAGACAGTTAGATAGCCAGCAGTGCATTCATTTTCTGAATGAGATCATAAAACTAGCTAATGAAGTCGATGCATCAAGCTGGCACTTGCTGTTCCCTAGTAATGAAGAGTTGGTTTTATTTGAAGACCCTCGCCTACTTAAGCGCAGTGGTGTGCAATATCATTGGCTCAACAGAGGCTATGATAATTTTGACGCGTTCTTAAGTTCCATGACCTCTCGAAAGCGAAAGATGATACGTAAAGAGCGATCGGAGGTTATCAAGCAAGAGATCACCGTTGAAGTCATAGTCGGGAACGAAATAAAGGCTGATATTTGGAGCCTTTTTTATAGTTTATATGAACGTACCTACGCTAAGCGGAACGGGACTAGGGGATACCTGAAACAGGAGTTTTTCATGCAAATTGCGGCGACTATGCCAGAGCAAATAGCCATGGCAGTTGCCACCAAGGACAATCAACCCATCGCATGCGCTTTATATCTCTTTGACAACGACACCCTCTACGGCCGTTACTGGGGTAGCCTTGGGGAGTTTCCCTACCTGCATTTTGAGCTTTGCTATTATCGAGGTATCGAATTTGCGATAGAAAAAGGCCTTAGTCGTTATGATGCTGGGGCCCAGGGAGAGCACAAATTGGTACGGGGATTTGAACCCGTTAAAACGCATTCCCTTCACTGGATCAAGCACCCAGAATTTAAGGACGCTATTGCTCGCTATCTGAAATCTGAAGATACCGGCATTGCTCAGCATATTGAGCAAGCGATTGAAATGCTACCGTTTAAAAAGAGTTAAAAAACGTCGCAAGACTACCATTCACCTACATTGCTCATTGAAGCCCAAGGCTCCTTAGCGGGCAGTGCCGGCCCAGCCTGCAGTAGCTCGATCGAGACATCGTCAGGTGAGCGAATAAAAGCCATGTGCCCGTCGCGCGGCGGACGATTAATAACCACACCCCTATCCGCAAGTTTCTCACACGTCTGGTAAATATCAGCTACGCGAAATGCTAGGTGACCAAAGTTTCTGCCGCCAGAATACTCCTCAGGGTCCCAGTTATAGGTGAGTTCTATTAAAGGTGCTTGAGCTGAGGCCGCCGTGCCCACATCATCTGGAGCGGCAAGAAAAATTAGCGTGAAACGCCCTGTTTTACTGTCATATCGAGAGACTTCCAACAACCCCAAAGCTCCACAATAAAAGTCAAGTGAGGCCTCAAGTTCGCTCACGCGAACCATCGTATGTAAAAACTGCATGTGTACCCCACATCTTAGAGCTAAAGAGTTACAAGGCCAAATGTCGGATGTCGCTTAAAAATTTAACAATATCAGTCATAAAGCGCCCGGCATCCCCACCATTGACAAGGCGGTGATCGTAGGACAGTGCCAAAGGAAGCATGAGCCTTGGTTCGAAAGCGTCGCCATTCCAAACAGGCTTCATTTGGGATTTAGAAACGCCTAAAATACCAACCTCAGGCGCGTTTACAATGGGCGTAAATCCATTGCCACCAATAGTTCCAAGGCTTGACAAGCTAAAGCATCCGCCTTGCATGTCGATCGGCTTGAGCTTGCCATCCCGCGCCTTGGCTGCAAAGTTGGCGACGTCCGCAGCGATTTCCCATATTCCTTTTTCATTAGCATTGCGAATAACGGGAACAACCAGACCTCGTGGAGTATCAACAGCCATCCCAATATTGCAGTAACTCTTTTGAATATAGTGCTCTCCGTCTGAGGCTAAAGATCGATTAATCACAGGGTTAGTGTCAAGAGCCGTCGCTATGGCTTTAATAATGAACGCAACGGGCGTTATACGGACACCTCTGACTTCACCTTCGACCTTGAGCGACTTACGGAAGCTCTCTAAATTAGTAATATCTGCGTCATCAAAGTGGGTAACATGGGGAACGTTTAACCAGTTTCGATGCATGTTAGATGCGGTCAGCTTCTGTATCTTAGTTAACTTTACTGTATCGATCGGACCAAACTGACTGAAATCAATACTTGGGGTAGATGGTATAGCACTACCTTTAGCTAGTTCATTACTAGCGGCACTGTTTAGCTTGCCCTTAACATAGGCATCAATGTCATCCTTTATGATACGACCTCGTGGACCACTACCAACGACGGAATCAAGGGTAACCCCAAGTTCCCGCGCCATTAACCTTACCGACGGCCCCGCATAAACTTCACCTTCAGCCCCACTGTCGCCTGACGATTCAACGTTAGTAATAGCCGCTACCGGTTCTGTGGTAACTGGCCCAGGGGCAGGCTCTGATTTTAACTCACTCACAGGTGCTTCTATTTTCGGCTCTACCTCTTCAATCATTACCGGTTGCTCAAGCTGAACCTCAGCAGGCGACTCTGACGAAGAGATTTCAAGCTCAGCGATAGAATCACCGACTTTAACCGTATCACCCTCAGCCACTAAATACTTGATTAGCTGTCCAGCACGGGGCGAAGGCACGTCCATCGTCGCCTTGTCTGACTCGAGGACTATTAGCGAGTCCTCGGCTGCAACATTATCGCCCTGAGCTAGACTCAGCTCGATAACATCAACTGTTTCAGCGCCGCCCAAGTCGGGAACTTTAATAATTTCTATGGCCACTCATTTTTCCTTTATTTCAAATCAATGCTAACCCAGTACTGCAGGGATAAACAACAATTACATATTCAAAGGGTTGATTTTTTCAGAATCTATACCAAATTTACTGATTGCTTCTGATACGACTGAATCATCAATCACTCCACTATCTGCAAGTCCCTTGAGTGCCGACACCGTAATAAAATATCGATCGACTTCAAAAAAGCTTCTTAGTGCCACCCTGCTGTCACTGCGGCCAAAACCGTCGGTACCCAAAACATGAAGCGGGCTATCAATATAACGACGTAATTGCTCACCGTAAGCCTTCATATAATCGGTAGCTATCACTACAGGCTCAGAAATACCTTCTAACTGTGTCTCGACATAGCCCTTTCTGCGCGTCTCCGTGGGGTGTAATAAATTCCACCTATCAACGGCTTGTCCATCTCTAACCAATTCATTGACGCTGGTTAGGCTCCATATGTCAGCAGTAACATCATAGCTCTCTTTTAGTATGCCTGCGGCCGCAACTACCTCATTAAGAATCGTTCCAGCTCCCATCAATGTTACTTTATTATCCTGATTACCTTTATCGCTAGGAGATTGAGCTCGCTTTAAGGGATACATCCCTTTGATAATACCTTCCTCAACGCCTTCTGGCATGGCAGGCTGAACATAGTTTTCATTCATAGTCGTTAGGTAATAGAAGTAATTTTGTTTCTCTTCGAACATGCACTTCAGGCCACTCTGAACAATAACCGCAAGTTCATAGCTAAAGGTCGCATCATAGCTCTTACAATTTGGAATGGTATTGGCCAAAATAAGGCTATGTCCGTCCTGATGCTGAAGTCCTTCGCCATTAAGGGTAGTACGACCCGCCGTAGCTCCAATTAGAAATCCTCTCGCCTGACTATCTCCCGCAGCCCATGCTAAATCACCGATCCGCTGAAAACCAAACATGGAGTAAAAGATATAAAAAGGGACCATAGGGTAACTATTAGTACTGTAGGAGGTCGCAAGAGCCAGCCATGCTGACATAGCACCAGCCTCGTTGATCCCCTCCTCTAAGATAACGCCCTTCTTATCTTCTTTATAGTACATAATTTGCTCATGGTCATGGGGGACATACTGTTGGCCCACAGAGGTATAAATACCAAGCTGCCTGAACATGCCCTCCATACCAAAAGTGCGCGCTTCATCCGGCACAATGGGGACCACATTTTCACCAATATTCTTGTCCTTCACCAGTGCGGCCAAAACTCTGACAAAAGCCATAGTCGTAGATATCTCTCGTTTACCGCTACTAGCTAACTGCTTTTCAAAGATTTTAAGATCCGGAACATCCATAGCCTCAAATTCCGACTTGCGGGCCGGAAGTGGCCCCCCAAGTGTCTCTCGTCGACGCTTCATGTATGTTAGTTCAGGGCTATCTTCTGCGGGGCGGTAATAGGGAACAGTCTCCAATTGATCATCAGAGATCGGTATTCCGAACCTATCCCTAAAACGACGAAGATTATCAACATCAAGTTTTTTAACCGAGTGAGTATCATTAGCCGCTTGGCCGCCCTGGCCTAGCCCGTAGCCCTTAACGGTCTGCGCTAGGATCACTGTAGGCTTACCCTTGCTAGCAACAGCCTCTGAGTACGCCGCATAGACCTTATAGGGGTCATGGCCACCCCTATTCAAACCCATAATCTGGTCATCGGTTAGATCTTTTACCAATTCAAGTAGCTCAGGATACTTCCCAAAAAAATGCTCTCTGGTATAAGCGCCACCATTGTATTTATAATTCTGCAGCTCTCCGTCACAGACTTCGTTCATGCGCTGAAGTAATAATCCACTTTTATCTCTCTCTATCAAAGCATCCCAGTGGCGACCCCAAATTACTTTGATTACGTTCCAGCCGGCGCCCCTGAACACACCCTCCAGCTCTTGAATGATTTTTCCGTTACCACGCACGGGGCCATCCAATCGCTGTAAATTACAATTAATGACAAATATCAGATTTTCTAGCCCTTCTCTACCCGCCAATGATATTGAGCCTAGGGTTTCAGGCTCATCACACTCCCCGTCACCGAGAAATGCCCAAACTTTTCTGTCTCCACGAGCAACCAGGCCTCGAGCGGACAAGTAGCGCATCACGTGGGCCTGGTATATGGCCTGAATAGGCCCCAAACCCATTGAAACAGTCGGAAACTGCCAATAGTCTGGCATCAGCCACGGGTGGGGGTATGACGAAAGCCCCGAGCCATCAACTTCTCGCCTAAAATTATCCAGCTGACCTACGCTTAAACGCCCCTCCAAGAACGAACGAGCATACATACCTGGTGAGCTGTGACCTTGGAAGAATACTAAATCACCCAAGTTGTCACCTTCAGACCCTCTAAAAAAGTAATTAAAGCCTACATCGTAAAGGGTTGCTGCGGAGGAGAAGCTAGCTATGTGGCCTCCAATACCCTCACTTTGGGTGTTGGCCCGCATAACCATGGCAAGAGCATTCCACCTAACCAAAGACCTAATCCGGCGCTCCATAAATAGGTCGCCAGGCATTACCTTCTCTTGATCAGCCGGAATTGTATTCCGGTAAGGAGTGGTAACAGACTGAGGCAGCTGTATTCTATTTTCAGTGGCATGAGAATGTAAGGCATCTAGGATGTAGCTGGCGCGATCATCGCCCTGAGCTCGTCTTATAGAGTCCAGAGCGTCTAGCCACTCTTTCGTTTCAGATGGATCTAAATCATTCATGGTCTATTCCTTAACGCTAGCCTATGAGGCTGGCTTTCCTTAAAGCGATAAAGGCAACGCACTAACAGCCTTAGTCGAGTGAAAACAGTCGCTCTTTGAAGGCGTGTAGTATAACTACAAAAAATAGCTAATTAAAGCTGCTTTTAAGACTCCTTTCTTAGCAGGATAACATAATATTTCTATAGGTTATTGTAATATATAGATTTAAAGCAAAATAAAAAGTAACCCTATAGCTAGTAAATTTACATATATTGAGGTTTAAAACAAGCTAATGGGACTGCAGGAAGAGGAAATGCCCTCTTTACCCGCCTACAGCACGTTCTGCTTACCCCTCTGAAATCTCTTCGAGCGATGAGCCGTCTGGCCAAGCATTAAAAACTGCTTTGACTAAAGTCGCTAGTGGGATCGCAAAAAACACGCCCCAGAAACCCCAAATGCCGCCAAAAAGCAGAACCGCCACGATGATGGCGATTGGGTGTAAATTTACCACTTCAGAAAACAATAAAGGCACCAGCACATTTCCATCGAAAAACTGAATAACGCCATAGGTAAAGAATAACCATAAGAACTCAGCTGAATAACCCCACTGGCTATATCCTACAAGTAATACAGGCAAGGTTACGACACTGGCCCCTATATAGGGTATGAGCACCGACAGCCCTACTAGAAGGGCCAATAACGCTGCGTAATTGAGGCCTAGCAGCAGGAACGCTCCGAAGGATAATGAGCCAACGATAAGGATCTCGATTGCCTTGCCTCTGACATAATTAGCGAACTGAACGTTCATCTCAGACCAAATAATGGTCATCACTGGTCGCTTACGGGGTAAAAGATTCGCGACAAAAATGAATAATTCCTGCCTATCCTTGAGCATAAAGAAGACCAGTACTGGAACCAACAGCAAATAAATAGCGACAGCTAGTAAACTTGGGAAGCTACTAATTGAAAATGTCAGTATTTGCTCAGCCATGTTGGCGATTTCCTCAGAAATTCGCATAGATAACAAATCAAACTGATCCACCGTCAAGTAATCGGAATATCGCTCCGGTAGCGTCACTAAAAAACCTTGAATCCTACTAATCATACTAGGAACTTCGGCCAGTAACAGAGACATTTGCCTGCCAACAATAGGCACCAAGCCTACTAAGATAGCAACTAATCCGAGTAAAAACAGTACGTACGACGTCACCATAGATGCCCGCGGCGAAGCGCCAGCACGCTGTAAGGTGTTTACAACCCCCTGTAGCAAGAATGATAAAATCAGAGCGGTAAAAACAGGCCCCAAAAAGCCGCCAATAGTTGCCATTAGCACAAGAGAAGCCACCAACATCACCGCTAAAAGGACAGTTTCTTCGTTGCCAAAATAACGGCCTAACCACCTGCTTAACACCTGCTTCATGGACGTTCCTTAAGAAAAACTAATTAATGCAAACCTGTTTAAATTATCTAGCTACTCGTAGACCATTATAAGACATGAAACGAGTCAAAGTTTCAACTGTCCAATCTTTTACTTATATCAACTGTAAGGGTAGAAATTTTAAATGCCCCGTGTATGCTTGAACTATACAGTCAATACGACCAAAAAGGGCCTGTACCGGCTATGTTAAGACTTTTAGTAACACTTCTACTCGCATACTGGTCCTTTTTGGCTTCGGCGAATCTCGCACAAGCAAAAGAGATTGAATTGCCACTTCTTGGTGACAGTAGCTCTGGGATTGTATCTAAACAACAAGAATACCAACTCGGCCGAACCTGGTTAAAGGTCTTTCGTAGTCGGGTAAAAGAGCATGATGACCCATTGATGCAGCTGTATTTTGAAGAGCTGATATACAATTTGGCCGTATTCAGTGATCTAGAAAACCCAGAACTCGAACTAGTCATCATAAAAAACCCCACGATGAACGCATTTGCCGTGCCAGGTGGCGTCATTGGGATACACACGGGGTTGTTTGCCTTTGCCGAGAATGAAGACCAAATGGTGTCAGTATTGGCCCATGAACTTGCTCATCTAAGCCAAAGACATTTCGCGCGAGGACTCGAAGCCCGACGATCATCATCAATCGTAACACTTGCAGGGCTCTTAGCCGGACTGGTTGTTGCGGCAACAGTAGGTGGTGATGCCGGGATGGCTGCAATGAGTGCCAGCCAGGCTTACGCCGCAGAAAGCCAACTTAGGTACAGTAGATCTAACGAACAAGAAGCGGATCGGATTGGACTGCAAACGATGGAAAGGTCAGGTCGAGATCCTGCTGCTGCAGGAGATATGTTTGAAACGTTACTCGCAAAAACGCGCTACTCAGGAACTCGTATACCTGAGTTTTTATTGACGCATCCTGTCACCGAGAAGCGTATTGCCGATGCCCGAGGTCGAAGCATGGGTTCATCCAGACGACACTACCTAGAACATCCTGACTATTATCTAATGCAGGCTAGAGCTACTGTAGCCATGGACAGTTCTGCAAAAACTAGCGTTATTAAATTCCAAACTGAGCTTCAGAATAATACGCTACGCCCTGATGCTGCAAACTATGGCTTAGCCTTGGCCTACTTGAATACCCGTGAATTAATCAAGGCTAAGACGCTTATCGCCGCTCTTCTCACAGCGCAGCCCCGCCAAATCGCTTATCAATATACTGATATCGAAATAGATCTGGCCCAAGAGAATTATACGACAGCTCTTTCTAAACTTAATCGACTATTGGCGCTAACACCGAACAACTATCCCCTCATGGCGCTAGAGAGCGAGATTCTCTGGCAGGACCATCAGTATGAAAAATCTGCGGCAGTATTGACAATTCTTACACGCAATCGGCCTGAGGATCCTATGCTTTGGTATCGGCTTGCCGAGGTGCGTGGCCTAGCAGGAAATATTTCAGGCGTTCACGAAGCTCGAGCAGAGTACTTTATACTGGTAGGTGCGTTCGATCTAGCAAGAGAACAACTGGGTTTGGCCACAAAGCTGGTAACTGCAGACTTCAAACGTTCAGCTATCGTCAGTCAACGCCTTAGAGATGTTGTTTCAATGGAAGAAAAAGCCAAACGGCTTTAATCTAAATGGCGCGCTTTAAACGTCATCATTCTGTCAAGGGACTGCATCGCGAGAGTGGCGACCGTAGCATCGACGAAGACTTCATTACTGCCTTGTTCCAAGCATGACAGCAAATTTTGCAAACTATTCATTCCCATCCAAGGGCAGCTGGCACAACTTCGGCATGACGCACCACTGCCGCCTGTAGGAGCTATAAGCAGTGGCTTGTTGGGGACAGATTGCTGCATTTTATAAAAAATACCCTGATCTGTAGCCACAATGAGCTGTTTGTTAGGCAGCTTCATTGCGGCACTGATAAGCTGCGACGTAGACCCAGTGATATCGGCAATACTCACAACTGAGTCAGGTGATTCAGGGTGGGCAAGCACCGCAGCATCAGGGTAGATTTGCTTAAGATCTAAAATGCCCTTAGCTTTGAACTCTTCATGCACGATACAGCTCCCATCCCATAGAAGCATATCCGCACCTGTCTTTTTCTGAACATAACCACCAAGATACTTATCAGGCGCCCAAAGAATTTTTTCACCTATACTATCAAGATAGTCAACAACCTCTAAGGCAATACTTGAAGTCACCACCCAGTCGGCCCGAGCTTTGACCGCCGCTGACGTGTTGGCATATACCACCACCGTTCTATCTGGGTGTTCATCACAAAATGCAGAGAACTCATCAGCAGGGCAACCCACGTCTAACGAACAAGTCGCTTCCAGGGTTGGCATCAACACTCGCTTTCCCGGAGTCAATATCTTCGCCGTCTCACCCATAAACTTAACGCCAGCCACTACTAGTGTCTGCGCATCGTGATTAGAACCAAAGCGTGCCATTTCTAGGGAATCTGAAACCGTACCGCCAGTCTCCTCTGCAAGTTGCTGAATGAGCGGGTCGGTATAATAATGGGCGATAAGCACTGCATTCTTGGAAGCCAACTCAGACGTTATTCGCGCTTTGAGACTCTCGAGATCAGACTTATCAATACTGTTAACCGAAGGCACCTTAGAAAGGTACTCTTCAACGACGCGGCGCTGACTCTCTACCGCTATTTCTGCATTGTACTGCTGTATTAACATTACTGGGAGGCCTCGGGTCTTAAACCTAAAATCTAGAAAGCCAATAAACAACGGCCGTTACTACGATAAATAATATTGCAACTGCCGCGATTGCGTCAGCCTTCGAATCAACACTTTCCTGCGGGGTATTGTTGTCAGTCATTGCTAAGAGCCTAATAGTCTTTCGAGAGTGCATTTTACCAACCAATCAGCAACCTGTCTTGCTTTGTCGTCCCTTCATGCAGAAATTATCGATCTACGGGTCAATAGAATAAGAATAATAGTCGCAATGCAGACTTCGGCCTTGTGGTTGCCTGATCTGCTCTTTAAACTATGATCCATCTTATCCTGCAGTAGCGCTTAACGAGCTTGGTGAAAATCTTAAAAAAGGGGTATATAGGTCTAGGCTCCTTATTAGTTCCAGTAAAACCTAACTGACTAGCCATTTTAAACTTACAGCTTTTAATTAAATGATGGGCCCTATGCATAACGACGTTATACAGCTCTTTTTCCTTATCTTTACCGGCGGAGCCGTCGTGGCGTCGATGGCCCTATTCGGTCGACAACCTCTTTTAGTTGCCTACATCGTGTTGGGAGCTGCAATAGGGCCCTATGGCTTGGGCTGGGTATCAGACGTCGATCTAATAGGACAAATTGGTAGTATAGGAATCATATTTTTATTGTTTTTATTAGGTCTGGATATGCAGCCGCAGATTCTATTAAGAGTGCTGCGTGAAGTCACGCATGTAACACTGATCAGTTCAACTCTCTTTGCGCTCATAGGCTTTGGGACAGGCCACCTGTTCGGCTACTCTATTATCGAAAGCATCATTATTGGCATTGCCATGATGTTCTCAAGCACAATTATTGGCATTAAATTACTACCGACCACAGCGCTACATCACAAACATTCTGGTGAATTAATGGTCGGCATGCTGCTGATGCAGGACTTCTTGGCTATCTTCGTATTGCTATTACTTATCTCAGGGGATCTAACCAATGGAACTCTGCTTCCGCTGGGGAAAAGTCTTGTCGCCCTTCCCGCTTTAGTTGGAGGTTGTTTCATTTCCGTGAAAATAGTCCTGCAGCCACTATTTTCACGGTTTGACCGAATTGGCGAGTATGTATTCTTGCTAGCATTAGGTTGGTGCTTGGGTATCGCAGAACTAGCAGAGTATTCAGGACTGTCACGTGAAATCGGCGCTTTTGTGGCAGGCATCTCAATCGCAACAAGCCCCATCTCCCAATATATCGCACTTAACCTAAAACCATTAAGAGACTTCTTCTTGATTTTGTTTTTCTTTTCGTTGGGCAGTGGCTTTAACCTTTCATTAATTCCAGACATAGCCGTAGCTGCAGGCCTATTAGCAACACTGATGCTAATAATCAAGCCGTTGACTTACCACTGGCTACTCAAGTCACAGAGCGAAACTGAGGGCTTGGCCTGGGATATAGGATTTAGATTAGGGCAAAACAGTGAATTCTCTCTAATGATCGCCTACCTTGCTTTTAACACAGGCTTGATCGGCTCGCATACTTCCCACTTAATTCAAGGGACTGCAATTCTTACTTTCTTGGTCTCAAGCTATATTGTTGTTCTTAACTTCCCGACCCCAATTGCAATAAATGACAAACTACGCCGAGACTAAAAAGAGCTAGAGGTGTCTGTTAGAGTCTTGTGTCAATCTCGACCACCATCGCACTAACAGGCGATCAGCACTTTCCTCAGCGGCTAGACCTAACCGTTCGTGGAATTTTTTCTTAAACACATAGGCAACCTCAAAGACATCAGCTTTCTCAATTCGAGAGACCAAGTATTCGTCGCTAGTCTGAATGTCATCAATAAGCGACATGGCTAAAGCCCTTGAACCGAACCAAATTTCGCCAGTAGCAATTTTATCAATATCCACTTGGGGACGACGCTCAGAGACATAGTCTTTAAATAGCTGATGCGTATCTTCTAGTTCTTCAACGAACTTTTCACGGCCCTTATCGGTATTTTCACCAAACATGGTCAAGGTTCGCTTATGCTCACCAGCCGTCAACATTTCAAACTCCACATCATGCTTTTTCAATAGTTTATTGAAATTGGGAATCTGCGCCACCACGCCAATCGAACCAATAATCGCGAATGGAGCAGCGAGAATTTTATCGGCCACACAGGCCATCATGTAACCGCCGCTGGCAGCCACTCTATCAACACATACCGTTAAAGGGATGTTCTTTTTGCGCAATCTATCTAGCTGACTGCTGGCAAGGCCATAGCTATGCACCATGCCACCTGGGCTTTCTAGCTTTAACAGAACCTCATCATTGCTGCTGGCCTGGGTCAGGATTGCTGTAATCTCTTCGCGCAGGTGCTCAACCGCCGCTGCGCTGATATTGCCATTAAAATTAAGCACAAAGACTTTACTTTTCGGCTTTTTCTCAAGGTTCTCTTGGGACGCGCTCCTGTTCTTGGCAGCCTTTTTATCTGCAGCAATCTGTCTCTTTTTAGCCTTGTGTAATCTTTTCTCTTCCGTTTTTTGATGGATCTCATCCGTTGTAGCAAGCAACATAGTTTCTTTAAGTTCCTCAAACTGTGGATTAAGCGAAGTAATTTCAAGGTGGCCTTTCCCTGGGCCGACCTTATTTCTCTGACTAGCACTGACAACCACACTCACAATCACAACAAAAGCAATTAACATCGTTGCTACTTTGGCAAAAAACAACCCATATTCAAATAAAAATTCCAAACCAGACTCCAAATTGTAAATAGTTTTTTATATTAAACGCCGTTTTACAAGGCAACCAATATCGCTGTCATCTGCCGTACTTAGCTTTAGATTCCATGACAAATTGTTCAATTAAACGTCCTGCCATAATAGTCGGGGGCGCAATAACATCGGGTAGCTGATCATACCTATGCCAGTTTGCCTCCGCTATCTCTACGCCATCGATTTTTATGATATCCGTCTTTGCGTCAGCTATATACCCCAACATTAATTGCCCAGGATATGGCCATGCCTGGCTGCCAACATATCGGATATTCTCAATCTCGATACCGACTTCTTCATATACCTCACGATGCAGAGCCTGCTCAGCGCTCTCACCAGCCTCAATAAAGCCAGCGAGAGTACTAAATCTATTGCCTGGCCAGTTGGGATGCCGTGCAAATAAACATTTATCATCCTTGATAACCGCTACAATGACACAAGGCGAGATCCTCGGGTACTGCTGGATATCACATGAATGACATTGAAGTGCATGCTCAGTCTCTGAAGCTCGATTAGGCTCTCCGCAAGACCCACAATACTTATGCTTAACTTCCCAATCCAGAAGCTGTAAAGCCCGACAAATAAGGGAAAACTCTGCATCTGTAGATTTTGCGAGTACAGACCTTAATTCAACCCTGCTAAACCCATCGATCGCAGCAGCCTCTGGGATCAATTCCCATACTTCACAGTCGCTGTCCTGCCATTGTCCAATACAAATACTGCGCTCACGAAAAAATTTGAGCGAATCAGCCTTATCGAGGTCAATAGCTATGGAGGCTACGCTAACAGTGTTCTCCGACGCTATCAATAAGTCACCCTCTATCACGGCTACGATCCACTTATTGGCACTGCCGATTGCTTTTGAAGCAGCATAAAAGCCATTTAGCTGTAAAGGTGCAAGCACAAGAATTAAGCCTCTAAATATGATTCAAATTTAATCTCCAGCCCTTGCAAAAACAGGGGAGGAAAGATAAGGTTTGCCGCTACTAAAAAGTGATGTAAGTCTAGCATGGTTGGCTAGGATGTTTTACTGTAGTGACTGGTAAATTGGCTTCATAGTTACCTCAAACAAGTTTACTTTACATGCAATATAAAAAAGGAATGCATAGATGACACCTACGCTCTCTCAGGCTTTCAAAAAGAACTTTTTAGGTAACTCCCCTGGGTGGTATGAAGCCGCGATCATCGCGTTTCTGATTTTAAATCCCATTATGCTTTATATCTTTGGTCCCTTTGTCACAGGCTGGGCGCTAATAGCTGAATTTATCTTTACCCTAGCGATGGCGTTAAAATGCTACCCACTTCAACCTGGCGGGCTATTAGCCATTGAAGCTATTATTCTTGGAATGGCGAGCCCAGAAGCGGTCTACCAAGAGGTCGCGGCCAATCTGCAAGTCATTTTGCTGCTGATGTTTATGGTTGCTGGCATTTATTTTATGAGAGATATGCTGTTGTTTGTTTTCACTAAACTTTTACTTAACGTGAAATCAAAAACAACCCTTTCATTCATGTTTTGCTTTTCAGGGGCTTTTCTATCGGCCTTTTTAGATGCTTTAACCGTTACTGCCGTCTTAATCACAATAGCCGTTGGCTTCTACTCCGTTTACCACAAGGTCGCTTCAGGCAGAAAGATTGTTGACGAGGATCACGATCATAGTGATGACGAAAGGTTGCAGGATAATCACCGGAGTAATCTAGAGGATTTTAGAGCTTTTTTACGAAGCCTGATCATGCACGGTGCCGTCGGCACTGCGTTGGGTGGTGTTTGCACTACGGTGGGCGAACCACAAAATTTGTTAATCGCAGAAAGAGCGGGCTGGGAGTTTATTGAATTCTTCACGCGCATGGCGCCCGTCACTATGCCAGTACTATTCTGCGGATTGATATGCTGTGTCCTGTTAGAAAAGTTCAAGGTATTCGGTTATGGCGCCAAGCTACCCGATGAGGTTCGTGAGGTCCTCCAGCAATCAAGTGATAATGACACTGCTAAGCGGACCCAATATGATAAGGCGGCTCTCATCGTTCAAGTCATTGTTGCGGTTATTTTGGTGCTGGGTCTTGCGTTTCACTGGGCAGCCGTAGGCTTGATCGGCCTTATGGTTATCATTCTTTTAACCTCATTTAACGGTATTACTGAAGAGCATCGTATAGGGAGCGCATTTGAAGAGGCGTTGCCCTTTACTGCTCTGTTAGTGGTATTTTTCGCTATCGTTGCAGTGATTCATGAACAGCATCTATTTTCGCCCGTTATCACTTGGGTCTTGGCTCAAGATCCAGCCATTCAGCCGGCCGTATTTTTCCTTGCAAACGGATTGCTATCCGCGATCAGTGACAATGTATTTGTTGCTACGGTTTATATTAATGAGGTTAGGACCGTGTTTGATGCAGGTGATATAACTCGAGATCATTTTGATAAGCTCGTTGTAGCTATTAATACCGGCACTAATCTCCCTAGTGTTGCTACGCCTAATGGACAGGCGGCTTTCTTGTTTTTACTAACGTCTGCCTTGGCACCATTGATAAGACTATCCTATATGCGGATGGTTATTATGGCTCTACCCTATACCATCGTGCTGACTACTGTAGGGTTGCTTGGGGTTCTTTACGCACTCTAATACTTAATATTACATCAACAGTGATACAAAAACCCGGGCTTTTAGGCCCGGGTTTTTCCAATAAGGCATGCTAGCTTAGAGCCCTTTGAGGTTCTTGCGCAGAACCTTGCCTACATTTGTCATCGGCAATCCATCGCGAAATTCTACGAACTTAGGAACTTTGTAACCCGCCATACGGCTCTTGCAAAACTCGATGACTTTAGACTCAGTTAGTGACGAACTAGATCTAACGACAAACATTTTGACTAGCTCGCCCGCCTTATCATCGGGAACGCCCACAGCGGCGCATTGAGATACATGCTCGTGTGTCGTCAGCACCTGCTCAAGTTCATTTGGGTAAACATTAAAGCCCGACACAATAATCATATCTTTGAGGCGATCAACAATTTTAATGTAGCCGCCATCGTCTACTGTCACAATGTCACCGGTATGTAACCAACCATCTACAACAGTCTCTGCTGTTTGCTCAGGTTGATTCCAATACCCTGCCATCACTTGATCACCTCGGATGCATAACTCACCAACCCCATTAACAGGCTGCTCATTTCCAGCCTCGTCAATGACCTTAATCTCTGTACCAGGAATAGGTATCCCAGCGGTACCCATTCTTTCAAAGCCTGGCGGATTCATTGAGATAACAGGCGAAGACTCAGTCATGCCGTAACCTTCACTGATAATGCATCCAGTCACCTTTTCCCATTTTTCTGCTACCGCGTTCATTAGTGGCATTCCCCCAGATAGCGTCATCTTAAGGTCTTCAAAACTAAGTCTACGGAAGTCTTCATTTTCCAAAAGTGCCACAAATAAGGAATTCAAACCACAAAAATTCTGAATCTTTAGCTTCTTGATCACCTTAACCAATAGCGGAATGTTACGGGGGTCAGGAATCAATACCGAGTGACTTCTAAGCGCAGGTAGTACGCCAATGCACAGTGAGAACGCATATATATGGTAGAGAGGAAGTGGAAGCGCGGTAACGCTGTATCTTAACGACTCGCTTGTAATAGAGATGACATCCAGTGCCTGAGCAACATTGGCCATTAAACAAGATTGAGTCAGCATTACCCCTTTGGATGCTCCTGTGGTCCCCCCGGTGTATTGCAATGCGCAAATATCATACACAGAGGCCCTATGGTTGCTATAACTGGTACCACCGGCTAACAAATCTTTAAAATCAATAATATTTTGATCTTTTATCATGGGCCTTTTCCCCATTATTCTCATTAGCCCTCCCAGCACCTTTTGTTTTGAGGAGGCCATGATATCTAGAGGACGAGTGACGATAATGTGCTCAACACTCGTCTGAGGAGCAGCTTCAGCAAGTACGCTATAAAACTGATCAAGAACAATCACAGCTTTGACGCCCGCATCATTAAACTGGTGGACTAATTCTCTGACTGAATACATGGGATTAGTATTAACAATGACTAATCCAAGCTTCATTGCCGCTATGGCTACTACCGGATATTGGATGAGGTTTGGGAGTTGGATCGCGATCCGATCGCCCGCCTGCAATCTAAGACGTTTCTGGAGATAACTAGCGACTCTTCTCGACAGTTGATCTATTTCGCCATAACTAAGTGTTTGGCCCAAGCAGGTAAACGCGGGATTAGAGCTGGAATCCGAGACTGCCTCAGTCCATACCTGCAACATGGATCGTGCTGGCAACGCGGGCTGCGTAGTGGATATACCCACTTTTTCTTGAGCTTGGATGACAGCAGCTTTAATTAACATTTTTCATCACAATAATTTGGTTATACGCAAAAAAATAGCCCGAGATCGCTGTTACTAACGCGACAAAAGGGCCATGCCCTTTTCCAGACCGCCGAGCGTCAAAGGAAACATTTTATCCTCTGTTAATTCTTTCAGCATCATAATCGATGGCGTGTAATCCCAATATTTTTCTTGTACTGGATTTAACCAGACCAACTTATCATAAGTCTTGGCCATGCGTTGCATCCAAACAGCCCCCGACTCATCATTATTGTACTCGACACTTCCGCCAGAACTTGTCACCTCATAGGGTGCCATAGACGCATCTCCTACAAAGATAACCTTGTAGTCCGAAGAGTATTTATGCATCAAATCAAATGTTGATATTTGTTCCTCACGACGACGGTGATTATCTTTCCAAACATAGTCATACAAGCAATTGTGGAAGTAAAAGTACTCCAGATGCTTAAACTCGGTCTTCGCCGCTGAGAACAGTTCTTCACAGAGCTTTACATAGGGGTCCATAGAACCACCGACATCGAAGAAAATCAGCACCTTTACCGCATTATGTCGCTCTGGCACCATCTTGATATCTAAATATCCAGCGTTCCTTGCAGTGCTGCGTATGGTGTCATCTAAATCCAGCTGATCGGCAGAACCTTCTCGAGCAAACTTACGTAACCGCCGCAAAGCAACCTTTATGTTTCGTGTTCCTATTTGAACAGAGTCATCCAAATCTTGGTATTGGCGTTCGTCCCAAACTTTAACCGCTGTTCCCTTACCGCCTGGCCCGCCTATACGTATGCCTTCAGGGTTGAAACCTCCATGACCAAAGGGAGATGTGCCATTGGTCCCCACCCATTTATTACCACCCTCGTGCCTTTCTTTCTGCTCCTCAAGACGTTTTTTAAACTCTTCAATGAGTTTTTCGAGGCCGCCAAGACTCTCTACCTTGGCTTTTTCTTCGTCAGTAAAGTACTTTTCGAACTCTTTGCGTAACCAATCTTCAGGTAATAATGCTTCAACAATACCGTCAATATTCTCTAAGTTTTTAAAATAAGCCCCAAAAGCCCGATCAAAACGGTCGTAGTATTTCTCATCTTTGACCATACATGTGCGAGCCAGCAGATAAAAATCGTCCACCGAACCAAACGCTAGATTCTGCTCCATGGCGGCCAAAAGGTCTAGAAGCTCCTTAATAGAGACAGGAACTCTGGCTTTTTTTAGCGTATTAAAAAAATTAATCAGCATAGCTTAGGCTCTTGATTGAGATTTCATCGAGCTTCACGACGCGTCATAAATGCGAGCCGCTCCATCAAATGTACGTCCTGCTCGTTCTTCAATAATGCTCCATACAGAGGTGGAATAGCTTTGGTCGGATCGCGGTTTGTCAAAATGTCCTCAGGTATGTCGTCCGACATAATGAGTTTTAACCAATCCACTAACTCCGACGTAGACGGCTTTTTCTTTAAACCAGGAATCTTTCTGACGTCAAAGAAGATGTCCATTGCATCGTCAACCAATTGTTTTTTGATCTTAGGAAAATGTACGTCGACAATGCGCTGCATAGTCATGCGATCAGGAAAGTTGATGAAGTGGAAGAAACAGCGGCGCAAAAACGCATCAGGTAATTCTTTTTCATTATTACTAGTGATAATCACAATCGGGCGCTGGATCGCCTTAATAGTCTCGCCAGTCTCGTAGACATGGAATTCCATGCGATCAAGCTCGAGAAGTAAGTCATTAGGAAATTCAATATCTGCTTTATCGACCTCATCAATTAGCAAAACAACTTGCTCATCAGCTGTAAACGCTTGCCAAAGTTTGCCTTTATCAATGTAGTTGCCGATATCCTGAACTTTATCGCTACCGAGCTGGGAGTCCCTCAATCGAGAAACTGCATCATACTCATACAGTCCCTGCTGCGCTTTGGTTGTCGATTTGATGTGCCAAGACAATAACGGCTTACCTAGGGCCTTGGCTACTTCCTCAGCAAGCAAGGTCTTTCCTGTGCCGGGCTCACCTTTAATAAGAAGTGGCCGCTGCAGTGTCACCGCCGCATTCACAGCCATCTGAAGTTCTTCGGTGGCTACATAGTTGTCAGTACCAGTAAATTTCATAGCATTTATCCACTTTCAGGGTTATTTAGTTGTAAGCCTCACATTTTAATCTATTCTGTAAACTGTTTTGAATCTATATTTACGAATCGAATCGTCATATAAGGGAAAAATAGCATTAATCATGACCCAACAGTACTCTTAGACATGCCTTTAAGGCAGCTTAGAGCCATCTAGTGATACTTAAGCTCTACACAACAGATATGGAGTAACCAATGAAAAAGCGTCTATTAAAACCTCTTATCCTGGTGATCGCGCTATACCTATTACCCATCGGCTTCGTCGCATCCATGCTGACGTCACCAGTTTATGCTGATGAATCCACAGAAATCGAAGAGCACACCTTAACGTTTAATGACAAAAAAATAAGGTTGATACTAGGTTCTGACGACAAGAATCCAATGATTCATAAAATGACCTCTCATGACGATGTTTTTATATCGGTGTCAGCAGATGAGGAAGAGATTTCCGCGCTAAGTCAAATTCTGAGCAAGCTTGCTACCACGGAGTGGGACCAGCTTAGTGAGTCAGAGAAGCAAGAGATAATAGAGGCTTTAGAAGAGGTCGAAGCTGGTATCGAAGTTGACATAGAAACAGATTTTGGTGCAAGTAAAGTCCTTGTCACAATAATTTTTATTCTCTTCTCATTTGGTCTGCCTTTTATAATTATTGCCCTCCTATTGTATTACAAGCACCGAAAGCGCCGTCAGCGAGATCTATTGATCACAACATTTATAGAGGCAGGCAAAGACGTTCCAACTGAACTATTTCAAGGTAGTAATGGGTCAGACACGCCAACAGGCAATGTACAGAGAGGGATCATGCTAATGGGGATAGGAACAGGCTTGTTTTTATTCTTAGGAATGCTGATTGATTGGGGTGTAGCCTCCGTGGCGTTAATACCGCTATTCATAGGAGTCGCTAGAGTCGCAATTGGTCGTTTAGGTAGCAACGTTGAGAAAAGCGCGGATAACCAATAACACCGATGCTATCAGCCACGGACCAGGCACTCATCGAAAGAGTCGTGACAACTGACTGTCATGACTCTTTCGGCATTCTTGTCGAGAGGCATCAGTCAGATTTGCGCTACTCTCTGCGCCAGATGACCGGATGGAATGAGGCGCTGGCAGATGATTTGGCTCAAGAAACATTTATCCAAGCCTTTAAATCCTTAAAAAATTACCAAGGCACTGCTAAATTTAGTAGTTGGCTTTATCGAATTGCCTATAATCAAATGGTGAGTCATTTTAGATTGGCTCGCAATCGAGAAGTGAGTGCGAGTGAAGAAATTTTAAAAACCCATTCAGAGCAGCTAGGCCTGTCAACGACCTCCGAAATAGATCTTCACCGAGACTTGGCCTATTCCATGAAGGCGTTACCAACAAAGCAGCGAATGGCCGTTCATTTACATTTACATCGAGAACTAACACATGCTGAAATAACAGCTATAATGGGGATTCCATTAGGGACTGTTAAGACACTAATTAACCGTGGTAAAAAGACATTAAGAGATCACCTTTCAAGTTGGAATCCTGAGGACGTGGTATGAAAAAAACTGTTGATATCAATAATTTATTTGCTAAGGCACGTAATAGCGAGCCTTATTTTAGTAATCGCCGCTTTGGTAGTCGTGTGCTTACAGTTATTAAACTACAAGAGCCTGTACCTTTTTGGAAGGAAGTCACCATTGAGATGCTTGGCGCACTAATTGGCTGCGGCTTAGCCTATAGTTTTTTCCCGTTCAACGATCTCATTGCGAGTATTCCAACTAAGTTTGTTGTCGGCCCCTCTGTGCTTCTGAGCATTGCAGCCGGTATTAGTTGCGTAATTGTGATTGCTTACTGGGCGGCTGAGCGAAGCCGATTATAGCTCCTAGGCCTTCCGCTTAAGTAGTAATTTAATAAGGCCATATACGATGAGTCCAAAAACGGTAAAAGCTAGAATCGGCGCTGCACCGCGCTGAAAACCAACATCTCCATTAGCGATCAGCCCTTCATAGAGGCTCACAAAAAAGGCCGGAGCCAAATACGCGTTATCAGTATAGGCGGTAACTGGCGTCAAAAAGAAAATTGCCACTACCAGGAGTAAGAGCTGTCGAAAAGTTGCAAACCGAATATTTCGTAACAGATACCAGGCTACCCACAGAAGGCACATCACACCTGACGTGTAAGCTATCCAGCCCCAGAAATAATTTTCAGCGTTGTACATAGCTAATCAACCCATCTAATAATATGATCTTCAATATCATCATCGCTCACATCCAGTTCTGATACCACCCATCCTTGCAGGGATGCCCCATATGAGTGCACTGTTTGATCATTCCCACTGATTAGATGATGCCAGTCAGGAAGCGCCTTACCGTCCGCTATTAAACGGTAAGAGCAGCTCTTCGGCAACCAGCCTAAGGTGTGAATATTGTTTTGGTCAAGATTAATACAGTCGTTCACCACTGTGTGTCTACCATCGTAATTACTGCACTTACAGGTCTCTATATCGAGCAACTCGCAAGTCACATTGGTATGAAATATTTCCCCACTGTCATACTCCTCGAGCTTAACAAGACAGCACTTGGCACAGCCGTCACAAAGCGCCTCCCATTCTCTAGAATCCAGTTGCTTCAGAGATTTGGTTTGCCAAAACTTATCCATTTATTGGCTCCAAGAAAGCTTAGAGTTTTCTGCTAAGGCAAAATCCAAAGGCTGTAATGTAGGCGGCATTTGCAGGTAAAAGCCTTGGCGATCGATCTCTTCAAGGACTTGTCCCGCGTCGGCCCGAACCAATTTTTTAGAGGGTGTTATTATTAACGTAGTCACTAGCGCTAACTGCCCAAAACTCGCCAACAAGGCGTCTGGAATCTTACCTAAACCTTCCTTTTTATCGACATAAAGATACATACCTTCTTTCTTACTGCCCTTATAGATATCGCAAATTAATCTTATCTCTTGAGTATTCATCAGAACTGTACTTCTTTTAAAACATCTTGAAGCGCAGGCTTAACCAAACTTTGGCGCCAACCAGTATTCAAACGCTCTGGCCAAACACAAGCACCCTGACTCGCGCTCCGTACAATAGATTCTAACTCCTTTTTGTTCGACAGAAACTCTAGCGGAAGTTCTATCCCTTCAGCCAAACTATTAAGTGCGACACGCATCGTTTTCATTACAGCACTGACTGATTTGGATAGCGGTTCAGGAAGCCTCTGCAAGGATTGATCTTGACCGGCTATCGCGACCTCTTGAAGTAATGCGTGGCCATGCCGCTTTATGGTTCCCCCGTAAAGGTCATCAATACCTCGCATCTCGTCTGCGACAACAGGCATTCGTCTAGCAATTTCGAGCAACGAATTATCTTTCACAACGTGGGATCGAGGTTTATCCAAAGCTCTAGCAGTAATCTCACGCCAGTCACAGAGCCTCTTTAAGGCCGTCAGTGCTTCACTGCTCAGTTTCCAGGCGCCTTTGAGTTTCCGATGATAGTCTTGAGTGTTTTTCCTGTCCGAAACTAAGGTATAGACCGCTAGGCTCTCCTCCTCAAACCAATGTTGCCGGCCCTGATCAGACAGCATGCCACTCAAAACGTTATACATTGAGTGGAGGTAAGCAACATCATAGGCGGCATACTCAATCTGTCGATCAGTAAGAGGTCTCGCCAACCAATCGGAGCGGGTCTCCTGCTTGTCCAACTCGATATCAAACAAACGCTGCACTAGTCGCGCATAACCCATAGAATAACCGACATTTGCTATTCCAGCAGCGATTTGCGTATCAAAAATAGTGTCTGGAATGATATTTAAACCGTGCTCTAGAACCTCTAGATCCTCAGCGCAAGCATGGAAGATTAGTGTTCTGCTTGGGTCCTCCATCAACTGTTTGAGACCTTCAAAATGACGAACAGCCAACACGTCGACTAAAAAACACTGGGTTCCATCAGATATTTGGATTAAGGCAATTTTAGGATAAAACGTATTGGTTCGAATAAATTCAGTGTCTACCGCCAGCAAATGCTTGTCGGACAGAGCGTCCAGCATATGATTGAGTTTTTCATCACTATCAATCCAAATACTCATCTAAAGCGTTTTCCTGCTTTGTAGAGCCATGTTCAACGTACCACCATCAACATATTCAAGTTCACCACCCATAGGCACTCCATAAGCAATACGTGAAACTGTCACGCCGAGTGACTTGGCTTTATCTGCGATAAAATGCGCTGTTGCTTCTCCTTCGACCGTTAAGTTAGTTGCCAGAATCAGTTCGCTAACCTCCTGAGCCTTAAGGCGCTCGATAAGATCGTCAATGCCTAACTTTTCTGGCCCTACACCATCAATTGGCGACAAATGGCCCAGGAGCACAAAATATTTTCCCCTATAGCCCCCTGCGCTCTCAATGGCATACAAGTCTGCTGGATTCTCCACGACACAAATCTGGTTAGAGAGTCTTCCGCTATTACTGCAGATATAACAAAGGCTATGCTCTGTTAAAGTTCGGCACTCCTGACAACGACCCACTTTCTCAACCGCTTCTGCAATTATCTCAGACAGACGCGCCGCACCTGCTTTATCGCGCTCAAGCAACTGAAGAGCCATTCTTTGAGCCGATTTAGCACCAACACCGGGCAAACAACGCAATGCATCGATCAGTTGATCAATTAAATGTCCGTACACAAAATGTCCTCATGCTTATTAAGAAATCTAGAATGGCATTTTGAAGCCAGGTGGTAGGCCCATTCCACCCGTCATGGAGCCCATCGCTTCCTTACTTTTCGATTCTACTTTTCGAACTGCATCGTTAACTGCCGCGGCAAGAAGATCTTCAAGTAACTCTTTATCCTCTGTCATCAAAGATGGATCTACAGTGACCTTACGCACATCGTGCCTACCAGTCATAATTACTTTAACCATGCCGGCACCGGACTCCCCCGTAAATTCAGCCTTGGCAGCCTGACTTTGAAGTTCGGCCATCTTCTCTTGCATCTCTTGAGCCTGCTTCATTAAATTATTGATATCCATAACATCCTCAATCTATAGGTTGGACAGAGCGCTCATCAAGAACCCCATCAAAAAGTTGTTTAAACCGCTGTACGGAAGGATCTTCATTTAGCATGTCTACTGCCTCGGCGTGACGCTCTGCAGTCTCTCTCCGATCAACAGCTCTTGGCGTCTCAGGCTCAGTCAAACCAGAGTTTATAGACACCTTGATTTCCTGATCGAAATACACGGTCAGCGCGTCAGCCAAACCCAATTGATGGCTGCTGTCATAGAGACTATTTTCTTGATCGTCGATCATAAAAGTCAGTTCGTTATTTTGTCGTGAAAGGTATAGACAGTGACTTGCCACCTCGCCTAATGACGCTCCTATGGTTAACTGTCGCCGAACATCAACCCAGTTCTCTGGAGTAAAGTTATCAAGTGCAATATTGTCGACCAACTCAGAGGCTTCTAATGATGTAACGGAAAGAATGTTTTCACCGTCAACAGGCTCTGGTTCGTCTGCGGCCGACACTTCCGAATCATCTTGAATTATCTGCTGCTCAGCAACTAATAGTTCATCAATATTACTGCTAGTTAGAGACTCCGCTGGCTGATTGTCGGCCACCGGTACTTCAGCGGCATCAAGCTTTTTTACAGGGGGGTCAACCTCCGGCATGACTGGACTGACTGCGGTCGGTCGTCCATTAGTGGCAGGCCTGAAGGCAAGAGCCCGTAACATCGCCATTTCAAAACCAGATCGTTGGTCTGGCGCTAAAGGCAGGTCTTTCCGCCCCAATAGACAAATCTGATAAAACAGCTGCACATCTTCACGCGAGACTGTTTTGGCCAAAGTGGCTAATTCAGTAAAGTGACTTAGCCCTTTATCAAGTGCCTCCGGAACCGTTTGTAATATTGCGACCTGATGCCAAACTGACAGGATGTCGCCCATCGCAGCCCCATAATCGGGTGATTGCTCCGCCATATTTGCGATTGAGGATAGTAATGCAGCACCGCTTTGACTCGCTAGAGCTTGGCATATGTCAACGACAAAACGACGTTCGATAGTCCCAAGCATGGCACTAACATCAGCCTCGTTAATATTACCCCCGCCATGGCCTATGGCTTGATCTGTTAAACTCAATGCATCGCGCATGCTACCATCAGCCGCCCGGCCTAAGGCCCAGACACCACCTTCATCAAAGGGGATTTTCTCTTCACCTAAAATAAATTGGAGATGTTCTGCAATACGAGCAGAACTAAGATTCTTCAAATTGAACTGTAGACAGCGAGAGAGAACCGTGATCGGTAGCTTTTGCGGGTCTGTAGTGGCAAATAAGAATTTAACGTGGGGCGGTGGCTCTTCAAGCGTTTTTAACAGCGCTGCAAAGCTAGACTTCGACAGCATGTGCACTTCGTCAATCAGGTAAATTTTATAACGTCCCCGAGACGGTGAATACTGAACATTATCAAGAAGGTCGCGCATGTCATCAACCCCTGTACGAGAGGCGGCATCTACTTCAATTAAATCTATAAATCGACCCTCATCGATCTCATTGCAACTGCTACATTCCCCACAAGGAACCGAAGACACCCCTTTCTCACAGTTAAGGCATTTAGATAGAATTCGAGCGATAGTTGTTTTACCAACGCCCCTAGTACCTGTGAAAAGATAGGCATGATGAAGCCGGTCATTATCCAAGGCGTTAATCAACGCCTGCAACACGTGCTCTTGGCCAGCTGTCTCTGAAAAGGATTTAGGGCGCCACTTGCGGGCAAGCACTTGATAGCTCATAACAGTTTCTATATCTAAACAAAGTCGTATTATAGGCAGATAAAGGCTGGGCTGGAAGAACTAATGGTGGCGACCCTCAATAGCCGCACCTCGGCACACAGCGTTACCGCTACCGTTGCTCCCTTCCGGGCCTGGCGGAGTTCACAGTTGGCTGTTGCGAGGGAACCAAAGAGGGCCACCCTTGAAGCTAGCGCGGAATTATCCGAGGTTTCCCAATCAAGTGCAATAGTTTATCCCGTTAAATTAGGATTTTGTAACCTGAATATTAAGCTTATGAAGGAGGATCATAATAAACAAAGTTATTCCACTTCACATCTTGCTCTGCCTTGTCTACACTGCGTGCCTTACACGGAATTGTGCTTGTTTCTTAAAGGGCTTGTAGATGATTTTCTATTCAGATAAATATTCCACCCGACACCACTTTAAAGCCTTAAGTTCGGATTTTAAGGCGCTCCTGCTATTAACTATAGTCTTTGGCCTAACGGGCTGCGGTAACAATGAAAGCAACGTTTCTTCGGGGAATAAAACCGGAACGCTATATTGGGGCAATGGAACCGAACCCCAAAGCTTAGACCCGCAAATTGCAACGGGTGTCCCTGAGCACCATATCATCTCAGCTCTAATGGAGGGATTGGTTCTAAAGGACAGAAAGACTTTAGAGCCCCGCCCTGGCGTCGCGGAATCTTGGAATATAACTAAAAATGGGACGGTCTACACATTTAAGCTACGCGATAGTGCGCGGTGGTCCAACGGCGACAAGCACATAGCCCAGGATTATGTGTGGTCTTGGTGGCGTGCACTTCAGCCCGCGCTAGGGAATCTATACGCCTACATGCTTTTCCCTATCAAAAATGCACAGCAGTATTATGAAGGTGACATTACTGACTTTAGTGAAGTGGGTGTAAAGGCTATAGATGACCAAACATTGCAGGTCACGCTGAACTACCCGACACCCTATTTTCTACAACTGCTAGATCACTACAGTTTATTTCCAGTACACCAAGCGACCATAGAAAAGTTTGGAACAGCAGATCAGCGCGGAACACGTTGGACCTATGAAGGTAACCTAGTAAGCAATGGTCCTTTTCAACTTGTTGATTGGAAAATAAATCGGCGAATAGTTGTGCAAAGTAATCCTTATTATTGGGACGCAAACAACGTGTCACTAAAGGAAATCGTTTTCATTCCAATCGAAAATATAGTGACAGAGGAGCGTATGTTTAGAGCGGGTCAGCTGCATGTGACCAGCAGTCTCCCAGCAGATAAGATTAGTACTTACCGCGAAGCAAATGACCCTGAGCTTAAAGTCGCTCCTTATTTAGGCACTTATTATTATCGCCTCAATGTCAGAAAGCCGCAGTTCCAAGACCCACGAGTGAGACGCGCCCTGGCTATGAGCGTCGACAGGCAAAGGTTAGTTGACAATATAACCAGAGGTGGACAGATTCCCGCGTACGCTATGACTCCTCCTGGCACCATGGGGTATTATCCTAAAAGTGATCTTAAATTTGATCCTAAGGGCGCAAGGCGTCTACTCGCAGAAGCCGGCTACCCCAATGGTGAAGGATTCCCCGCTACTGAAATTCTTTACAATACTAATGAAGGCCACCGAAAAATTGCGGTTGCACTGCAAGAGATGTGGAAAAAGAATCTAAATGTTGACATACGACTGCTCAATCAGGAGTGGAAGGTGTACTTAAACAGCGAAAGTGCCGGAGAGTATGAAATTTCACGGGCCGGTTGGATTGGTGATTATGTCGACCCAAATAATTTCCTTGATTTATTTTTGTGTGGAGGAGGCAACAACCGCACTGGTTGGTGCAACGAAGAATATGATCGTCTAATTCTTGATGTAGCACCTTCTAAGTCATCACATAAAGAGCGGCTCGAGGTGTTTCAGCAGGCAGAGACAATGCTTTTGAATGAGATGCCTATCATACCGATATACACCTACACAACAGTCCAACTGGTTGACTCATCCGTTAAAAACTTTGATGCCAACATCATGAATGCGGCGTCTTATAAAGATATCTACTTGCAAGTGAATCAAGAATAATTGTAAAAAGGATTTGATAATGTATCGATTTGCGATCAGCCGACTGCTACAGGCAATTCCTGTACTGTTGATGGTTATCACAGTGACCTTCTTTCTTGTACATTCAGCACCTGGCGGTCCATTCTCTGCTGACAAGGCAGTACCACCAGAAGTAATCAAGGCCCTAGAAGAACAATACAATCTGAATCAACCCGTTTGGCAGCAGTATCTCAGTTATCTTGGCGACGTGATTCAAGGTGACTTTGGACCCTCTTTTAAGTATCCAGGTAGAACTGTTAACGAGCTTATCACCGCGGGCTTACCGATCACGGCAGAACTCGCTTTCTATGCAATGTTAGTTGCTTTGGGCGTAGGTATAACAGCAGGGGTTGGCGCCTCAATGCGGCCTAACACCATGCAGGACTATTTGCCGATGACGGGAGCAATGATTGGGATATGTATGCCATCTTTCCTGCTCGGGCCCCTGCTAGTACTTATTTTCGGGATTCATCTTGATTGGCTACCAGTATCTGGATGGGGAGATATTCCCGGCGATAAAATTCTTCCCTCGATTACGCTAGGCACAGGATATGCAGCTTATATAGCGAGACTATCAAGAGGCGGAATGCTTGAAGTACTGTCCCAAGACTACATTAGAACAGCAAGAGCAAAAGGGTTGAGTGAGCGATTAATTATTGTAAAGCACGCTCTTCGAGGTGGATTAATACCTGTTGTGGCATTTTTGGGGCCTGCTTTTGCCGGGCTTTTAGCGGGCTCTTTCGTTGTAGAAACTATTTTCCAAATTCCGGGGTTGGGCCGATTCTACGTCCAGGCCGCGTTTAACCGTGACTACACATTGATACTCGGTATGACCATCTTTCTATCGACGCTTATTATATTATTTAATCTGTTATCAGACATGCTGGCGATTTGGCTGAACCCAAAGCTCAGGCAGGAAATTAGGGGCACGAACTGATGGCTGACGCAATTGAAGGACATGGCAGTTCTCTTTGGAAAGATGCCTGGATTAAACTTAGCAAAAATCGTCTAGCACTATTTGGGCTGGCGGTTCTAATAATGCTGATCTTAACTTCCCTTTTAACGCCGCTGATTGCTCCCTATGGTTATGAAACTCAGAATCTTGATATGGGAGCAACTGCCCCCTCTTTACAGCATTGGCTTGGTACCGATATTTTTGGACGGGATATGCTCACCCGAATAATGTACGGCGGTCGAGTTTCATTAATGGTTGGATTCATTGCGACCGCGGTTGCTCTTGTAATTGGTATTCTTTGGGGTGCTATTGCAGGATTCTTTGGCGGGCGTTTAGACGCAGTTATGATGCGGATCGTGGATGTTCTTTACGCCCTACCCTTTATGATTTTCATAATACTGTTAATGGTGGTGTTTGGACGTAACATTCTTCTGTTGTTCCTCGCCATTGGCGCGGTTGAATGGTTAACAATGGCAAGAATCGTGCGTAGCCAGGTTATGGCACTAAGAAATCAGGAATTTGTCGAAGCTGCGAATTCGCTAGGATTGTCGCAATGGACCATAATCCGTCGCCACATTATTCCTAATACTCTCGGCCCTGTTATCGTCTACACCACTCTGACAATTCCGAGTGTGATGCTGCTAGAAGCCTTTTTGAGCTTTTTAGGTCTAGGCATTCAGCCGCCAGAGAGCTCATGGGGTCTGCTGATTAACTATGGGGTTGAAACCATGGAGGAGTTCCCTTGGCTCCTTATTTTCCCTGGCATTGCGTTATCATTAACGTTGTTTGCACTCAATTTTCTAGGTGATGGTTTGCGCGATGCTCTCGACCCTAGAACCTCTAAGGATTAGAACAGGACTTATATCATGGCAATTCTCGAGGTAAGCGGTTTAAAGGTATATTTCCATACACGTAATGGCGTTATTAAAGCCGTTGATGATGTTTCATTCTCAGTGGATAGCGGCGAAACCTTAGCCATTGTCGGGGAGTCAGGGTCAGGTAAGTCAGTTACTTGCTACAGTCTGCTTGATCTTCTGCCCAAACCACCCGCAAAAATAGAAGGTGGAACGGCACTATTTGCTGGAAAAGATCTACTAACATGTAGTTCTGACGAAATGAGACATCATCGTTGTAATGACATAGCGGTTATATTTCAAGACCCTATGACGTCGCTGAACCCCTTTCTAACTATCGGCGAACAACTGATTGAGCCATTGATTTACCACCCGGATAAAAATCAGATACAAACTCGGGGCGAGGCTAAGAAAAAGGCCGTCGCCCTGCTCGATGAGGTGGGAATAATTGATTCCCAAGCGCGTTTTGATTGTTATCCTCATGAATTCTCAGGCGGTATGAGACAGAGAGTAATGATTGCTATGGCATTAATTACCGAACCGAAACTATTAATTTGCGATGAACCGACCACCGCACTAGATGTGACCATTCAGGCACAAATTCTTAAACTGATAAAAAAGTTACAAGAAACGAGAAATGTAGCGGTCATTTTCATCAGTCATGATCTTGGTGTCGTCGCGGGCATCGCAGATAAAGTGCTCGTCATGTGCGATGGTACTATTCGTGAAACTGGTGGCACTGATGATATCTTTTACAGGACTCAGAACGATTACACGAGGAAACTGCTCGCCGCGATTCCAGAGGGTCCTAAGACACTGCCTAACCGAGCGAAAAGTGATGAGCCCTTGATTGAAGTTACTCATTTGAAAACGTATTTTAGAAACCAGCTAAATAGCAATAATAGTGAAGAAAATCGCTTTGTAAAAGCCGTAGACAATGTCAGTCTGGAAATCGCACGTGGAGAGATTCTCGGCTTAGTTGGAGAGTCTGGATCTGGAAAATCAACTCTAGGCCGATCGATTTTACAACTAGCCCCCACCACCGGTGGCTCGGTTAAATTTTCAGGTCAAACTCTCACCGGTTTAAATGCAAAGCAACTGGTACCCTGGCGCCGGAAGATGCAAATGATTTTCCAAGATCCCTATGCCTCACTTAATCCGCGAATGACCGTATTTGAAACACTGTCAGAGCCACTGCTCTATCATGGTATAGCCACCAAGAAAAATATAGCCCGCCACGTTAGGCAACTTATGGATGATGTTGGCTTATCTCAAGCCCAGCTCCGCAAGTATCCGCATGAGTTTTCTGGCGGCCAAAGACAGCGTATCGCTATTGGGCGAGCCATCGCTACCAAGCCAGAACTTATTATTGCCGATGAGCCTGTATCAGCATTAGATGTCACCATCCAGGCTCAAATATTAGATTTAATTCTGGAGTTAGTAGAGCGACATAACCTAACTATGATGTTTATTTCTCACGATTTATCAGTTGTCCGGTACATCTCTGATCGAGTGATGATCATGAACCGCGGAGTTATTATCGAACATGGTGATACGGAAACTCTGTGGGCTTCTCCTAAGCAAAGATATACCAAGGAACTTCTAGCGGCCATACCGCTTGCCGACCCAGCAGCAGAGCGTAAAAGAATAGCTAGTATTTAGTTCGAGGTAGGCACTAAACCGACTGGACACTCTATTGTTTCACTAACGGCGATGTAGGCATCCTTGACCAACGTTTTAATAGACTGCTACAGGCAAGAGATTCCTGTCCCCTTTAAACCACAGTAGCCACTTGGATTTTTGACTAGATATTGCTGGTGATAGTCTTCAGCATAGAAGAACTCAGGGGCTAACTTAATCTCAGTGGTAATCTGGCCAAATCCCAAATCCAGTAATTTGCGTTGCACTGAAGAAACTGAGGTTTCAGCCTCGTTAAGTTGTGTTTCGCTGCAATAGATGGCCGAGCGATACTGGCTACCCATGTCGTTACCTTGCCTCATGCCTTGTGTTGGATCATGAGACTCCCAAAAGACTGACATTAAACTCTTAAAGTTAGTCAAACTTGGATCAAAAACAACTAGCACTACTTCAGTATGTCCTGTCAGGCCTGTACAGGCCTCTTCGTAGGTTGGGTTAGGCGTGCCACCTCCAGCGTAACCCACTGCCGTAGAGACTACGCCGTCTTGCTCCCAAAAGCGCCGTTCTGCACCCCAAAAGCAACCCATAGCAAAGATGGCCACGTCTAAGTGCTCGGCAAAAGGTGGCCTTAAGGGCTGCCCTGTGACCATGTGAACATCAGAAACAACTACAGCCTCTTTGCGCCCAGGTAAAAAATCATCAAGTGGAAGAGTTTTAACCCCAGAAAGACTCGATAGCATCAATAGTATCCTTACGTTGAGATAAAGTTAAATCTAACTCAGTTATTTTTGGGTGGCCAGAAACTGAGGAATCGGCAACCTAACCATTAGTCTGTAGTGTTATTGTGTATACCGATCACTTGACCTATTTCCTGAGTCTCGGATTGATCGCCTCCCTTCTTAGCCGAATCATTTCGCTGGGAATCGACTCTGTCGAGGTAACGCGCGTCTACGTCGCCCGTTACATAATGACCATCGAATACGGAGCATTCAAAACGAGTGATGGCGCTATTACCCTCCTTTGCAGAAGCTACTAGGTCTTCCAAGTCCTGATAGATCAACCAATCTGCTCCAATCAAATCGCCTACCTCTTGGTCAGTCCGGTTGTGCGCAATGAGCTCAGATGCAGACGGCATGTCTATACCGTAAACGTTCGGATGACGAACCCCCGGCGCAGCTGAGGCCATAAACACCTTATTGGCTCCTGCATCTCTTGCCATCTGGATAATCTCTTGAGAGGTCGTACCACGAACAATAGAATCATCTACTAAGAGTACATTCTTTCCTGCAAACTCTAACTTAACCGCATTCAGTTTTTGTCTTACCGATTTTTTCCGCTCGGTCTGTCCAGGCATTATGAAAGTTCGACCAATATAGCGGTTTTTCATAAAACCTTCCCGCAACTTGACTCCTAGACGTTCAGCCAGCGCTTGAGCCGATACACGGCTTGTGTCTGGTATAGGGATAACAACATCAATACCGTGGTCAGGCCTAAGTCGAGTTAACTTATCAGCAAGCTTCTCACCCATCCGTAATCTGCATTTATAAACAGAAATATCGTCGATCAGTGAATCGGGTCGTGCGAAGTAGACATGCTCAAAGATGCAAGGCATCAACTCGTGCTCTTTTGCACATTGGTGAAGATGAAGTACGCCTAATGCGTCCACAAAGAGAGCTTCGCCAGGTTGAAGGTCTCGAATTAACTCAAACCCTAGGCTGTCAAGAACGACTGATTCAGACACCACCGCATATTCAGTACCCTTAGCTGTTTCTTTTTTACCGAAGCATAGTGGGCGAATGCCGAATCGGTCACGAAACGCAAACATTCCGTAATTGGCGATTAAGCCTACAACCGCATAAGCACCCTTACAGCGCTCATGGACTCCTGATACTGCAGCGAAAATATCGTCGCTGGAAGGTGCAAGTTTACCTTGCGCCTGTAGTTCGTGGGCAAAGATATTGAGAAGGACCTCTGAATCTGAGTCGGTATTTAAATGTCGCAAATCGTCACGAAAGATCTGCTGCCGTAACTCATCAGCGTTAGTTAGATTACCGTTGTGGGCAACAAAAATACCATAAGGCGAGTTGACGTAAAGCGGCTGCGCCAGCGCTGGGCCAGAACTTCCTGCCGTTGGGTAGCGTACATGCCCAATTCCAACGTCGCCCACTAATCTCATCATATGACTGCGACGAAAGACATCTCTGACCAAACCCTCGCCCTTACACTGGTGGAGTTCACCACCAGATTCGGTGACAATTCCTGCGGCATCTTGACCTCGATGCTGCAACATTGTCAAAGCGTCATACAACCGCAGATTTACACTAGACTTACCTGAAATGCCAACAACACCACACATGATTAAACCCAGCCTATTATAAAGTCTTTAATGGCCATCGCCGCCTCTATTCCAGCGTCCTTAAACGAGATAAACACGGGGATAAGTTCTGACGATGTCCACCACAAATCTTGATCTACGGGTAATGCCTTAGGCAACATTACCACCAGCGCTAAAACAACTAGCATACCTCTAAAAACCCCAAATACGAGCCCTAAAGTTCTATCAGTCCCACTCAACCCAGTTGAGCTTACTAACTTACCCAGTAAAAAATTGACCATAGCACCCACCAATAAAGTGCCAACGAAAAGAGAGGCCCAAGCTGCTAGCTGTCGCATTGACGCTAGAGCAATAACATTTACTAACAAGCCTGCAACGAGCTCATTGAACGTCATAGCAATGACAAATGCTGCCAGCCAAATCACCAAGGACATTGCTTCCTTAACAAAACCCCGAATAAGACTGATCATCCCTGAAACTGTGATAATTGCAACAATTACTATATCGACTGCCGCTATATCCATAATACCTTCCCTAAGGTCTGCTAATAGCTAGGTTTCATATCTCAAAATAATGGATTTTGTCTTAAAGACGCGGTCTATCGTCTGACTATCGGCCTTAGCGCGCCGCCAATCAATTTTGGGCCCAACCACAACACGGTAATGATTTTCACCAGCAATCAGCGCTCGTTCAATAAACGCCTTGTAGCCCTTATCAGCAAGCTTTTTCAATAATTTTTTTGCCTTGGGTTCTTCGGTAAAACTACCTACCTGTACACTCCAGGATTGGGGAAGCCCCTTATCGGTTAACCCGAAGTCATCACCGTCGTTCGTGGCTGCTGGCGATGATTTATGGACGTTAAAGCCAGCAATCCAGGCCTCTTTTGGTGTAACAGTTTCGGGACGTTTAGCACGCTCAAGAGAAACCACTTCAATTGAGGGTGCTGGTGGAATTTTAGTTGTGCGGTCAACTTTATTTGGGTCAGTAAAGTCAATCAAGAGAGGTAGCACTATCAAACCAATGACACCCAGAACCAGGGTACCTGCTACTCGCTTCGCTAAACCTTCACTCACATCAAGCCTCTTTTGAAATAATCTTCAATACTGACGAAACAGTATGAAATGAGCCAAAGACTACTATCTGGTCGCCTGCACTAGCCTCCGCAACTGCTTTCAAGAATGCATCCTCAATCGAATCGCAGTGATAGCCCTTGAGACCGGCAGTATACACCATATCGAGCATTGATTGAGCAGAACTGGCACGTGGATTGTCACTTATTTTAGCCACCAGAATCACATCTAGCCTATCGCCAATTTGACTGATTATTCCAGCCCAATCCTTGTCTGCCAACACCGACGCTACCGCATAGGTTTTGCCTTTAATAATGGGTATATTTTGCTTTAAAATAGCTGCTGCAGCGGGGTTGTGGGCCACATCCAGAAGCACATTAACGCCATTAAATATAAGACTCTGTTGTCGTCCGACGAGTAACACACTCTTCAATGATTCGGCAACTTTTTCGGGGTTCAGCTCCAAGCCAGCGCTGATCAATGACTGAATAGCTAGAATCTTATTTTGAGGTAGTAATCCGCTCACCTCAATATCAGGAAATGATGACAACCCACCTGATCCTTGAACCATCGCCGTGAAATGACTTCCTGTAGTAGTGTTAATAATAGAAAAATCTCGACCTATCATCACCGCAGCTGCGCCTGTTTTTAGCACCAATTCGTCAAAGCCGTCTGGAGGATTTTGCTCCCCGATAATCAAGGGCTTTTTAGCTCTTGAGATGCCCAACTTCTCTGCCGCGATCTCTACTCTAGTGTCACCAAGCCAATCTTGGTGATCGAGATCTATGCTTGTCACGACGGCAACATCTGGATCAATGATGTTAATGGCATCCAAGCGACCGCCGAGGCCTACTTCCAGCAAGACGATATCGAGCTCGTACTGGTCAAATATGACTAAAGCGGCAAGAGTATTAAATTCAAAATAGGTAAGCGAGACCTCTCCCCTAACCGACTCGATAGCAGCAAAAGCATCTACTATGCTTTCATCTGAAACTGAAACGCCAGCGATAGAAATTCTCTCGTTATACTCTAAAAAATGTGGGGACGTGAAATCACCAACAGAATAGTCGTGGGCCAGTAAAATCGCTTGCATAGCCGCTATACAAGAGCCCTTTCCATTGGTTCCCGCAACCGTAACAATAATTGGTGCGACTTTACTTGATATGGTCTCTCGTTTGGCGTTGAGTCTACACCATACTTCGGAAACCCTATCTAAACCTAGATCAATCTCACTAGGATGCCTGGCCTCTAAAATAGTCAACCACTCACTGAGAGAGCGGTTAGGCATTATTAGTCTCTGGTACATTCATAAATTTAGATAGCGCACTTGCCAGCCGATCTCGTATCTCGCTTCGACTAAGAATCATATCAATATGGCCATGTTCTAATAAAAACTCACTGCGCTGAAACCCTTTTGGCAATTTCTGCCGAATAGTATCTTCAATAACATTAGGTCCCGCGAATCCTGCCCTAGCGCCAGGTTCAGCAATGTTTAAATCTCCTAACATCGCCAAACTAGCCGAAACACCACCGTACACTGGATCAGTCATAAATGAGACATAGGGTACGCCCGCTAATCTTAGTCTTTCTAAAATCGCGCTAGTTTTGGCCATTTGCATCAACGAAATCAAGGCTTCTTGCATTCGTGCCCCACCTGTTGCCGAAAAGCAAACAAGTGGTTTGCGCTGCTCAAGAGCTAAATTAGCTGCTCGAGTAAACTTTTCACCGACGGCATAGCCCATTGAGCCACCGTGAAATGCAAACTCAAAAGCGCAAGCAATCACTGGAATACCTTTAAGAGTCCCACTCATAGCGATCAGCGCATCCTTTTCGCCAGTTTTTTTACGCGCGTCAGCTAAACGATCTTTATATTTCTTCACGTCTCTAAACTTCAACCGGTCTATGGCCTCAAGCTCCGGTTCTATCTCTTGCCTACCTTCGGTGTCCAAAAAAATATCAAGACGGCGACGAGCACCAATCCGCATGTGATGGGTACACTTCGGGCAAACATCCAAATTACGTTCGAGCTCAGGACGGTATAAAGGAGAGGCACACTTAGGACATTTTTTCCAAAGGCCCTCAGGTACCGAGTTAACCCGCTCCGCTTTAGCCGCTGCGGGACCCTTGGGTCGAATACGATTAAGCCAGTTCATAAACTTCCTTTTTCAAGCTACCAACAGCAGCAAGAGAGATTTTCTTAGGTCGCATTCTAACATGACAATCCTATCACCCATAGAATGTCTGAACGAATATTCACCTAAATTTAATAGGATAATAGCGAGCATGGCAGAATCTTAGTCGATTTATCAGCAAGATTTAACCCGCTCAATAAAAAGCCGAAGCTTAGACTCATCCTTGATGCCCGGCTCTCTTTCCACGCCTCCACTCACGTCGACCATATCGGGTGAAACTGCCTGGATAGCCTCGATAACGTTTTCTGGTGTTAGCCCCCCAGCAAGTATAAGCGGGTAATCACGCGTAAGAGGCAGGCGACCCCAGTTAAAACGTTCACCTGTACCGCCATAGGCATTAGTATTCCAGGCGTCAAAAAGAAGCCACGTACTATCTGAGTATTGGCTGATTTCTTCATTAATATTTAGATCATCTCGCATACGTATCGCTCTAATATAGGGAAAATTAAATTGTCTGCAAAATTTCCCGGTTTCATTACCATGAAACTGTATTAGATCTGGTTTGACGCTACTGATTACCTGCTGAACAAAATCGGCGCTGGCATTGACCAGCAATACAACACAGAGCACCCCTGGACGGATAGTCTCGCGGATCTCAATCGCACGTTCGATATCAACACAGCGACTACTAGCTTGGTATATGACCAGGCCAAGCGCGTCCGCTCCTGCATCTTGGGCCAACAACGCCTGCTGAGGACTAGTGATACCACATATTTTTACCTTTACAGCCATGTGCTTAACCTTTCCTTTGTATTACTTCGGGCAAAAATACTGGCCCCTTAGGGAAAGCAGGAATCTCACAAGTATCGGGGTAAGTAACCTCAACTAGATAAAGTCCATTAGGAGCGGCAGTGGCGGCACTCTTACACCTATCGCCGCCATCAAGTAGCTCCTTGATCCAACTTGCAGGCCGCCGAGACAGACCTATTTCTATCAGGGAACCAACTATATTACGAACCATATGTAAGACAAAAGCGTTGGCTGTAATTTCAAAAACCAGTAGATTTGAGCTCTGGTAGACTGAGGCTTTTTCGACATGCCTAAAGGGTGATACAGATTGACAGCCAGCACCTCGAAATGCTGAGAAATCTTGCTCTCCAAGAAGGAATTGGCACGCAGTCTCCATCAAGTCTCCTCTCAGAGGATGCTTAACCCAAGTCACACCGGTCGATAGAATCGCTGGGCGACTCTCCTGCGCAACCATAAGGTAGCGATAAGTTCGTGAGAGAGCGCTGAACCTAGCATGAAAATCAGGATTTACCTCCCCAGCCCACACTAAAGCCACCGTATCAGGTAATTTACTATTTGCACCCATAACCCAATTACGGCCATCTCTTTTGGCATTACAATCAAAATGCACAACCTGATAGCTGGCATGAACCGCGGTGTCAGTTCTTCCCGCACAACCAACAATGACCGGCTCATTAGCAACATAAGATAGAGCTTTTTCTAAAACAGCTTGAACGGAAGGACTGTGCTTTTGCCGCTGAAATCCACAAAAATCAGCTCCATCGTAACTAACAATGGCAGCATAGCGGATTACACCAGCCGGGAGATTTTGACCCTCTGGAATACGGCAATTTGGAATATAATTCCAGTCGGACGTCTGCAATGCGGCAACCTTATTATTAATTGAAAGGTTATAAGTCTAATTGATCAAGAATAGCTTGAGCTCTGGATTTATCAGCCTTGCTCGCGTCAGCTATAATCTCATTAAGAATAGCACGAGCCCCTTGTTTATCACCCAAGTCAGCGTAGGTGGCGGCTAAATCTAACTTTATATTGACGGGGTTAATATCTTGAAATTCATCCAAATATTCCATATCTGATAAGTCGGTAGTCTGACTCTGTTCAAGCGCATTCATGCTTTCGAGCACCTCGCTATCGAAGCTTCCATCGATCTCTGGAAAATCCTCAGGAGTAATATTAACGCCTATATCTGTATCAGACATCGAGGCCTGCTCATTCACCTGCAAGATACTCTTCCCCTGCTGCAACCTTGATGTCAGAATAAGCTCCGCCTTTTTGATAGAAATCTCATCTTCTGAAGAGTTAATTTCCTGATGCAACGCAACTAAAGGCTCAGGCAATTCCTCACTGAGATAGATTTCCATAAGTTTAAGTCGGCTACTCATATCATCAGAGTCATTATTCCGCGCAGTCTCAAGAATATCCAAGGCCTCTTTAAGCTGGCCTAGAGACAGGTGAACCTCTGCTTCAGATACCGGATCAACCATTAGATCAAACCCACTCAGATTAGCTTCATCATCTGGGCCCGCAAAGATATCGCCGTCAGTTTCATCAAATACGATCTCGGTTACCTCCACCTGCGATTGGCTTGGTTCGTCATATATGTCAGCTAGGGTAGATTCAGTAACAGGAACCTCTCTGCGGACGGACTTATGTACAAAAAAACCTAACATCGTCGCCAGTGCAGCGAGTAATGACGCAATGTACCAAGGCTGGTTTTCGATCCAAGCGATCGCTACATTTGATTCCTTAATCTGTGTTTTCTCTGCAACAAGCTCGATCGTATCAGCCTCTAGCTTCACAGGCTGCGTTAACGCCTGTAATTTGGTCGTCAGCACCAACACCTCTTCGCGTAACGCCTCATTCTCCAACTCAACTTGGGCTACCGCTCTCAATCGATCCTGCTCTAAGGAATCGACACTATCAACTTTCACGGCATTCATAACATCCACTTCATTCCGATAGGGAATTAGCTGGGAGTCTTCAGCGTCGACTGGGGTCTTGGTTGCCGCATAGCTCTTAGCTTCCTGATCAGTGTTATCTAGCACTGTTAGTGATTCAGATGAGGATCCAACGAAAACTTCCGACAAGCCATCAGCTCTCTCAGCGTCAGTGAATTTCTTAGCCTCAACGTCTGAATTTTCAAGGTATACAGTCCGCTTTAGTTCGTCCGAAACGAAACGTCCAGACTGAATACTCGCCTGCTCAGACGTTGGTAGTTTAATAACGGTATTAATAATTATTTTACTGGCATCGTCGTACAAAAAGGAACGCGGATTACCAATAAATATGGCATCCATCGTCTGCCAAACCGTCGCACCCTCAGGCCTTGCTCTTTCAGATACTTTCCAAAGCGTATCGCCCTTTGCTACACGGTAATCACCAAGAACAGGGCCTAGAGAGCCCTCAGACGACGATTTTAGATCAACTTTAATCGGAGTTTCACCCACAGACACGCTAGTAACGATCAGCGCAAAAAACCCAACAAGCAGAGTAATCGCGAACTTGACTTTGTGGGTCACCATAAAAACTTTCCTATTGAAAACACCTGCAATAATAGGGTGATCATAACAAAGTTTACGCGACATAATCCACGAAAAACACATCCCTTCTCTGCGTTTTTTAATGCTGGAGTTGTTATTTTAGAAACGAGCTTAAAAAGCATTGACCCAGCGTACTTAGCCAATGTTAACCATTTTAGTTAATCAGGATGCGCAGCATTCGTCGCAGCGGCTCAGCAGCACCCCAGAGGAGCTGGTCACCCACGGTAAAGGCTGACAGATATTCTGGCCCCATATTCATCTTCCTCAATCGACCAACGGGTATATCCATAGTGCCAGTAACGGCGGCCGGAGTTAAAAACTGCAATGATGGCTCTTTATGATTGGCCACTACTGTTGACCATGGATTAGCATCATCAATCATAGATTCAATTTCATCCATAGGTATGTCACTGTTCAGTTTCAGGGTTAAAGCCTGGCTATGACAGCGCATTGATCCAATTCTAACGCAGAGCCCATCAAGAGGAATCGGACTTGATTCGTGCCCAAGAATCTTATTCGTCTCGGCTTGATTCTTCCATTCTTCACGACTCTGACCGTTAGCTAGCTCCGCATCTATATAAGGAAGCAGACTGCCTGCTAATGGATAGCCCCAGTTATCGGTGGGAAAAGCCTCACTTCGCAGGATGTCCGTTACTCCGCGATCAATATCTAGAATTCCCGAGGATGGCTCACTTAACTGAGCACTTAGTGCTGAGTTAACAGAACCCATTTGCGAGATAAGTTCACGCATATTCTGCGCGCCCGCACCCGAGGCAGCTTGATAGGTCATGGATGATGCCCACTCAACTAGACCTTCGTTGAAAAGCCCTCCGAGCCCCATTAGCATCAAACTAACCGTGCAGTTACCGCCAGTGAAATCCTTAATGCCATTCGCTAGGCCGCGTTTAATGACAGCGCTGTTAACCGGATCGAGTACAATTAGAGAATTACTTTCCATCCGGAGTGTGGATGCTGCATCTATCCAATAACCCGTCCAACCCCGATTACGTAGTTGAGGATATACCTCCGAGGTGTAGTCACCTCCTTGGCAGGTCAGGATAATATCCATTCCAAAAAGCGCATCAAGATTAAAGGCATCCTCTAAGACGGTAGCTCCACTACCTGCATCAGGCCCAGTTTGACCTACTTGGGAGGTAGTAAAGAATACCGGATCAATATCTCGAAAATCATGCTCGGCTTTCATCCGCTCCATCAAAACGGAACCAACCATGCCACGCCAACCTACAAAACCTATCTTTTTCATTACCTAAACCTACTCATAAAAATGAAACACGAACTACACCCAAAGACAGGAAGGCAAGCTTGATTACTTAATAGCGCCATAAACCCAAGGATGAGCTTTTTCGCGTTCAACCTCATACTGCCTAATCTTCTCTGCCTGAATGAGGGTCAGGCCAATCTCATCGAGACCCTGTAATAGGCATTGCTTGCGAAACTGATCTAGCGCAAAGCTAAAAACCTCACCAGAATCGCTGGTTACCGTCTGGTTTACTAAGTTTACATCTAACTCATAGCCTTCAGCACCCTCTAGCTCTAAGAATAGAATGTCGACCTCAGCCTCGCTCAGGATGACCGGCAATACACCATTTTTGAAGCAGTTATTATAGAAAATATCGGCATAACTTGGCGCGATTACAACGTTAAAACCATAATCTTCTAGTGCCCATGGTGCATGCTCCCGACTGGATCCACAGCCGAAATTTTTTTGCGCTAGCAAGATTGAAGCACCACGATAACGCGGTTCATTGAGCGTGAAATCGGGATTTAGGGGCCTGTCAGTACAATCTTGCCCCGGCTCTCCATGATCTAGATATCGCAACTCATCGAATAAGTTAGGGCCGAAGCCGCTTCGCTTGATCGACTTAAGAAACTGCTTCGGAATAATCATATCGGTATCGACATTAGCCCGGTCCATAGGGCCCACCAAACCACGATGCTGTGTAAATGCCTTCATAGCTCAACCCCCGTCGAAGAGGATTCGCTTAGGAACAGCCTCACATCAACTATATGACCGGCAACCGCAGCTGCTGCAGCCATTGCAGGACTCATTAAGTGAGTACGCCCCCCTTTACCTTGACGACCCTCAAAATTCCTATTGGATGTCGATGCACAGTGCTCGCCATCCCCTAATTTGTCCGCATTCATAGCCAGACACATTGAACAGCCCGGCTCTCGCCATTCCATGCCAGCCGCAATAAATATCTTATCTAAACCCTCTGCTTCGGCTTGCGCTTTTACCATCTGAGACCCCGGCACAATAAGCACTTGTTTGATGGACCCAGCCACCTGCCTACCCTTCGCCACGTGCGCAGCTTCACGCATGTCCTCGATCCGCGAATTGGTACAGGAGCCAATAAAAACTCTATCGACACTGATCGACGCGATCGGTGTTCCACCCTCTAAGCCCATATAATCTAGCGCTCGCTCAACACCTTTACGAAGCTCCTTGTTGACTTGATCCTCTGGTCGCGGAACCAATGCTGTAACAGGCGCGACCATCTCTGGAGACGTACCCCAGGTCACTTGAGGAATAATATCATCGGCATGTAATTCAACCTCGATATCGAAAAAAGCATCATCATCACTCACTAGGGTCTGCCAGTAGCTAACCGCCTGGAGCCAGAGATCTCCCTTTGGGATGAATTCTCGTCCTTTGCAGTATGAGATGGTTTTTTCATCGACCGCTACCATACCTACGCGTGCTCCAGCCTCAATAGCCATATTACAGACCGTCATGCGACCTTCAATTGACATATCCCTGAATACTGAACCTGAGAACTCTATTGCATGCCCACTACCCCCAGCGGTTCCTATCTTGCCAATAATGGCCAGAACAACATCTTTTGGCGTCACACCAAGACCTACTGTGCCCTCGACGTTGACTCGCATATTCTTCATTTTTGTAGACACCAAGCACTGCGTTGCCAGTACATGCTCAACCTCAGAAGTACCTATACCATGTGCCAAACAGGCTAAGGCACCGTGTGTCGCGGTATGGGAATCACCACACACAACCGTCATGCCGGGCATAGTCGCGCCAAGCTCTGGTCCCATTACATGGACAATACCCTGACCCATTTCATTCATCTTGAATTCTTTGATGCCAAAATGATCACAATTATCATCTAATGTCTGAACCTGAATTCGAGAGATCTCATCTGGAATTCCAGCAACGCCAGCCACACGCTCAGAACGCTCGGTAGAGATATTATGATCAGGTGTCGCTATATTGGTATCAAGCCTCCAGGGTGCTCTGCCCGCAATGCGCAAGCCCTCAAATGCCTGAGGTGACGTGACCTCATGCAGCACGTGCCGATCAATATAGAGCAATGAAGATCCATCATCATTCTCATTAACCAGATGTGAATCCCAAAGCTTGTCGTAGAGTGTTCTGGCCACCATTTAGTGCGCTCCTAAATTACTGTTGCCGCCATTATAGCTTTGCTTTAAGATGAAATAAATTTATAATTTTCATTAATACTATTCTTAAACGGAATATAAGGTAAGAGACAACCATGGACAAACATAACCTCAACGCGTTTATTGCCGTCGCAAAGACAAAATCATTCTCTAGCGCTGCTGAAATACTCCACGTGACTCAGTCCACGATAAGCAAGCGCATTGCACTTTTGGAGACTACGATGGGGCAAAAACTATTTGATCGGATCGCGCGTCAGGTTTCCGTCACCCCGGCAGGTGCTGAGCTATTGCCCCGAGCCAAGCATATGGTTCAAGAGTACCAGAACGCTATACAGGCGATAAATGACCTCGCAGGAAACACCTCAGGGATCCTGCGGCTAGCAATAAGCCACCACCTAGGCCTGCATCGCCTGCCCCCACTTCTCAAGACCTACGCGCAGGAGCACCCAGATGTAATCTTAGATATTGAATTTATGGATTCAGAGAAAGCCTATGAGCAAGTGCTGCAAGGACATTCAGAGGTCGCTGTCATCACGCTAGCGCTAGAGCAGCATTATAATATTACTCGCAACAAAATATGGAACGACTGCTTAAGGTTTGTTTGCGCGCAAGATCATCCTCTAAGTAAGGTGCAAGAACCCAGATTGGCGCATCTAGCCGAGTACCCTGTCATATTACCGGGTTTAAATACCTACACTGGGCGGATCGTACAAAACCTCTTTCAAGCGGAAGATATCCGGCTCAAATCGCCAATGTCGACTAATTATCTAGAGACCATCAGTACGATGGTAGAAGTGGGTCTAGGTTGGAGCGTACTTCCGGAGACCCTCGTCAAAAATCTACACGTAATACCAATTTCTGGCTGTCATATTCAACGAGAACTTGGTTACATTCACCACACAAAGAAAACGCTATCGAATTCCGCCAAGGCCTTTATAGCTCTTATCAATCCGCCGCTGTAACTAGATTGGTTTTAACCCACTGTCGACAGATGCGTTCTGCGCTCTGTGCCGTAGAAAGTGATCCATTAAGGTTAGAGCCAACATAGCCTCAGCAATAGGCACAGCACGGATCCCAACACAGGGATCATGTCGGCCTGTAGTCACCACTTCGACTTCGTTACCGAACTTGTCGATCGATTGCCCAGGAATACGAATGCTTGACGTTGGCTTTAGAGCCAAATGGGCCAGAATAGACTGTCCCGACGATATCCCACCCAATACACCTCCAGAATTGTTAGACAAAAACCCCGCAGGTGAGAGCTCATCACGATGTTCCGTACCTTTTTGGCTTACTGATTGAAAGCCAGAGCCAATTTCCACTCCCTTAACAGCATTAATACCCATCAAACCATGGGCAATATCAGCGTCAAGCCGATCAAATACCGGCTCGCCAAGACCGACAGGCATATTATCAGCAATCACAGTCACTTTAGCGCCAATAGAGTTTCCTTCTTTTGATAATGCCTGCATATAAGCCTCAAGCTCCTCAATCTTGTCAGGATCAGGAAAAAAGAACGGATTAGATTCAATTTCATCTTTCACAAAACGCTCAGGAACTATCGGACCCAACTGGGAAACATACCCATAAATAGAGATACCAGCGACTTCCTTAAGATACTTTTTGGCGATAGCTCCAGCCGCGACACGCATTGCTGTCTCACGCGCAGAACTCCGCCCGCCTCCACGGTAATCCCTGTCACCGTATTTTTGATAATACGTATAATCTGCATGAGAAGGTCTAAATAAATCTTTGATTTTGCTGTAATCTTTTGATTTTTGATCTTGGTTCTCTATCAGCATCCCAATAGAAGAACCCATTGTTTTACCTTCAAAAACCCCAGACAATATTTTAACTTCATCATCCTCTCGACGCTGAGTTGTATATCTTGACTGCCCTGGTTTACGGCGATTCAAGTCTGGCTGTAAATCGGCCGCAGAAATCTCTAGCCCAGGAGGGCATCCGTCGACGATGCAACCAATTGCCGGCCCGTGACTCTCACCAAAGCTGGTAACGGTAAAAAGCTTTCCTATTGAATTACCTGACATAGTTATTGCTAACCCTATTTTCTTAAAAACCACACTAAAAGTCGCGGAATTATACCCTCTTTACGCAAAGATTTCGCGATGCTCGGCTAGCTGTGCTTGCGTGAGCATAAAAACGCCGCTATCGCCCTCAGCAAACTCAAACCACATAAAGGGTACAGCCGGAAACGCTAGCTCAAGTGCCGCGCCAGAATTACCGACTTCGACTATTAGCACTCCGTCCTCACTAAGATATTCGTATGCCTCTTGTAATAATCTACGAGTAAAGTCCAATCCATCGAAACCAGACGCCAAGGCCAGTTCTGGCTCGTGATGAAATTCCTCAGGCATACTACTCAAATCAGCTTGATCGACATAAGGAGGATTACTTACAATTAAATCAAAATCTCGCCCCTTGAGTCCCTCAAACAAGTCAGATTGGATAGCGACCACCCTCTTTTCCAGCTGATGATTTCCAATGTTAATATTGGCGACGGCGATAGCATCCGCCGATATATCGCTTAAAATCACTTCGGCTTCCTCAAACCCATAAGCACAGCTAATACCTATGCATCCTCCACCAGTACAAAGATCCAAAATTCGCTTCGGATTGCAAGGTAACCAAGGCTCAAAGTAACTAGTGATTAGCGCCGCTATAGGGGACCTAGGAATGATAACCCGATGGTCAACCACAAAGGGTAACCCGCAGAACCAAGCCTGCCCTGTAATGTATGGTGCAGGTATACGTTCTTCGACTCTACGTCCAAACAAGGATCTAATGCGTACAACCTGCTCAGCAGTGGGAATATTAGTCATTAGCGAGCGGTCAGCGTTAGGAGGAAAATTGAGCACATAGGACAGTATTGAAACTGCTTCATCCCACGCACTGTCAGTACCATGGCCAAAGTAGATACCATGCTCAACAAACATGGCTTCACCCTCATGTAATAATTGAGAAACAGAAAGACTTTCAGTGCTTAGCTGCTTCTTTTGGCCGTAGGGGGTAGCTTTGTTAGTCATGGAGTCTCCAGTAGAATAATATTTTACCCTTGAAAGGTGTCTCGGTGTTTATTTTGTTACAATATTGGGCTCTAATAACCTGCCATTAACTTGTTTAGTTGGAATCAATACATGAATAATCATTTTGCTAAAATCATTGAAAGTACCGGTGAAGATCTTAGCCGGCCTGGTCTCTTGGACACGCCCGCTCGAGCGGCAAAAGCCTTTGCATATCTTACTAGCGGGTATGATATGAACCTAAATGAAGTGATCAATAACGCTCTCTTTCCCTCAGATTCTGAAGAAATGGTCATGGTGAAAGATATCGAGTTGTATTCACTGTGCGAACATCACATGCTGCCGTTCATCGGCAAATGTCATGTGGCCTACATTCCCAGCGGCAAAGTCCTTGGGCTATCTAAGGTCGCCAGAGTCGTCGACATGTTTTCGCGGCGTCTGCAAATCCAGGAAACCCTAGCGCAGCAAATCGCATCGACCATTCAAGAGGTAACAAACGCACAGGGTGTAGGAGTTATTATTGAGGCCAAACACATGTGTATGATGATGCGCGGAGTGGAAAAGCAGAATTCTTCAATGAAGACCTCAGCCATGTTAGGCACTTTCCGCAGTAGCCAGGCGACGCGAACCGAATTCTTCTCTTTATTAGGGTAACCACTAAACACCCTTGCAGGAAACCTCAAAGTACTCATCAAAGCCTTTCTAATTTAGAAAGGCTTGTGCCTTTATTGCCACATCTTCGGCTTGAGCCTCGAGATGGAGATGATGAGAGCCAGGCATTTTTAGAATCTGCATCTGAGGGATCCACTCAAAGAGTTCGCTCTGCTGCCGGTCTGGGGAGAATGGGCTATTCTCCGCCTGGATCAGCATTACTCTCGCCCCTATGGCAATAAAAAAACTCTTTAGGTGCTCGACCGAGTACTTAGTGTAAGAAGCGGCTTTTAACCGTTGATCACTAGTCCAATAAAAACCTCTAGGGCCCTCAGTCACTCCTCTAGTCGCTAGGAGCGCGGCTGCCTCGACCTCTAGCGGCACAAATCCATTGACGCGGGCCTGCACTGCACGTTCAAAGTCATGGAAAAAAGTAGGCGACGAAGCACCAAAACGATTATTTTCACGAATAGCCTTAGCGAGTTGCCTGGCAGCACTATCAGCTGCCTGCGGCATCGGAACGTAACCATCAATGAGCACAACATGGCTAACTCTGTCAGGAAAAGCACCCGCAATAAGGCCTGATATGATTGCTCCACGAGAGTGGCCAATAATGGCAAACCGATCCCAACCCATTTGATCGGCAACCGCTATCACTTCACCAACATCCATCCAGATGTCATAAGTCGCATCTACTGAGCGGTGGCTGCTTAACCCATGTCCCGCCAAGTCTAGCGCGACCACGTTAAGATTATCCATAAACGGTAACATTCGATCAAACGTTGCCGCATTATCCAACCAACCATGGAGAGCAATCACCGGCAACGAGCCCGATCTTCCCCACTCTTTAGCTTTTAGAGTCAGCCCATTAGTTTCAAACGTTCGTTCTCTGACAAATTCAATAGACATAATACATCCAGTTAATTACGGCTAGGTTCTCCGCCATCACCACAGCAGAGCCGCTGAGAGGTTAATTTGGTGGCCATTTGCTCTTGATCAACTAATCTGAAGCTGACCAGATTGCAACATCTAGTCAATCGAAAGATCCACCATTAATTGACGTGCTTGAGTAATACACAGGAGCAATTCTATGCGGCATTAAATCATCTAACCAAGTAATTTCAAGATAATATTACCCGTTACTAGCCGCCCTTCACCAAATCACACCGTTTAACCTAAGAATTCATATAGGCTAGCAGAGCTATGTATGCCTAGAGAAAGACTGTGACGTTAACCTTAATCGCCCTTTTTAGGTTTCTCTTCATCTTCCTTGTCCCCGTCATCGCTTGCCACAAAAGAAGGAATACTACTATCACTTAACTCATCTGAATCTTCCTGTGTAGCTACTACGTCCTCTGTTTCGACAGATGCTGAGGAATACCCAGAAGTCGGTTCTACAATGGGCCATTCATCAAAAGGGAACGGCTTTGACTCGGCATTAAAGGTTAAAAACATGATAGCTTGGTAAACCCACTTACCCAAACCTTGTCCTAAATTTCTCAAATTATCGTTATCTTTTCCAGTCACCAGCACAAACAAAAACTGAGCAAGTACAATCAAAGAAATAACTGAACGTCCGGCCACAAGTAGGAAGCTAAACAGGACCATATAGGCCAATCTAACCCAGGTACTAGTATTTTTCACATGCATTTCGTTATCCGCCATTTGATTTCACCATAAATTCAACATCCTTTTTTTGATCCGCAAGCATCATTTCGCGCAACGATTCTTTAATTGGCCGCTGTTTGAACAAAGTAGCATACAAAGCCGATGCTAGGGGCATGTATAAGCCCAATTCTTCAGCTTTTTCCACCACTAGTCGCGTTGTATTAACACCCTCTGCAATCTGTCCAACCTTACTCACCGCGTCATTCAGAGTTTGCCCGCTGCCTAGCGCAAAGCCAATCCGAAAGTTTCTACTCAAAGGTGAAGAGCAGGTAACGTAAAGGTCCCCGATTCCACTTAAACCAAGAAAGGTAAGTGGGTTGGCACCAAATTTGACTGCAAAACGGCTCATCTCAGCGAGGCTTCTAGTAAGCATCACACTCTTAGTATTCTGGCCCACACCCATAGCATCGGCAATGCCTGCGACAATAGCATAAATATTTTTGAGTGCCCCCGCCAACTCAACGCCAAAACGATCGTGGTTCGGGTAAACCCGAAAATAATCAGACACCAAAAGACTCTGAATGTGCTCACAGAACAAGTCGTCCTCGCTCGCAACCACCGTCGCAGTTATTTCGAAGTTAGCAATTTCCTTAGCAAGGTTGGGCCCGCTAATCACACCAACAGTGCAATCCGGCAACTCTTCTTCAAGTACCTGACTTGGCAACAAAAAGGTCTCAGCTTCAATACCTTTAGCCGTACTTACCACAAAGGTACCCGAAGTAATCCAGGGATTGACTTGCTTGGCCACATCACGAAAAGATCCGCTAGGAATTGCAAAAAAGACGGTGTCACAGCCTTCTACCGAAGACCTCAAGTCATTACTGATTAATAGGCTGGAATGTAGCTGGTACCCAGGCAGGTAGGCTGAGTTCTCGCCTGTCTCAGTAATTTGAGTAAATGTGTCCTCGCTACGCAGCCACAGTGTGGTCTGATAGCCATTGACGGCAATCATATTAGCAATCGCCGTGCCGAAACTACCGCCACCTAGAACTGCGACCCTTTTATTTTTATTATTAACCACTAAAGCCTCAAAAAGGAGTATTTAAAAACTTATTATAGGTACTAGAGCGCTGGATGTCAGCCGCAAATAAACAGGCGCCTTACCTTAAAGAGCCCCGCACTAACCAAACATAAGCCTATTTAGCTCCTGAACAAACTGAGCTGGATTTTCAAGAGGCCGCCCAGCTGACAACGCAGCCTGGTCAAAGAGGACCCCAGCCAGTATGGCTGCAGAACCATCATCGCTCTCAGCCCCCAGCTTATTAACTAACGGGTGCTCCATATTGATTTCGAGAATAGGCTTCGATTCAGGCACAGCTTGACCTGCAGCTTGCATTATCTTACGCATTTGCTCGCCCATGTCATTATCGCCAACCACTAGGCAGGCGGGAGAGTTCGTTAATCGGGTCGTAGTACGCACTTCCTCAACTCTTTCTTCAAGGAGACCCTTGATACGGACCAGTAACTCAGTATGATCGTCAGACTTAGCGCCTTTTTCAGCCTCTTTATCGGAATCTTTCTGGGGTACATCTCCCGTTATTTTACTGAGGTCAAGCTCACCACGAGCAACGTCTTGGAAAGACTTCCCATCAAACTCTGTAAGGTAGCCCATCATCCACTCATCAATTCGGTCAGACATCAACAATACTTCGATACCATGTTTGCGGAAAACCTCTAGGTAGGGGCTATTATTGATGATTGAATGACTATCTCCAGTAACGTAATAAATCTTGTCCTGCCCTTCTTTCATTCTTTCTATATAGTCAGGCAGACTCACGGTAGGGGCAGCGCCATCTACGGTAGAGCTAGCAAACCGAAATAACTTCGCAATTTTTTCTCGATTGCTATGGTCTTCACTTGGGCCCTCTTTCAAAACAGTGCCAAATTGCGACCAAAATGTAGCGTACTTCTCGGGATCACTAGTAGCCATTTTGCTTAACATATCTAGAACTCGCTTGGTTAATGCAGCCCTAATACTGTCAACTAATGGGGTTTTTTGAAGAATTTCACGAGATACGTTAAGTGGTAAGTCTGCACTATCTAAAATCCCTTTAACGAAACGCAGATACATAGGCATAAACTGTTCGGCGTCATCCATGATGAATGTTCGCTTAATATACAGCTTAATACCACGAGATGCCTCTCGCTGGTAAAGGTCCATTGGCGCCATACCAGGGATATACAGCAAGCTTGTATACTCCTGCTTTCCCTCAACACGATTATGACTCCAGGTTAGAGGCTCTGCAAAATCACTAGACACGTGACGGTAGAACTCCTTGTATTCTTCTTCAGTAACCTCAGAGCGAGAGCGAGTCCATAGCGCCTTGGCATCATTTACGGCCTGCCACTCCGGAGCACTCTCAACAATGGTTTCGTTATCGTCTGACTCATCAGGCTCCGCGCCCGGCATAGCCGGCGTTTCTTGTTTTAGCATCTCCACAGGTATAGCAATGTGATCAGAATATTTTTTGACAATACTACGAAGCCGCCAATCATTAGCGAACTCGGACTCATCCGATTTTAAGTGCAAGGTTATCTGTGTACCACGTTCAGCTCTCTCGATAGACTCTATTTGATAATCAGCTTCGCCCTCGCAACTCCAACGAATCGCCTCTGACGATGGTGCTCCGGCGCGACGGGTCTCTACGACAACGCGATCAGCAACAATAAATGACGAGTAGAAACCAACACCAAATTGGCCTATCAGCTGAGAATCCTGCTGTTGATCTCCGGTTAGATTCTTTAAGAAATCAGCAGTTCCTGAGCGCGCAATGGTACCCAAATTAGCGATCACCTCATCGCGAGACATACCAATTCCATTATCTGAAATGGTAATGGTTTTCGCTTCCTCATCGACGCCAATACGGATATGGACTTCGCCCTCATCTTCGTAAAGCGCTGTATTCTCTAGAGCTTCAAACCGAAGTTTGTCAGTGGCATCGGATGCATTCGATATTAATTCTCTTAAGAAAATTTCCTTATTTGAATACAGAGAATTGATCATGAGATGAAGTAGTTGCTTTGCTTCAGTTTGAAAACCTAAGGTCTCCGCGCCTGTCTTTGCTTTAGCTGTCATTCTTTTGTGCTCTCCTAATGGGTACGCAATGAAATTAAATATTAGTTTGTTTGACTTCTGCCTTTCGAGATGGGGGCAAAGTAACGAATTTCAACCTTTATAAACGATATTATGGAAGTAAAAAGTGGCCGCGAGAACTTTAGTGCCGGCTTAAACATAGCCGATTTTAAATTAAATCCCATTCTCTCACCGTAACGGATATCGCCTATAAAAACCCAGCTAATCTAGATCAGGCAAGGCTATCCTCAGCCACAAAATATATTGGATCTTCGATAACATTTACTTCAACAAGATTGCCTGCCTTGTTAAGTAACTTTCTGCACTCACCGCTAAGATGCACTAAGTGCAACGCCTTACCTGCATTAAGATATCGCTCAGCCAAAGTATCAATAGCCTCAAGACCCGAGTGATCTGCCACTCTGGACCGCGCAAAATCAATAATAACGTCATCATTATCTTGTTTTGGATCAAAATGCTCCAAAAACGATATTACCGAGCCGAAAAATAACGGCCCCGTAACGGCATAAACTGTTGAACCCTTGTGATTTTCTCGAGCATCGATACGGATATGCTTGGCATGTTCCCAAGCAAACACCAAGGCAGAGACAATAACACCTACGACAACCGCGACTGCCAAATCGGTCGCTACCGTAACGCCCGATACTAGGACCAAAATCAATGCATCGCTACGGGGGACCTTTCCGACAATACGGAAACTACTCCATTCAAACGTCCCAATAACCACGATAAACATAACCCCTATAAGGGCTGCCAAAGGAATACGCTCAATGAGAGGAGAAGCAAATAAGATAAAAATGAGTAAAAATATCGCCGCCGTAATGCCTGAAGCCCGCCCACGACCACCAGAGTTAACATTGATCATACTCTGTCCGATCATAGCGCAGCCACCCATGCCGCCAAATAAACCGGTTACGGTGTTGGCAACGCCCTGCCCTATACATTCGCGATTACCACGTCCGCGGGTCTCAGTTATCTCATCGATGAGCCGTAATGTAAGTAGCGACTCTATTAACCCAATCGCTGCCAAAATAGTGGCATAAGGTAGTATTATCAAAAAGGTATCAAGATTGTAGGGGACAGCTGGAATACTAAATACAGGAAACCCACCAGCAATTGACGCTATATCACCAACGACACGAGTATTGAGGCCTAGCCCAAATACCAACAGAGTAACCACGAGAATAGCTACCAGAGATGCAGGAACCGACTTAGTAAAGCGAGGCAAGAAATGGATAATTGCCATTGTTAACAATACTAGAGCCAATAACATATAAAGCTGTTCACCCTGCAACCAAGCCACATCTACGATAGACCCCTGCATAAATGTTCCATGTAGCCAGCCAGCTTCACCCGAATTGCCAAACTGACCCAATTGAGCCAAAAAGATTACGATAGCAAGCCCGTTCACAAAACCTAGCATGACAGGGTAAGGCACCATTCGAATAAATTTACCTAGTTTGAGCACCCCTGCAGTAATCTGCAATAGACCCATTAAGACTACGGTGATAAATAGGTATTCGACACCATGGTCAGCAACCAATGAAACCATCACTACCGCTAAGGCGCCGGTAGCACCACTAATCATACCCGGCCGACCACCAATACAGGCAGTAATTAAACCTACCATGAATGCCGCATACAGCCCTACCAAGGGATCTACACCGGCCACGAAAGCAAAAGCGACAGCCTCTGGCACAAGTGCTAGAGCGACGGTTAAACCGGAAAGGATGTCATTTCTAAGGGTAGCTACTTTACTAAACTGAAATTCAAACATTGACGCGTTTTCTCTTGATGACAATTATGCGGATTGGATAACAAAAATTGCTGGTAATTAATTAGTGCGACCACGACCAGAACCCCGGTTAGAATTGCCACCTGACGGCCGGTTACGGCCCGGTGAGTTGCTGCCAGGTTTTCTAGCACCTGCATAGGGAGATATCCCCTTCGAGGCGGATCTAGACGGACGATCACCACCCTCTGACCTTCTGTTACCCGAACTTACTTGGTCCTTATTGCTACCCGCACTCTGAGATTGGTTTTGTCCACCCCTCTTCAGTTTATTACCCGGCGTAGGACCTTGGCCATAGGCGGAACGGCGCTTAGCGTTAGATGAATTATTGTTATGCCGAGAGTTATCATTAGCATTAGTTTGACTGGCAAGAGGTTTACGTGGCTTCTTAACTCGTACCGGACGGTTTAACGTCGTTTCTTTGACCGTCTGCTCTGGCTCAAAGTCTTCAATTTCTTTACGCGGTATTAACTTCTGGGTGAGCCGTTCTATATCAGACAGCAAATCGACTTCATCAGCACTCACCAGAGATATGGCTTCGCCTGTCGCGCCAGCACGACCAGTTCGACCAATACGGTGCACATAATCTTCAGATACATTGGGCAAGTCAAAATTTACAACATGCGGCAATTGCTCAATGTCGAGCCCGCGAGCAGCAATGTCAGTAGCCACTAGAATCCGAATTTCTCCTGCTTTGAAACCCGCCAGAGCCTTAGTCCGAGCTCCCTGACTTTTGTTGCCATGGATCGCCGCGGCTACTATACCCTGGGACTCAAGATGCTTCGTCAGCTTGTTAGCGCCATGTTTGGTCTTCGTGAAAACCAGAGCCTGACTCCAGCTACCCTCTTTTATAAGCTTGGTTAAAAGAGGTGCTTTTTGCTTTTTATCGACGGGGTAAACCCACTGTGTCACCGTTGGAGCTGCAGCATTGCGCGGAGTGACTGAGATCTCAATCGGGTTCCTCACCAAACCTTTAGCTAACCTTCTAATATCATCAGAGAAAGTGGCTGAAAACATTAGATTCTGTCGACGTCTTGGTAATAGTGCAATAATTTTGGTTATATCGTGAATAAAGCCCATATCCAACATTCGATCTGCTTCATCTAATACCAAAATTTCTAAATTAGAAAATCTCACTGCATTTTGGCTATAGAGATCCATCAATCGGCCAGGCGTTGCCACCAAAATATCAACACCTCGGCGTAACTTCATCATCTGAGGGTTAATTTTTACCCCACCAAAAACGACTGCCGACGATAAAGGCATATGCTTGCCATAAGTAGCAACGCTTTCCCCTACCTGCGCTGCTAGCTCACGGGTTGGAGTCAATATAAGCGTCCGAACCTCATTAGCCGGGGCTCGACGCCCTTTAGATAGTATCTGCAGGATTGGCAGGGTAAAACCTGCTGTTTTACCTGTTCCTGTCTGAGCAGCTGCCATAACATCATGGCCGGCCAAAACGGCAGGTATAGCCTTCTCTTGAATAGGTGAAGGCGTATCGTAACCTTGAGTAGCAATAGCTTTTAAAAGGGGCGCGGAAAGGCCCAGAGAATTGAACGTCATAAATTTGTCTTTTGTTAGCCGCAAACCTAGGACCGGGGCTGCGACATTGAATAGGAATTCTTAGATGGTCCGAGAATGGCGCGGAGAATACAGATATTAGTGTGTAAAAGCTATTTATAACCCGATTTAACAGCAATTAACGCCTAAATCACTGGATTAAGCGTCTGCGAGTACCCTGTATGCTTCGATGACTCGTTCAGGCGCCTGCACCAGCTCTACGAGGACACCCTGTGCGGACAGAGGAAACTCATTATTTCCTTTGGGGTGAATAAAACACACGTCATGGCCAGCCGCACCAGGACGGATACCGCCAAGGGTAAAGCGAAGACCCTTAGCAGACAGCCAGCTCACAGCGGCTTCAAGGTCATCGACCCAGAGTCCGATGTGATTAAGCGCAGGCATATCGACTCTAGGCTTTTTATCGACATCAAGTGGCTGCATTAAATCCACCTCCACCGCAAAGTCACCGGAGCCCATCAAACAGATATCTTCATCAACATTTTCACTTTCACTCACGAAGGTGCTTTTATACTGAAGACCAAGCAGGCCCACCCAAAACTCATTTAGCTTAGCCTTACTATTAGAGCCAATGGCGACTTGCTGTATGCCGAGGACAGAAAATGGGCGAATTTGCTCCAAAACGGACTCCTAAAAAATAATATCGTCAGGCCAGTAAACTAGCAGGACTGATAGGTTTGTTCAAATTTATCGATGAATTCACTTAACTGTTCAGCTGAGAGATTATTGATGCCCGCTGCAGCCTCCCTGCCACCACCCGTTGGAAATTGGCTACAAAGCGCGCTAGCCCCTTGCTTATTGCTTAATGGCGCCCTAACACTCACTAAATAGCCTCCATTTGACTTCTCGGTCAGCACCGCATGAGCACGATCAGGGTATCTATTGGTCAGGTCATTACTAAACACGCCGCTCACACGCCTCGCCCATGGAGTATCGGGAAGCAGATAGACAGCATTACTATTGTTGACTCTCAAGGGAGACAAGGCTTGAACTGAGGAAAAATCTTGATGGTAACCAGATTCAAGTTTTTCAAAGTGCTGATTACTATCACTAATAAAATCGACCGGGTTCTCATACTCATAAACTAGGTTATAAAGCTCTGCTGGCGGAAAGTGCAGGTCACTCAAGTCCGCACCATAACCGTTATAGTTCATATAGATGCCCAGGTTATTGAGCATTTCAACTTGCTCAGATTTGACATTACTACCTTTGAGCATGCCTTGAGCGGTATGTTTAAGATTATCTCCAAAGGTACCAACCGCGCCCCAGGCTAACCGCGCACCACGAAGATATTGATTAACTAAAAGACTCGTTGAGACATTGGGAGACTCATTGATAAGGGATATCAGCGATGATGAGGCTGGAACCTCACCCGCATCATGGTGATCAACATAAAATACGGTTGCTCCACTTTTAAGAATGCGGTCTAAATCACTGCAATTTTTGGCCATAGAGACATCAAGAACAGTCACTCGATCGCCTTCTACCGCCTGCACCTGGCTTAATAACGCTATATTTCGTTTTACACCCGTAACAAGCTCTGAATCCCTAGGCTCAACCTGCCTCAGCTGAACCAAAGCACATATACCATCAGCATCACCATTAAAAACATCAAAATCGGCCATCAGGCTAAAGCATCCTCAATTAGATCATAACTTATTGGATTTTGTACGGTCTTTGGGT